>ENA-OQIG01000839-OQIG01000839.1-human-gut-metagenome-genome-assembly--contig:-NODE-839-length-15758-cov-3.002751_pt1 | contig 15758 bp, 21 predicted proteins | sample MGYA00242576_ERZ504741 | MGnify/ENA primary metagenome ERZ504741 (study PRJEB26092, sample SAMD00036436) | human gut metagenome | host: Homo sapiens | study: EMG produced TPA metagenomics assembly of... | reverse complement strand
GCTCTTTTTGCACATGATTCGTGTATTTATCAGACAAGTTTTTCCGGTGGTTATTGACATACAGTTGTCCTGTCATACCGGCTTCCTTTTCGTCCAACAGTAAACCGATTGCCGTAGAAGCCCCTTTCTTGGGTTTACGGATAAAAGGACGGAAAAAATATCCGTCAACGGATCGAACCACTTGTGCATAGTGATGATATCAGTAGAAACAATTCCCGGATCGGCAGCATTGACGGTAATCCCCTTCTCTCGAAGTTGCTCGGAAAGTTCGAAAGTAAACAATAATAAAGCCAGCTTCGTGTTACTGTAAACAGGAATCCTCCAAAACGTTCCCGTTTTCCCTCTATGAAAGAAATCTGGGAAGTCGAGCTTGCCGATTGCGTATGTACAGGAAACCATATTTACGATACGCGCTCCACGCACCATCAGCGGAATTAATTTCCGGGTAAGCAGATAAGGTCCCATGTAGTTCACACTTACCGTTCGTTCGAATCCTTCGGAAGTAGTATGAAAACCTGTCTCCATCGTTCCGGCATTATTCATTAACAAAGAGATGGGAAGATTCCTTTCTAAGATCTGACTGGCAAAAGCAACTACGGATGCATAGAAGATAAATCGATAGCTATTACTTCCAAATCCGGGTTTCCTGTTTCCTTGCTCAAACGTTCACGAACAACCTCCGCTTTCTTCGATGATAACAAGCCATTATGATTCGATAACCGGCTTTGGCTACGGCACGTGTTATTTCTGTTCCCATTCCTCCGTCCGCACCGGTGATGATTGCCCATTTCATTTCACTCATTTTTTCTCCAGTTTATCAATCTCCTTTTGTAAAGAGGAAGGTAATTGTTCTTTCAAATGTTGATGACAAGCCATTTCTATCGTATACATACGTCCTATGCAATAATTACTGTGTCCACAGTTGCAGCGTGCTTGTTGCTCCTGTTTCATCCGGTTCACGAATCCCGGTTCGTTCAGTAACGCTCTCGCCATCTGCACGGCATCAAAACCGAAATCGAGCACTTCATCTATTTTCTGACGGGAAACAAGACCACCGACATAAATCAACGGCGCATCCGGAAGAGCCGCACGGAATTTCAGTGCATCTTCAAGGAAATAGGCCTCTTTGAAGGGTACAGAGGGTATCATCCATTTGCCAAACATACGGACTCCGTATTTCAGCCACCAACAATTCATATAGTAAGACATCGAACGAATCGGCATGGCACCTCTCATTACATACATCGGCGCTTTGCTGACAAAACCACCACTCAACACCAATCCATGAGCGCCAAGTTCCAACAGACGTTTGGCCACTTGTATGGATTCGTCTATCTCCATTCCTCCTTTGAAGCCGTCGCGCATATTCATTTTTACAAAAACTGCCATATCATTGCCCGCCGCTTTCATCACTTCTTCCATCACCATATCCATAAAACGCATCCGGTTTTCGAGCGAACCGCCATATTCATCTTTCCGATGATTGGTGTAGGGAGACAGGAATTGACTAATCAAATAGCCGTGCCCCGCATGTACTTCAACGGCGTCAAACCCGGCTTTCCTCGCCAGATTGACTGCATTTCCATACGCTTTCGCCATTTCCGGAAGCTCCTCTTTTCCATTCCACGCACAAACGTAGGAGAATAGAGGTTGAAGCCTGAAGATGCGGATATAGGAGTGACACCACATATATTTTTATGGGACATATTTCCACAATGCCCGATTTGTATACCTACTGCGGCACCTTCATCGTGCACGGCTTTTGTCAGTTCGTGTAAACGGGGAATAATAGACGGACGCAACCACAACTGACGGTCGAAAGAAGTCCGCTTTGTGTCACGGCAGCATAAGCCACTGTTGTCATACCCACTCCCCCCGCAGCTACCGACCGATGGTAATCCAGCAACATCTGCGTGGAGTATTCTCCGGACACATGCTCTCAAAAGCTGCCGAACGGATTGTTCGATTCCGCAGCGTCAAAGGGCCAAAGGTGACCGGGCTAAAAAGTTTAGATTCCATAGTAGTTGATATTTTATTTAAGTCATACGTAAGTCATGATAAAAAACGCCCCTAATAAAGGAAAGGGAACACTCGTTTCCGTTCTCCACTGCGTCTCCGAATTCTTCGCGGTAACGGCACCAAATAGCGTTGGCACGGGGAACAAGGTTAGCAATCGTCCACCAAAGGAAGACCAGACCGGAAAGTGAACAAGTGAGTATCGCCCAACCTGCCCATTCTACTATCTCACCGAAATAGTTGGCGGAAGTGACATAACGGTACATTCCTTTTTGAGGCAGATAATGCCGGGTGTCTCCCGGTTTGCGCAAATGTCGGATGATATAATCCGACTGCCAGTCAACAGCATACCTGCGAAAAAGAGCAGTGTGCCGATAATAAACCACGGTGAAGTGAACCAGCCGGATTGATACATCGTTTCGGGAGCAAGATAGAAAATCCATTTCCCTTGCATATAACCATTCAGCAGATTAAAAAGAACTCCCATCGACATGATTGCCAGCGGCATCTTACTTTTTCCTTTCAATAGCAAAGGGAAGATGAAAGCACGCTGAAAATAGTGAATTTGAAAGAAGAGGAAGAAAGTGAAAATCACCGGCTCGAACCGACGTTCGGAGTAGATCCACATCACGCACATCACCATGAAAACCGGAGCTTCCATCAATATCCAGGCTAGTTTATTGGAGATAGCTACTCCCCACGATGCTGTGCGGAAAATACCATATCCGGCTTTCACAAAGTAAAGGGCGATAAAAACAAACAAAGCAATCAGGCTCATCACCCCCAGAAACAGATTAAAAGTATCTATACTCATACCGATCTATTTTGTAACACGCAAAAATAACAAAAATGAGATAAACGACGATACAAAAAATAGAAAGAATCTGAAGTACATTCTTTTACGAACATAAAAAAGGAGAAAATATAAAATTTCCCGGATGTGCTTCTGAAATGATCGGGCACACATCCGGGATTACTTATCTATTCAATAAAAGGATTTGTTCTTATCAGCGTTTCTTAATTGGGATATAAGCCAAATCATCAAGTACATTTTTATAAGCCGGGCGGATAATCCGTTTACCGTCGAAGGTCAATTCTTCATTGCGGTGTGCACACCAGCCTACGATACGTGCCATGGCAAACAATGGGGTGAAGATTTCCTGCGGCAAACCGATCATTCATACACGAAGCCCGAATAGAAGTCGATATTGCTGGACACTGTCTTTCCGTTGTTTTTAACCCGTCCGAAAGTAGCTATGGCACGTTCTTCCAACAGTTCGAGGAAAGCAAATTCGCTTTCTCTGCCTTTTTCACGGGCAAGGTCGCGAGCCAGTTCTTTCAATAGAAGAGCACGAGGGTCGGAGATGGTATAAACGGCATGTCCGATACCATAGATCAATCCGGTTTTGTTATACACTTCTTTGTTCAACATTCGGGTGTAATAAGTGTCTATCTCATCTACACTTGTCCAGTCTTTGATATTTTCCTTCAGGTGCTGGAACATGTCGGCAACCTGAATATTGGCACCTCCGTGAAGCGGGCCTTTCAGCGAACCGATACCAGCGGCGATGGCCGAATAAGTATCTGTTCCGGTAGAAGAAGTTACGCGAACGGTGAAAGTGGAGTTATTACCACCACCGTGCTCTGCCTGAAGAATCAATAACAAATCGAGGGTGCGTGCATCCAGTTCGGTATAGTCTTTTTTCAGCATATACAGGAAATTTTCGGCAATAGATAGCTTTTCCTGCGGATGGCGGATATGCAGAGAACGTCCGAAAGTAGCATGACGAAGCATATTATAAGCATAAGCGATGATAGTAGGGAACTTTGAAATCAGTTCAATACTCTGACGCATCAGGTTATCCCGGGAGGTATCATCCGCATTTGCGTCAAAACGATACATTTCCAATACACTGCGTGAAAGAATATTCATGATGTTGTTTCCTTCCAACTCGATGATGTTCATTTTCGTTTTCTGTTCCAACGGCATATTGTCGTTAATCAACTCACGGAAAGAAAGCAATTCTTCTTTATCCGGCAGACGTCCGGAAAGCAATAGGTAAGCCACTTCTTCGAAGCCAAAGCGTTTCTCTTTGATTATAGCGTGAGAAATATCTTCTACATCATAACCACGATAGAACAGTTTTCCCGGTATGGGTTTCAGTCCACCACCCGGAACACGTTCATATCCTACTACATTACCGATTCTGGTTAAACCTACCAATACACCTGTGCCGTCTTCATTACGCAATCCGCGCTTCACATCAAACTTGGAGAACAATTCTGTATCAATCCGGGTAGCTTCCTTCATTTCCTCGGAAAGCTTGTAAATCAAGTACTTCTTTTTCATCTTTCTTCGTTTTTATTCGTTACTTTTATTTTTCAATTCTTTCCACGATCTCACGAGTGAAAGCGGAAGTAGAGAGGGAGGTTCCATTCGGCATAAAACGGCTAAATCGTGTGTAGCACGAGCGTCCAGAAAGCTTTGTTCCAAGGCTTTCTCTATCAGAGCAGCCGCTTCTTTCCAGTCAAAATATTCTAGCATCATTACTGCCGAAAGGATAATAGAACAAGGGTTCACCACATCTTTTCCCGCAATATTGGGGGCTGTTCCGTGAGTCGCTTCAAAGATGGCATGACCTGTCTGGTAGTTGATATTTGCTCCCGGAGCGATGCCGATACCGCCTACCATGGCCGCCAGTTGGTCGGAAACGTAGTCTCCGTTGAGGTTTAAGGTGGCTATCACGGAATATTCTTCGGGAATCAGGAGTGTATTTTGCAAGAAAGCATCCGCAATGCAATCTTTTATCACCAGTCTGCTATCTGCCAAGCATCGCCAAATTCACGTTGCGCCAGTTCGTAGCCCCATTTTTTGAAACCACCTTCGGTAAACTTCATAATATTCCCTTTATGCACCAACGTTACGGAAGGCAAATGATGGTCGAGCGCATACTGGCAGGCAGCACGTACAAGACGCTCCGTGCCCTCACGTGATACAGGTTTCACACCGAAAGAAGAGGTTTCCGGGAAACGGACTTTTGTCACGCCCATTTCGTCTTTCAGGAATTGATAGAACTTTTCAGCTTCCGGAGTTCCGGCTTCCCATTCGATACCTGCATAAATATCTTCCGTATTTTCACGGAACACACACATGTTCACTTTCTCCGGTGATTTGACAGGCGACTGTACTCCCTGATACCAACGAACCGGACGAAGACAGACGTATAAATCAAGTGTCTGACGCAGTGCTACGTTCAACGAACGGATTCCACCTCCGACAGGAGTTGTCAACGGACCTTTGATTCCTACCAGGTATTCCTGAAAGGTTTCCATTGTTTCATCCGGCAACCAGGAACCAGTCGCGTTGAAGGCACGTTCTCCCGCCAACACTTCTTTCCATTCGATCCGACGTTTGCCGCCGTATGCTTTCCGGATAGCTGCGTCCACTACGGCTTGCATGGCAGGAGTTACTTCGGCTCCTACTCCATCGCCGGTAATATAAGGTACGGTAGGCACATCGGGTACCAACAGCGTACCATCTGTTTGCATAGTTATTTTGCTCATTTTTTATCTTGCATTTAAGGCAGAACCGGCACGGAACCAGGCTATCTGCTGTTCATTATAGGTATGTTGCACTTCAAAACTTTCTTTCGTTCCGTCTTCGTGATGAAGAATAATCGTCAGATTGCGCCCCGGTGCGAAATGGACTAAGCCTGATACGGACAGAAGATCGTGTTCCCGAATCTTGTCATAGTCTGCTTTATCTACAAAAGTAAGAGCAAGCATTCCTTGTTTTTTCAGATTTGTTTCGTGGATACGGGCAAAACTCTTAGCCAAAATGACACGTACATTGAGGAAGCGTGGTTCCATGCTGCATGTTCACGGCTGGAACCTTCTCCATAATTCTCCTCGGCAACAACAATAGACGGAATACCTTCGGATTTATACATCTTTGCCGTACCGGAAACTGTTCCATAAGTATTTGTCGAACGATTCCAAACACAGTTCGTTTCACCATTGAAAGCATTGACAGCTCCCATCAGCATATTGTCGGAAATATTCTCCAAATGCCCCCGGAAGCGGAGCCACGGACCTGCCATAGAGATATGGTCGGTAGTACATTTTCCCTGTGCTTTAATCAATAAAGGCATGTTCAGCAAGTCCTGTCCGTCCCATGCCGGGAAAGGAGTCAGAAGCTGAAGACGTTGGGAATCCGGTTTTACCCTGATTTCCGTTTTTGCTCCGTGCGGGGCAATATACCCTTCATTTCCCTGTTCAAAACCTTTCAAGGGGAGTTCATCTCCTACAGGCTCGGAGAGTTTCACTTTTTCTCCGTTATGATTCACCAGTCTGTCTTTCAACGGGTTGAAACAGAGATCACCGGCTATTGTTAACGCCATCGTTAGTTCCGGAGAAGCTACAAACGCGTATGTGTTGGGATTACCGTCAGCGCGTTTGGCAAAATTACGATTGAAAGAGGTGACGATTGAGTTTTTTCGTGTCGGATCGTCCGTCTGACGTTTCCACTGACCGATACAAGGTCCACAGGCATTTGCCATAATCGTGGCTCCCAGCCGTTCAAAAGCTTCAATCATACCGTCTCTTTCGGCAGTAGCCCGGATTTGCTCCGAACCCGGATTGACAATCAGCGGAGAAGCGACGCTCAAATTCTTTTCTGTCACTTGCTTTGCCAGAGAAGCTGCACGGCTCAAATCCTGATAAGAAGAATTGGTACATGAACCTATCAAGCCCACCTCCATTTTACGGGGGTAGCCGTTCAATAACACTTTTTCTGCAAATTCAGAGATGGGAGTAGCGGCATCCGGTGTAAACGGCCCGTTTATATAAGGTTCGAGTTCTGACAAATCTATTTCAATCACACGGTCGTAATAGTTGGATGGTTCGTCGGTCACAATGTCGTCTGCACGAAGATCTGCATCAACAGATTCAGCCCAATCAACTACACAATCTCTTCCGGTAGCTCTCAAATAAGTAGCCATGCGCCCGTCAAAGGGGAACAAAGAGGTAGTAGCTCCAACTTCGGCACCATATTGCAAATGGTAGCTTTCCCGGTAGCAGAAAGGGATTCGGTTCCGGGACCAAAATATTCGATAATAGCATTCGTTCCTCCTTTTACGGTAAGGATGCCGGCCAATTTCAGGATTACATCTTTCGGAGAGGTCCAACCGCTTAGTTTTCCGGTCAAACGGACACCGATAATCTTCGGCATTTTCAGCTCCCATTCCATTCCTGTCATCACATCCACGGCATCCGCTCCACCGACACCGATAGCCACCATGCCCAGTCCGCCTGCATTAGGCGTATGAGAGTCTGTTCCCACCATCATACCGCCGGGGAAAGCATAGTTTTCGAGCACTACCTGATGGATAATTCCTGCTCCCGGTTTCCAGAAGCCGATGCCATAACGGGAAGATACATCACGGAGGAAATCGTATACTTCTTCATTGGTCAGTCTTGCCGTAGCAATATCCGCCTTTGCACCTTTATACGCCTGTATCAAGTGATCGCAATGCACTGTCGAAGGCACAGCCACCTGATCCTTACCTGCATTCATAAATTGAAGCAAAGCCATCTGCGCAGTTGCATCCTGCATAGCCACACGATCGGGACGGAAATTCACATAATCCTCCCCCCGTTTGTAATCTTTCAAATCGGCTACATCATACAGATGAGCATACAAAATCTTCTCGGCCAACGTCAAAGGGCGTTTTAGTATAGCCCGTACGTGTTCTACCTTTCCTTTATAGCAGCGTAGAAAGCTTCTAACATAGTCACATCATATACCATATTGCTTTTTGTTTTTTTAGTCTATCTATTAAAATAACGAACGACGTTCGAGTAATGTTTAACAAAATGAAATATTTTTTTCTACCCGGAACGAAGATTTGTTACCTTTGCGCCTATTATGAGTAATAATCCGAAAAGTCCCATTATAGACCTTCAGCAACAGCAACTCCTCCTGCGGATGGAGTATGAATATGAGAAGGAAGAATTTAAGCGGCAGACCGAAACAATGGGTGTTGCCCGTAAAGTGAAGCGCGGTCTCTGCTGGTATCCTGTCTCTCTTGGCCGAAGTTACTACAATTCGCTGAATCAGCTTGTAATAGATATTACACGGACCGAAAATAAAGAAATAGAGCATTCCTTTGAGTTCGGCCGTCCTGTTTGCTTTTTCCACCAGTCATTCGAAGGAAAAGTGAAGTATATGGATTTCATCGCTACCGTCAGCTTTGCCGACGAAGAACGAATGGTCGTAGTACTCCCCGGAGCGGGAGCTTTAGCGGAACTGCAAACTGACGGTATACTGGGGGTACAACTTTATTTTGACGAAACATCGTACCGGGCCATGTTCGAGGCACTGGAAGACACGATACGTGCCAAGGACAACCGCCTGGCGGAACTGCGCGACATTTTGCTGGGTACCCAAAAGCCGGGATTCCGCGAATTATATCCTGTCCGCTTTCCATGGCTGAACAGTACACAGGAAACAGCTGTTAACAAGGTGCTCTGTACGCGTGACGTATCTATTGTTCACGGTCCTCCGGGAACCGGAAAGACAACGACTCTTGTCGAAGCGATTTACGAAACGTTACACCGGGAACACAAGTGCTTGTCTGTGCACAAAGCAACACGCTGTCGACTGGATTTGTGAGAAACTGGTAGATCGGGGAGTCCCCGTGCTCCGCATTGGAAATCCAACCCGGGTCAACGACAAAATGCTTTCATCCACCTACGAACGCCGGTTTGAAAGTCATCCTGCCTATCCGGAGCTTTGGGGAATCCGTAAATCTATCCGCGAAATGGGTAGCCGGATGCGCCGGGGTAGTTATTCTGAACGGGAAGGAATGCGTAATCGCATGAGTCGTCTCCGCGAGCGTGCCACGGAATTGGAAATACAAATCAATGCCGATCTTTTCGACAGTGCCCGCGTAATTGCTTCTACCCTAGTCAGCAGCAACCACCGCCTGCTCAACGGACGTCGTTTTCCGACTTTATTCATCGACGAAGCTGCACAAGCCCTCGAAGCTGCCTGCTGGATCGCTATCCGCAAAGCAGACCGGGTCATCCTTGCAGGAGATCATTGTCAACTTCCGCCGACTATCAAATGTATAGAAGCTTCCCGTGGAGGATTGGATCATACGTTAATGGAAAAAGTGGTTCAGCAAAAACCTTCCGCGGTCTCTCTATTAAAAGTACAGTACAGAATGCATGAAACCATCATGCAGTTTCCCTCCGACTGGTTTTATCACGGAGAACTGGAAGCTGCTCCGGAAGTACGCTATCGGGGGATTCTTGATTTCGACACTCCCATGAACTGGATCGATACTTCAGAGATGGACTTTCACGAAGACTTTGTAGGCGAAAGTTTCGGACGCATCAATAAGCAGGAAGCCAACCTACTACTGCAAGAACTGGAAACTTACATCGAACGTATCGGCAAAGAACGGATACTGGATGAAAGAATTGATTTCGGTCTGATTTCACCCTACAAGGCGCAAGTGCAATATTTGAGGGGAAAGACCAAAGGGAGCAGCTTTTTACGTCCTTTCCGCAGCCTCATCACCGTAAACACGGTAGACGGTTTTCAGGGACAGGAGCGAGATGTCATTTTCATCAGTCTTGTACGTGCCAACGAGGATGGACAGATTGGATTCCTGAATGATTTGCGAAGAATGAATGTAGCGATTACAAGGGCACGAATGAAGCTTGTTATATTAGGAGATGCCTCCACCCTTACCAAACATCCTTTCTATAAAAGATTGATGTTATTCATTAAAAAGGAGGATTAAATACTTAATCCTCCTTTTAACAAAGCACACTTTCTCCCGAAACCACACTTTTTTTAACACAAACAAAACAAACAATATTTTATTTCACATCAGTACTATTCTTTATTTAAGAAGTCAATAAATGACTTTTATTTTCAATATACAAATACAGATCTTAAAAAGAAATATCAACTTCCACAAAGGTAAAACACACTAAATCACCACTTCTGAAAAATCAAAAGCAGCGTCATTCGTTTATCTATTTAGTGATGTTAATCATTCTTCAGAGCTGGTTAAGTTAATTCATACTTCTCGTTTATTTTATCTGATGACGCAAAGATAAACATAAACTTGCATTTTTTGTCCATATAATCAATATATTTTTGAAAAAAAATTTCGGCAAGCCTCATTTGTTCATTTCTAAATCTTCTTTTTAAACAAAAAAGAGAGAAAGCAAACAGCCCTCTCCCTTTTAGAAACTTGTATAATTTATCCAGCTTAATTATTTTCCGGACGAAGTTTACGAACAGTTACAGCAGTCTGCCACATTTCGCTTTCACGTAGTTGACGGAGCTCTTCATTCAATTTTTCACGATAATCAGGTTGTGAATTACTATCGATAGAAATCTGTGCTTCGTTACCAGTCTTGACGCTATGATACAACTTTTCAACTACCGGTTTGATAGCGTCGTGGAAAGGGCCCATCCAATCAAGAGCACCACGTTGAGCAGTAGTAGAACAGTTAGCGTACATCCAGTCCATACCGTTCTTTGCAAACAACGGCATCAATGACTGTGTCAGTTCTTCCACTGTTTCATTGAATGCTTCAGAAGGAGTATGACCGTTTTCACGCAATACTTCGTACTGTGCCAGCAACAAACCTTGGATAGCGCCCATCAATGAACCGCGTTCACCTGTCAAGTCAGAAGTAGCTTCACGTTGGAAAGTTGTTTCGAACAGATAACCGGAACCAATACCGATACCCAGTGCGATGGTTCTATCCATTGCTTTGCCTGTAGCATCCTGATAGATAGCATAAGAAGAGTTCAAGCCACGTCCTTCGAGGAACATTGTACGCAAAGAGGTACCCGAACCTTTAGGAGCAACCATGATAACGTCGATATCAGTAGGAGGAACTACACCTGTACGGTCGTTCCAAGTGATAGCAAAACCATGTGAGAAATAAAGAGCTTTTCCGGCAGTCAGGTAAGGCTTGATAGTAGGCCATACAGACATTACTGCTGCGTCAGACAACAAGCACATTACGATAGTACCTTTCTCGCAAGCTTCTTCAATGCCGAACAAAGTTTCGCCCGGAACCCATCCGTCTGCTACTGCTTTATCGTATGTTTTTCCTTCACGTTGACCAACGATTACATTGAAACCGTTATCACGCAAGTTCAGTGCCTGTCCAGGTCCCTGTACGCCATAACCGATTACAGCAATTGTTTCATTTTTCAATACTTCACGAGCTTTTTCCAATGGAAATTCGTCACGGATTACTACAGTTTCAGTAGTACCTCCAAAATTCAACTGTGCCATTTTCTTTTTGTTTTTAGTTTTTGATGACTTACGTCATCCGTTATTAATTAATTTTGTATTCTCACATTTATTCAAATATCACTTTCGAACGGCAAACAACTTCGCTGCCATTCTTCTTTACTTCTACGTGAAACTCGTTTGCATTCACTTCATCGCAGAAGAAAGAGAGCTCATCACCAAAATAACTTTCGGCTACGTACGCCATCTCGAAACGGCGGATACGTTTGGTCTTGTATAGCTCTATCGGGAACAAATCAAGGATATGCTCGATGTAACGGATGCTGTTCACATGACCGTTAATATCAATATCACTGTATTTTGCCGTCAGGGTAGCCATTGGCTGGTCGCTTGTCACTTTAATACGTGAAGGCTTTTCAATAGGACAAGGTTCGTCACAGACATAATCTACGATACTTCCTCCGTGCAAGGTCAGTAAATCGGCCGGTTTGCGGGTATTGAGATTAATCATCGCCCATACGGAACGCGCATAACCAATCTTTTTCCCATCCTTATCAATAATAGCGAAGTTACGGTCAGTAAACAAGCGGTAAACATTTTCCACCCATGTTTGAACTGAAAAATCCTCATATTGATAAGGCATTTCATCCAACTCAATGGCCAGACGCGAAAGTACCAAGTGTAATTATCCTCGTTCAGTGTTGCAATACCAAAGCCACGGTCACTTGCGTGAAAACCGGCACAATTCAACAAATGATTTCCCAGTACGCCCATAGTCAGACGTCCGTTAAAGTCAACATGGAACGGTTCTGCCACAAACTGATAAGTTCCTATTTTATTTTCTTCACTCATTATTCTTGTTGGTTTTTACTCTGGTTATACATGGCTTCCCGTCCATCGAGAAACTCGTTCACCCGTTCAAAGCAACTGGTGGTAATCGCTACGCGTCCCGACCGTACAAACTGCAAAACACAATTTAAAGCCTTCAGTTCACCGTAGAGTGAGGTTATATCTTCGCTCATACCATTTTTCTCGACAATAGAAAATACCGGATTAACTTCCACTACACGGGCATTGTATCTGCGGATCAACTTGGATGCTTCCGGAGTTTCCTGAAAAGCAGGAGTAGATACCTTATATAGTGCAATCTCATGGAAGTATATTTCATCCTCGGTGAAATAATGTGCCTGAATCACATCGATCTTCTTTTCGATCTGTTTCACTACCTTCTCAATGGTGTCCTTATCCGTCAAGGCTGTAATCGTATACTTGTGTACACCTTTAATAGAAGAAGCAGATACATTCAGACTCTCGATGTTGATTTGCCGACGAGTAAATACAGCAGTTACCTGATTCAGCAATCCGGCTATATTTTCGGAATGAACTATTATCGTATATAATGTCTTGTCACTCATAATCCTAAATTTTAATTGCGAACTTTCAATCTTCCATTCTCAATATTCAACTTCCCCTAGCATTCCAACAGCATCTGATTGACCGAACCACCCGGAGGAGTCATCGGCAAAACATTGCCTTCTTCCACTACGCACGCTTCGAGCAGGAACGGACCATCTGTCGCCAGCATTTCTGCAATAGCTTCTTTCAGTTCTTCACGGGTGAAAGCACGTTTGGAAGGAATATCATAAGCCGAAGCAATCTTCATGTAATCCGGATTCAACATCGGGGTAAACGAATAGCGACGGTTGAAAAACATAGCTTGCCACTGACGTACGTTTCCGAGGTAATTATTGTTCAGGCAGATAATCTTCACCGGAGCCTTCTGCTCCATAATCGTACCCAGTTCCTGAATATTCATTTGCAGTCCGCCATCTCCCATAAATACGCATACGGTACGCTCCGGTGCTCCGAAAGTTGCCCCGATAGCTGCGGGAAGCCCGAAGCCCATTGTTCCAAGCCCTCCGGAAGTAATGATACTGCGTTCTTTCGTATATTTAAAGTAGCGTGCAGATATCATCTGATTTTGACCTACATCTGTTACCAAAACAGCTTCATGGTGAGTAGCGTCACTTACCGCACGTACCACTTCCCCCATACTCAACGAGTTTGTGCAGGATGAAGTTCAGGACGGATTACTTTTTCCTCCTCTACTTTCTCATATTCTTTGAAGCTATCAATCCATTCGGTATGAGTGTTCTTTTTCAGGAGCTTCGTCACAGAAGCCAGTGTTTCCTTGCAATCTCCCAATACAGCTACATCTACCTTTACATTCTTATTAACTTCCGCAGGATCGATATCAAAATGAATCACTTTTGCCTGTTTGGCATAAGTAGCCAAATTACCGGTCACACGGTCGTCAAAACGCATACCGACAGCAATCAGCACATCACATTTATTGGTATTGATATTCGGTCCCAGATTGCCGTGCATACCCAACATACCTTTATTCAACGGATGTTCTGTCGGCAAAGCCGAAAGTCCGAGCAGCGTACAACCCGCAGGCATATCCGCTTTTTCGATAAACTCGCGCAATTCGCTCTGTGCATTTCCCAGTTCAACACCTTGTCCAACCAATACAAGCGGACGTTCAGCGTTATTAATCAGTTCGGCAGCAGCCTGTACAGTCTCCTCGTCCGTATCGGGAACAGGAACATAACTACGGATAAAATCGACTTTCGTCGGTTCGTATTTCGTTTTCTCTACTTGCGCATTTTTGGCAAAGTCCAGTACCACCGGCCCCGGACGACCACTACGGGCAATGTAAAACGCACGTGCTACCGCCCAGCTACATCTTCCGCACGGCGAATCTGATAACTCCATTTAGTGATTGGCTGGGTAATACCTACCAAGTCAACTTCCTGAAAAGCATCGGTCCCAAGAAAGCCTGTTCCTACCTGTCCGGCAATCACCACGATAGGCGTACTATCGATCATCGCATCCGCAATGCCTGTTACCGTATTGGTTGCTCCAGGACCGCTCGTCACCAGGCAAACACCTACATCACCCGACACACGGGCATAACCTTGTGCGGCATGGGCGGCTCCCTGCTCGTGACGAACCAAGATATGGTTCAATATATTTTGATGATCGTACAAGGCATCGAATACCGGCATAATAGAACCACCGGGGTAACCAAAGATGGTAGTCACTCCCTGATGTTCCAAGGAGCGCATCAAAGCCTCTGCACCTGTTATTAAATCTTTCATATTAGTTGATAGTTGATAAATGATAAATGATAGTTGAGAAATGACAGTTGAAAATGAATGGTTTACAATCATTGCGCTAAGTGCTGCGCAGCTAACTATTACCTATCAACTATCACCAACTATATTATATAATTCTCACTGCTCCCTTATCGGCAGAGCTTACCATGCTGGCATACGCCTTCAGGCTCTTCGGTACATAACGGTCACGAGTGACAGGAGTCATCGGACGGGCCGCCAGTTCTTCATCCGTCAGTCGCACGTTAATCTTCCGGGCCGGAATATCGATTTCGATAATGTCTCCGTCTACAATTTTTCCGATATTGCCTCCAGCTGCCGCTTCAGGAGAAATATGTCCGATACTCAATCCGGAAGTTCCACCGCTGAAACGTCCGTCGGTAATCAAAGCACATTCTTTTCCGAGATGACGGGATTTTATATAAGAGGTAGGATAAAGCATTTCCTGCATACCGGGACCACCCTTCGGACCTTCGTGCGTGATGACGACGACGTCTCCACTGACGACTCGACCTCCGAGGATGCCTTCACAGGCTGCTTCTTGCGAATCAAATACTTTGGCAGGTCCGGTAAACTTCCAGATACTTTCGTCTACACCTGCTGTTTTTACTACACAACCGTCTTGAGCAATATTGCCTTTCAATACGGCCAGTCCGCCGTCTTTACTGTAAGCATGTTCCAAGTCACGGATACATCCGTTTGCACGGTCTTTATCCAGTTCCTTATAGTACATACCTTGTGAACCAAGTACAAGATTGAATTTATTTCCGGCTGCGCTCGAATATTTCTTAATTGCTTTTTCGCTCACATTCGGGCTGGTGATTGAATATTCGTTAATGGCTTCTGCCAGTGACATTCCATCTACCGACGAACGGATGTATCTATCAAACCTCCCTTTGCCAGTTCGTCCATAATGGCAATGATACCACCAGCACGGTTTACATCTTGAATATGATATTTCTGTGTATTGGGAGCCACCTTGCAGAGACAAGGAGCCTTGCGGGAAAGCATGTCGATATCATCCATCTTGAAGTCTACCTCTGCTTCGTGAGCAACGGCCAACAAGTGAAGAACCGTATTGGTAGATCCCCCCATTGCTATATCCAGCGTCATGGCGTTCAGGAAAGCCTGACGGGTAGCGATGCTACGGGGAAGTACACTTCGTCTCCTTCTTCATAATATAATTTTGCATTTTTCACGATCAGTTCCGCAGCATCTTTGAAAAGTTGCGTACGGTTTTCGTGTGTCGCTACAATGGTTCCGTTGCCGGGAA
>ENA-OQIG01000837-OQIG01000837.1-human-gut-metagenome-genome-assembly--contig:-NODE-837-length-15762-cov-4.097346_pt1 | contig 15762 bp, 21 predicted proteins | sample MGYA00242576_ERZ504741 | MGnify/ENA primary metagenome ERZ504741 (study PRJEB26092, sample SAMD00036436) | human gut metagenome | host: Homo sapiens | study: EMG produced TPA metagenomics assembly of... | reverse complement strand
TAGCCGCACTTGTGTTCTCATAAGTGCTAATCTTTCTTTTATCCAAAACCTCGGATTTATATCAATTTTAGTATAAACCTGTCCTACTTTGTGTGTAGGACGCTTAATATTTACGTATGAAAAAGATTGAATGTATCATTATGGACTGGGCAGGAACGGCAGTCGATTACGGATGTTTCGCTCCGGTGGCTGCTTTCATCAAGGCTTTTGCCGGGAAGGGACTCACGATCGATGTCGAGCAGACTCGTAAGCCTATGGGGTTACCGAAAATTCAGCATATCCGTGAATTGCTGACTATGCCCGAAGTAAACGAACAATTCATAAACCGTTATCGACGTGCCTGGACAGAGGAGGATGTCGTAGAACTGAACCACCTGTTCGAGAAATATCTTTTTGCTTCACTGAAAGAGTATACCGATCCTATTCCGGGTGTGATCCCTACGTTGGAGAAGTTGCGTGCCGAAGGACTGAAAATAGGTTCTACTACAGGCTATACCCGCGAGATGATGGATGTGGTACTGCCCGAGCACAGGCCAAAGGATACCGGGTGGATTACTGTGCCACTCCGAATCTGCTGCCCGCCGGTCGTCCTGCTCCCTATATGATTTTTGAGAATCTCACGAAACTGGCGGTTCCCGATCCGGATACAGTGGTGAAGGTAGGCGACACCATTGCCGATATTCAGGAAGGTGTACATGCCAAAGTATGGAGTGTGGGAGTGGTTCTCGGAAGTAACGAGATGGCACTCACCGAAGAAGAGACGCACGCCTTGCCGGCTGCCGAACTCGAGAACCGTATTGCTGAAGTGAAACAACGTATGCTGGCTGCGGGAGCCTCGTATGTCATTCGAAGCATTGAAGAACTTCCCGCACTGATTCAACTAATTAACTCAAAACTAAATCATTAATCGATATGAAACCTTATTTGTTATTGACCCCCGGACCACTTACTACCTCAGAGACTGTAAAGGAAACCATGATGACCGACTGGTGTACATGGGATGAAGACTATAATTTGCACATTGTCGAAGCATTGCGTAAAGAGCTGGTCGGCATTGCTACCCGCAATACGGAAGAGTATACATCTGTTCTTTTGCAAGGAAGCGGAACCTATTGTGTAGAAGCCGTGATTGGTGCTGCCATCGGTAAGAATGATAAACTTCTGATTTGCAGTAACGGTGCTTATGGTGACCGGATGGGGAATATTGCCGAATATTATCATATCGACTACGAGCTCCTTGCTTTTGATGAAACGGAACAGGTATCGGTAGACTATGTGGACGACTATCTGAGCAATAATTCAGATGTTACTCATGTGGCCTTCGTTCACTGCGAAACGACTACCGGTATCCTGAATCCGTTGAAGGAGCTGGCACATGTAGTGAAGATGCATGGCAAGAAACTGATTGTAGATGCTATGAGTAGCTTTGGAGGTATCCCGATGGATGTTAGTGAGTTGGGAATCGACTTCCTGATCAGCAGTGCCAATAAATGTATCCAGGGAGTTCCGGGATTCGGATTTATCATAGCCCGCCGTTCGGAACTGGTGCGTTGTAAGGGAGTAGCCCGTTCTCTTTCTCTGGATATTTACGACCAGTGGGAAACGATGGAAAAAGGGCATGGTAAATGGCGTTTTACTTCACCGACCATGTGGTGCGTGCTTTCAAGCAGGCCCTTACCGAACTGATTGAAGAAGGTGGAGTGGAGGCCCGTCACCGGAGATATTGTGAGAATCACCGGGTACTGGTAGAGGGTATGCGTTCACTCGGTTTTGTAACTTTGCTCGATGACGCGATCCAGTCACCTATTATCACTTCATTCTTGTATCCGAAAACCGGATTCGACTTTAAGGCCTTCTATACCGCCCTTAAATCCAAGGGTTTTGTAATCTATCCCGGAAAAATTTCAAAAGCGGATACTTTCCGTATCGGTAATATCGGAGATGTACATCCGGAGGACTTTGCCCGTCTGGTGGAGGTGGTTAGAGAGACTGAGTACTAAATTTTTCATTCATTGATTGACATGGAGGTGTCTTCAAGAAACTTATATTCACCACAAAATAACACGGATTTGCACAGATCAATATTATGAATAGCTTAAGCTCTTTCTGTGTCACTTTGTGTTACTCTGGTTTCCGGTGGGACGATATACGTGGATTGAGATGGTTATCGGGGCTTCGTCTTTAATGTGGAGGGTTGTGAAAGCCGCATGCTGCTTACCACTGCTGCGACAAACGCAAATCCGCTGCCGGCTATCAGGCAGACCGCCGTACTCTTCTCGTGTACTACAAAACTGAAGAGCAAAGCAACCAGTGTCGTACCGAATGTCTGTCCCAAGAGCCGTGCCATACCCAACATTCCGCTGGCTCCTCCCGAACGTCGGGTAGGGGCGGAAGAGATGATTGTACTGTTGTTCGGTGTCTGGAAAAGACCGAAACCTGCACCACAAAGCATCAATCGCAGGATGATGCCGGTGACCGATGAATCCGCCGTTAATGTAGACAGAGAGTAAAGTCCGATACAGAACAATGCCATCCCGATGCTGCCCAGTATGCCGGGATGAATGCGTTCCACCAGATATCCGGCTGCCGGTGCTGTCACCAGTGTGGCTATAGGCCAGGGAGTTAACAATAGCCCGGTCATGACCTCGCTGTATCCCAAAGAGTTTTGCAGGAAGAAGGGTAAAGAGACCATTGCCAGCATTTGAGCGGTGAACGAACAGATACTGGTAAGAATGGAAAGCCTGAAAATGGGAATTCCCAACAGGTCGAGGGGAAGGAGAGGAGACGGTTGGTTCAACTGTCTGCGCACATAATAAGTCCCGACAACTGCCAATACAGCAAGTTGTATCACTATATAATCATTGTTTTCGTGGTGGGCAAATCCATCCAAAGTATAAATCAGGAGTCCGAAGGTGATTGCATTGGCTATGGCACTCAGCTTATCGAATTTTCTGTTCGAACGTTCCTCTTTTCGGGGCAGGTACTTTAATCCCAAAGTCAGGGCAACTAATCCGAGAGGGACGTTGATAGCGAATAGCCAGTGCCAGGAAGCGACAGATAGAATTCCGCTGGCTACCGAGGGGCCGGCTGCTGCCGATATGGCCACTACCATGGCATTGATCCCCATTCCCCGGCCGATTTGTTTTCGGGGGTAAATCGTACGTAACTGAGCCGTGTTGACGCTGGTAATGGCCGAAGCACTGAATCCCTGGAAAATGCGGGCAATGGTCAATGTCCAAAATGAATGGGACAAAGCGCAGATCAGGGAAGTGACGATGAACATAGCTATTCCCGAAAGAAATATTTTGCGGTACCCATAAATTTCTCCCAGTGACGAGAATGAAAGCAAAGAGATGACAATGGCAAGCTGGTAGCCGTTGATAATCCAGGTCGTGACTGCCGGAGAAGTTCCGAAGTCGTGAGAAAGTGTCGGGAGTACCACGTTGATAATGTTGATATCGAGTACCGACATGCATAAGGCAAAAGAAATACCGACAACTGCCCATATACGGTGCGGGAGAGGAAGGCCGTCTGTTTCGTCAACTACCGGAGTTTGTGTATGTAGAATCATAAAGAACTTTTTTATGGAAGTGCTACAAAAATAAACAAAATCGGACTTCTTCGGTTGGGGGAGGTAGTGATATATAAGTTTTTTTACACATTGAAACTTGATGGGGAGGGAGTGGAAGGTCGTCTTCACCACAGATTTCACAGATCGACTTCCAATGTTATTGTTGATAGTCCGTCCGATAAACCATTGATATTTGTGCAATCTGTGGTGCTTTCGACGCTTGTTTATTTATATCTATTTCAGTTTGATAATCCGCTGATTACTGCTTCCTCTGAATTCCAGATGCGGTGAATAAAGTTCCTGTTTGAAGCGCCCGTCCACCAGTACATCTATGTAGGGCAATATGGCTGCCAGTTTCGGATCCGATTCTATTTCCTCGTAAGTATATCCTGTGTAGCACCAGATATTCTGTCCCGTTTCTGTTTTTACTCTCCGGATGACAGGCAAAAATGCTTCCGGATCATAAAAAGGATCGCCCCCGGAGAAAGTCACTCCGTCGAGCAACGGGTTCGAGTTTATTTCGCGGATGATGGAAGCCAACCGTCCTTCGGATAGTTCCTCACCGGCTTGTGGGTTCCAGCTTTCCGGGTTATGACAACCCGGACAGCCGTGCCTGCATCCTGCCAGATAGATCGAATAGCGGATACCTTCTCCGTCAACGATTGTTTCGGGATACGTGTACAAGATGTTCATGATTCCTTATCCGTGCTTTACACGGTCTTTTTCTTCTGCACGTTTGGCCGAATTCCATGAACTCAAGTCTCCGGTCAGGTAGCCTGTGATGCGGCGCATGCGCAAAATATTCTCACTTTGGCATACCGGACATTTATCGTAGATCACGCCCTTGTATCCGCAATTGTGGCAGGTATCCACCGGATGATTGATTGAGCCGTAGCCGATTCCTTCGTCAAACATAACTTTTACGATCTTGGCAATGGCGCGTACGTTTTTCTGGGCTTCTCCGTCCAGTTCCACATAGGTGATGTGTCCTCCGCGGGTGATGGCGTGGAACGGAGCCTCTCTTTTTATTTTCTCTACAATGCTGATCGGTTCTTTTACATCCACATGGAAAGAATTGACATAGTAATCGTTGTCTGTCACTCCTTTGATTTTTCCGTATTTACGGCGGTCCATACGGGTGAAACGTCCCGAAAGTCCTTCGGCCGGTGTAGCCAGTACCGAATAGTTCAGGTTGTATTTGGCTTTGTATTCATCAGCCACCTTGTTGATTTCCAGCACGGCTTCATAAAGGGTGTCCCATGCCTTCTGGCTGTGTCCGTGTCCCTCTCCATAGAGAGCCACCATGGCATTGTGTCCGCCCAGGAAGCCGATACCCAGCGTACCACTGCGCAGCACGTCGCCTACTTGTTCGTTCGGGTTCAGGGCAGCTCCTCCTTTCCATACATCATTTCCCATCATGAAGGGGAATTGGCGTGCCAGGGCTGTACGCTGATATTGATATCGCTCGTAGAGTTGTTCGGCTATCAAGGTAGCCGTTTCATGTATCGATTCGATGAAAATTTCTTTAGCCTTTCTCTCGACGGCATCTTTATTGTGTCCGTCCTCCGTCATGTTTTCTGCTTTGATACGGGCTTCGATGGCCAGGCGAGGCATGTTCAGCGTGGTGAACGAAAGGTTTCCGCGTCCCAAAGACGATTTCTCGCCGGCTACATTCTCAAACACACGCGTGCGGCATCCCATGGTGGCCAGTTCGTAACGGTAACGTTGCGGGTCGTTGGCGTCCCATTTTTCGTTTTGGTTGAACGGGGCATCCAGGAACATAAAGTTAGGGAAGAGTGCTTTTGCCGTAGTGTGGCAAGCTTTCAGGAACAAGTCGAAGTTGGGTGCTTCAAATTTTAATTTACCTTCCATGGCAGCATCGAAATTAGCCATAGCCTTTTCATAATCGGCTTCTGTGTACGATACTCCATTTTTATCTTGAATATCTGAATGGGGAACACCGGCACTTCTCCCCTTGTGCCCAGTCCCTCTACGGTTGCTTTCAGTAATTCTTCAATCACCATGCGTCCTTCGGCCGAAGTGTCTGTTCCATAATTGATTGAACTGAACACTACCTGATTTCCGCCGCGTGAGTGCATTGTGTTCAGGTTATGGATAAAGCCTTCCATGGCCTGGTGCGTATCTTTCTGAGTCTGCACAAATGCTTTCTCTATAATTTGGTTCAGATGTTCTTTGTCGATATTGATCTGTAGGGCAGTCAGAGCCATGCGCAGCGTTTCGCGTTCCAGTTCCGATGCTTTGATGGACGACAGATGTTCGGCAATCACTGTACGGATAGCCTTTTCTTCTATCTCTTCACCCTTGTTCATCTGCACATAGAAGCTGATGAATGATGCCAGGTGTTTACGGAATGATTTGCTCACACCTTTTGCCATAAAGAAGTCGAATGCCGGTATGGCCTGACCTCCGTGCTGTTCATTCTGGTTAGTCTGGAAAATAATGGTAGCCAGGGTAGCATAGCTTTGAATGCTTTGCGGGGTACGTATACTGCCGTTTTTGGTGCGGAATCCACGTTCGAAGAGGTCATCCATGTCATATTGGATGCAAGTCGTCGTTTTGGTAGGATAGTAATCCAGGTCGTGGATGTGGATGTCTCCCAGTTGGTGGGCTTCGGCAAAACGTTTCGGCAACAGATATTTATATGTATAGTCTTTGGTTACTTCCGAGGCGAATGTCATCATCTGTCCGGCGGGAGTATGACTGCTCATATTGGCGTTGCTCAGGTTGACATCGTTTTTGTCAATGGCTACGATACCGTCCATCACATGCTTCATCTGGGTCTTTTTGTCTCGTTCGGTATTTCTCCATTCCCGATAAATGATGTACTTTTTGGCCACTTCCGGACGAACCTTCATCAGCTCTTTTTCTACCAGGTCCTGAATTTCTTCTACCGTAATGGTAGGAGATGCAAATTGTCCGATTACATTCATCGTGATGTCAGCAATCAATTGCTGTTCATCATTGATTCCTGTGGCACTAAACGCTTTTGATACAGCGTTCTTGATTTTACTGATGGAGAAGTCCTCCCTTTTACCATCTCGTTTGATGATACAAATTTCCGCGTAGTTCATAACTTTAACTCCCGAAAGCTTTAGATTTTTTTTTAATATGTTTACTTTTTCAGCAGGTCTTCTGACTTATCTCTCCCTCGCAACGCCTTCCCACGCTGGGCGCAGTGGCATAGTGTGCGGATTCTCAGAGAATTACAGCAGCGGGTACTGTCGCCGATTTGCACAGCGTTCCCTTATGACTAAACCTCTTTTTAGTACTGAAATCTGCTACAAAGGTAACAGTTAAAGCAATAAGTTGTTCTTGTTTTAACAAGAATTTTTGGAGAACTTTTCTTTCTTCCTGATACAGAAAGTTTTCCAAAACGGGAAACTTTTGGAGAGAAAAAGCGAATCGGGTTTGCTAAAGAATCAACCAGATGGCTATGATATGGCCTATGCTTCCGCCTAGACAAAACAGGTGGAAAACGGCGTGCATATAAGGTTTTCGCAACGAGTAAAACACGGCTCCCATGATATACGAAGCTCCTCCTCCGAGAAGCCACCAGAAGGCGGGAGAGGCCCCGATGGCGGACAGGCAGTCCATTAGTGGTTTGAGGGCCACCAGGATGGCAGAGCCCATCCCTACAAAACAGATCGTCTCGAGATTGCTGTGTTCTTTCAGTTTTTTGAAGGCTAATATGAATCCTACAATAGCCGACAGCCATACAAAAGTGAAGATTCCCCAGCCCCATCCGCCGGCATGGCGTAGCACTAACAGGGTGAACGGAGTGTAAGTCCCTGCTATGTGCAGGTAAATGGCGCCGTGGTCAAATTTGCGCAGAAGTTCTTTCCGCTTGCCGGGCCTGGAGCCGTGATACCAGGTCGAACTGATGTACGATGCCAGCATCCCCACCAGATAAGCCAGTACACAGCCTGTTGCCCAATAGGGGTGAGGGTTGGCGAGCGCCTTTTCCAAAAGAAAATATCCTGCGGTGATGCCCAGCAGGATGCCTGCGCCATGGCTTAAAGTATTGGACAGCTCTTCGCCGTGTGAGTACCGTTTGTTCTTCATTGTGTGTAAGCCGGAGTGTTTATCTAATAAAAGATGACCGCAGATTTTTATCTTTTCGATTATCGGTGATAATTAAAAAGAGAATCTGCGGTCGTCCTTTCCTTGTCTTTGGAAATAGTTTGTATCAGACACCTGGCTTTTTTATACCAGGTGGCCGATCCATTCTTCACGGTCGCCCGGAAGCAGATCGATAACCGGAACTTCCACCATGGTGTAGCATCCCGGCTGCTGCTTCATCGAAGCACGTGCTACGCATACCAATACCTGTGCGGTCAGTGCGGGGTTGTTGATGCGCATATTGAATTCGAACAGTTGGTTCTGGGTTTTTCCGGATACACCTTTGCGGGTCAGGTTTACACCGTGTCCCATGTCCAGCAGTGCGTCTACGCTCGGCACTTGTTTTACGTGTGTCTCGTCGTTAACGAAATAAGCGTCCGATTTAATGGCTGCTGCCACTTCCTCGAATTTATATCCGTCTTTCAGTTCGATGTATACCATACGGCGATGAATGCCTGTTCCGGTAGGGATAGTCATCGATAAAGCCGCTTTCACTCCATCGATAGCTTTGACGGCTACCGTATGGCCCATACTCATACCCGGACCGAAGTTGGTGTAAGTGATTCCTTTGGGGGCAATTGCTTCGAGCATGGTGCGTACGATCGAGTCGCTTCCCGGATCCCATCCGGCCGAGATGATCGATACAGCTCCGTGTTCTTTGGCGCAAGCACCCAGTTCACGACGCAAGTCAACGATGCCTGTATGAATATCAAAGCTGTCTACTGTGTTGATGCCCATTGCGAGAATCTCTTTTGCGTATTTCTCAACGCTGCGGGTCGGAGTACAAAGAATAGCCACGTCTACTCCCTGAAGTTCCTTTATATCTTTAACTACTGCGTAATCATTCAGTTCAGCCGGTTTGTTCTCGGCACCTGCACGACGAACCACACCTGCTATCTCAAAATCGGGAGCCGCTTGGAGGGCTTCCAGCACATAACGACCAATATTGCCATAACCTACGATGGCTGCTCTTACTTTTTTCATCTTTTTATTGGTTTTGTTTAACACATTTCTTTATTTCGGTTGCAAAATTAGTCATTTTCTTTGTTTTCAGGTCTCTTAAGGGTGTTAAAGTTAGTTTTTGTTATTCAAGGTTCGTGAAGCACAATATTTATTATCTTTGCGTTCTGATTATAACCATTATGATAGAATACATCAAAGGCGAAATTGCCGAACTGAGTCCGGCAACCGCAGTTATCGATTGTAACGGATTAGGATATGCCGTTAATATATCACTCAACACTTATTCTGCCATTCAGGGTAAGAGCAGTTGTAAACTCTATATCTACGAAGCCATCCGCGAAGATGCTTACGTTTTATATGGCTTTGCCGACAAGCAGGAACGGGAACTTTTCCTGCTGCTGATTTCCGTTTCGGGTATTGGAGGAAACACGGCCCGTATGATTCTTTCTGCTCTTTCACCGGCCGAACTGGTGAATGTGATCAGTACCGAAAATGCCAATATGCTGAAGACGGTGAAAGGTATCGGACTGAAGACCGCACAGCGTGTCATTGTCGATTTGAAAGATAAAATTAAAACCGGTGCCATGGCTGCAACTGCCGTGGGAGGTGCTGCCGGTGCTTTGTTGCCGGCAATGAATGCGGAAGTACAGGAAGAGGCCATCGCTGCATTGACCATGCTCGGATTTGCCGCTGCACCTTCACAGAAGGCGGTGCTTGCCATATTGAAAGAAGAACCCGATGCTCCGGTGGAGAAAGTCATTAAGCTGGCTTTAAAAAGACTTTGAGAACGGACGGAGGGGGCATTGCTGTCGCAGATTGCATAATAGAGTTACAGCGCAGAGGAAGGGAATGTGATTGTTTATGTAATCTGCGATAGGGCTTTGTCGTTGTGTTGGCCTTGTTTTCTTGAAATGTGTGAGTTTAAATTTGTACGGTACATGTATATTGGGTTATATCGATGATCGGAAGTTTGCTTCCCGCATTATTTACTTCCTGCATGAATTCCTTACACTCCTGCTCTGTCATTTTCTTTCTGCAGTAAGCATAATATAAAAAATCAAGTGTAGTCAGATAGGTAATATTATTCTTGGAGCAATATTCTTTTATGTCTTTCAGGCTACTGCTTCCCAATACGTCTCGGTTGTCCCTGCAATAGATCATGCATGCACTTTCTCCTTTTCCCAGAGTGCGTTGCAATAAAAAGAACTCTTTCATTGATTCCCTCTTGGGGAAAAAACTTCTTTTTTCAATTTATGGAAGAAATGGAGATATTTATCTATAAAATCTTTTGTACCGGAATTTTGGGAAATTTCATTATATACCACATCCAATATCAAGTATTCGTACTCAGGAAATATATCGGGTAATATTGAGAAATAATTAGCCTCCATGAAATGGATAATTACATCAGCATCGAGTACTATCTTCGTTTTCTTGTGTTCCATTGATGTTTATTTTATGGAGTAACTCTATATAGTGACCTTCTGAAATTTTTTCCTGTTCGAATAGCTTGCGGGCTTTTTCACCAAAATCACCGATAACCAGTCCTTCGTTGGCCGGTTCGTATAAAGCTGTGTCATATCCGAAACATTTGGCAGAGTATTTTACTTTTATTTCTGCCAATTTGGAACGTGTACTTTCTGTTATAAGTCCGATATTTTGTAATCTATACAATAAAGCGGAACGGGAAACGGAAAAATAGTGTTCAAGTTTTAGGACTGTTGCCATCGAAATGTTTTTGGTTTTTAATTCCATTTCGGGTTATTAACTGGCATATACCGCCCTCCGGCATTAATAGAGAGGAAGCAAACATGTCGGCACATTGTTCTATCGGATCTTTGCTGGCACATCCCGGATTACATTTGTGAGGAGTCGGTTTTTTCTCTATATAAAGGTGGTATAATTCGTGAGCTATCGTAAAGTGTTGCCTTCCTCGTGGTTGATTAGAATTGATAAGCATGAAACGGTGCTCTGAATTATCTTTCAAACACATTCCTGAGAAGTTGTCGGATAAAGGTCTGAAAACAGTGAGTATGTTTAGTTTCAAAAGTAAACTTTTCAAAGTGATAGGCTCCGTAGCGCTAAGTCCATTGTCCATACGAAACTCTGAGACTTGCTTCTCTATGATAAACTTATTCGGCTTCATTTTGGGCAATGCGTTCCATTTTGAGATAAGACTTTACGATATCCTTGAAAGCTGCTATTTCTTTCAAATCATTTTCTCCTAAATTTGAAATTCTGAAAGCTGTAGCCATAATTTCATTATTCGTCTGAACATTGTCCTCAAACAATATAAAAGGTTCACAACCGAATAAATTTGAGATATCTTCCAAAATGGTATAAGGAATCTCTCTGGTTCCTCCTTCATAATTACTGTAAGTAGAGCGTTCTATCTTAATAGATTGGGCTACTTGTTCTTGTGTAAAACCGGATAACTCTCTAATTTTTTTTAGATTCTCTCCAATAATTTGATTAACCGTTTTCATTACTGCTCTTCTTCTGATTTCTGTGGCAAAAGTACCGATAATTTCTTGTATATACAAATATTGCCACACAATGTTTGCTCACTTATAGTTCTTTATCTAATCGTGCTTTCAGATTTGAAGAGAACTTCTTGTGTGGATGTGTTTCTATCATCGGCTTTCAGGGAGTGAGATGTGAATTGTCTGAAATAATTTTCTGATACATCCTCAAATCCAGTTTTTTGCCGAACTTCTCCGCTACCTGCCGGATGTTTGCACAACATTCGAAACCGCATTTTTCGAACAGGCGGATGCTGGCTTCGTTCTCTCCCGAAATCAGTGCCATTATGTTGCTGAAGCCTTCTTGGCGGATGATCTCTTCCAGTCGGAGTATGGCTTGTTTTCCATATCCTCTTCCTGTAAACTCCGGTTTCAGGTAGAGGGTCAGCTCTACCGAGATGCGGAAGGCTTCTCGGGGCTTGAAGCGTGCGAAATAGCAGAATCCGCAGGGTGCTCCTTCGGGAGTTTCAATGATGAACGACCGGTAGACGGGATCGCCTACGGGTATGTAGTTTTTTAGTTCGTCGATGCTGGCGCAGTGTACAAAGTACACCACTGTCGTGTGGAGGGTATAATAGTCGTAGATGTCTTTTACAAAAGGCAAGTCGTTTTCCGTGAGCGTTCTGAGCGTAATATCCATTGCCGTAAAGTTCATAAATTGGTGCAAATGTAGCCAATCTTATCAGAAAGAAGTACATTTGTTTCCGTAAATCAACACTCCAATTCATGAAACTGCAAAAAATATATCGTCAACTGTGGATGGAAGTCCATCCGCGTCCGCAATCGGCAGATACCGATCAATGGTATGTCGATTTTGCCAACAGGCTGCTGCCCCTATTTGAGAAGTCGGAGCTTACCGGACAGATGATTCATAAAAAACGGGCCGTTCTTTATTTCACCTGGTATCTGGAAGATTGTGTGAATAATTCCGGTGGATGGAATAAGTTCATCCGGTTGCACAAGCGGTTGTACGGGCGTTTTCTGCCCTTTTATACCCTGACAGGGGCGTATGCCGATGATGAAATAAATTTTGAGGATGTGTCGTTCCTGTTATGGTCGCTTCTTTCTCCTGTCACAGACGATTCTCCGGTTCCTTGGAATCCGACGGATAAATCTCTGCTTCGACTTGCGACTGATATTTATGCGCTACTTGAAGCCCATTTTGAACAAGCCCCTCTTACCGATGACGAGTCGATGGACTGGCTTCCGGAGATTCGTGCCCTGTTGCCTCCTCCGGGACCTGTTTTGGATATTTTCCCAGAAATGGAGCTTCCCCATGATGTGACCAAGTTCCTGAATGCCACCCAAGGGAAGCAGCTTGTCTATTTTGAGGATTATGCGGGCTTGCGCCGTTTCTGTGTCGATGCGTTGGAGTGGGCCGACGAAGACGATTCGTTAATGCCCGAATTGGCCGATGAAGAAAATTTTGTATTTTTGCCAATCCGAAAGGCATCTTGCTTGCTCCCAATATCGGTGCTTGCTTCCGGGATGAACGAAACTCGACATATAATCCCGGGATTGCCGAACAAGAAGGGGCCGAGTTGTTTTATGTTCCCGGACTTTGTCCCATCGACTTGTTGCACTATGCCATGCAGCATGATTTATTGTCCGAGGTCACTTTTCCTTTTGAGGATGGTAGGAGGGTGTTGCACGAGAACTGGGATTTTATAGCCCGCAGATATTTAGGCAAATATTATAATGAAGATTTTTATGAAGAAGAGCGGAAATAGCAGTGCCCGTCCGGGTAGCGGACGGCCCAAAGCCTCGGGAGGTAAGAAACCTTCCGGTAAACGGATCGGAAAATCAAAGCCCTCAAAAGCCAATAACCAACTGAACCGTAGGGTGAAATAAGTTGTTACCTGTTATAACAAGTGTTAGTATGAAATGGGAAAGTAGCTTGGTGGAGCGTCTCCAATGGTCGGACACGATCACCAACCGGGAGAGTAAGGAGCAGTTAGCCCGTATGATTGCCATGCGTGTGCAAGAAGGGGAGATTATTGGGGCAGGTTCCGGATCGACCGTATATCTGGCATTGCTCGCTATTGCCGAAAGGATACGTACGGAGAATCTGCATGTCACCGTGATCCCTGCCTCGATGGAGATATCGATGGAGTGTGTCCGTTTAGGCATTCCGCAGACTACTTTATGGATGTGTCGCCCCGATTGGACGTTCGATGGCGCCGATGAAGTAGATCCCGATCATAACCTGATCAAAGGTAGAGGCGGAGCGTTATTCAAGGAGAAACTTTTGATATGCAGCAGCAGTCGTACTTTCATTTTGGTGGACGAAAGCAAGCAGGTTTCTTTTCTGGGAAGCCGTTTTCCTGTTCCTATCGAAGTGTTTCCGATGGCTCTGCCTTATGTGGAGCGGGAAGTGCTTACTATGGGAGCTTTGCGTACGGAGTTGAGGCTTGCTAAAGGTAAAGACGGTCCTGTAATTACCGAAAATGGAAATCTGATTCTCGATGCCTGGTTCGGCAATATTCATTCGTCTCTCGAGAAAGAGATAAAATCAATCACAGGAGTTGTCGAGAATGGATTGTTTATGGGATATGATGTCGAGGTGATGGTAGCAAAATAAGATCAGGAGCGGTTGATAGTATGAAAACTAAATGGGAAAGGTGATACCACGCGGATATCACCTCTCCCATTTAGTTTTCGTTGCCTACAAGTTCATTGCATTACCTCCAAGGACTCCCAGTATGGCAGATGCCACTGCGATCATTACCTTTAGAACCGTACTCCAGCCTGACTTTTTCATTTCTTCAACACCTCCTTTCTATGTAATCCTGATTTATGCCGTCGGGTCATCCACAATGTCTCCGTCTCCACCTTTTTCAGATTCTTTACCCTCCAGTGCGGCTTTGATATCGATGAATTCGATTTATCACCGGCCCGGTCGATGTCAGGTTCGGACGTACACTCGATGACGGACGAAAGTTTATTTTCACTGCCATTATGTTTTTGGCCGTACATTCTTTTTCCGTATCCACCCCTTTGGTGCGTGCCGAAAGGCTGAATACTCCAAAATCCCGGATATTGACTGATTGTCCGTTATAGAGGGAGGTGCGCATTGCTTCTACAAAATTGGTGAGTACGCTTTTAATATCTCCCGATGATAACGAACTTTTCTCCTTCATTTCGTACGCAATGCTTTCCAGGCTTGCGCTTTGGCCTAAAGTGACCAGTTGCGGATAAAATTTCTCTATAGCATCCGTTTTTCGCGGATCTTTTCTCGCGATTTTTTTGTATGGAACTGCCATTGTCTGATAGTTTTTTATGGTTAATAATTAAGAATGCATCCGGAAGGTCGGACGAGCTCTTTCCCTTTCTTCCGGTATGTCAAAGATACCGCTTTGTAACCCCTGCTTTGTGCTTGTTGACGTGGGTTGAGGCGGTATGGATAAAAGATTGAAAATCAATGAATGTTTTGTGAAATAGTATGACTTCTGCTATGATATGTCGTTTGTTTTTGTTATCTTTATGCTATTGTAAAGTTCCGATTATTTATTAATTTAAAATTGAAAAACATGAAAGATTTAGAAGATGACGAGAGAGAGTTTCCTATCCGTGTATATACAAAAGTCGAGTTGGCTCTGCTTTATGCACCCCATTTGTCTGAAAATGCCGCCCTCAATAATCTCAGCCGTTGGATGCGGCACAACAAACTCCTGATGGCTGCGCTCGAGGAGGTGGGATACTATAAATACCGCCATTCATTTACGCCCAAGGAAGTTCGTCTGATCTTTCGATATATGGGAGAACCGGGAGCATAAGGTGCTGGAAAAATAATGAATAATTAGTGGATTATGGATATTCGAATACATCGCTATTTTTTACCCTCAGCAGTTGCCGACTAAAATTTGCGCATCTGAGGGTAAGGTTTATCAGACAGAACATTATAATCTTAGTATGATTATATCTGTTGGTTTTAGAGTAAAGGCTAAACGTGGTGTTGAATTTAGGAGATGGGCTTCACATTTTCATGTTATTTATCCCCATAATGACTCCTCGCAGAAATGACTTCTACCGTTACGATCTCTTCATGTATTGTATAGATTATCCGAAAGTGTTTATTAATTCTCCGGCTCCAATAACCTGAAAGACTTCCTTTGAGAGCTTCTACCTGACCGGTTCCTGTAGTAGGGTGTTTTTCCAACTCCTGAAATAAAGAGAGAATCTTTTGAAAATCTTTTTTCTGCCCTGATTTCCTCCATTGAAGCAATTGTTTTTCGGCTTCTTCGGTCAAAACAAGTTTATAAATCATATATCCAACATTTTTCTCATCTCGTCTATTGTATATGCTTTAGTCCTTCCTTGTTTTGCATCCTCAATACCACGCATAACAGATGCCATATTATCAGGATCATCAACCATCCGTCCCCACTTGGACTCGGATTGGTAGAAACTTCAACGCACACAGCATTAGCTTTTGCAACCAGAAGGCTTTCAATGAATGCCTTCAAGCTTTTACCCTGTGAAGCTGCCATAATTGGAGAGTTTTTGCAATGTTTCCACTGGCAGATCAATATTCTTTCTTTTCTTTGTAATGCTACTGTTTCCATA
>ENA-OQIG01000836-OQIG01000836.1-human-gut-metagenome-genome-assembly--contig:-NODE-836-length-15776-cov-1.750208_pt1 | contig 15776 bp, 18 predicted proteins | sample MGYA00242576_ERZ504741 | MGnify/ENA primary metagenome ERZ504741 (study PRJEB26092, sample SAMD00036436) | human gut metagenome | host: Homo sapiens | study: EMG produced TPA metagenomics assembly of... | reverse complement strand
CAGATCAATAAGCTCCGGGCCAGTTTGCGGGAATTCGGGTTCATCAACCGTGATCATCGATAAAGACAAAAATATCATTGCCGGTCACGGCCGAGTGATGGCTGCCCGGAGGAAGGAATCCAAGAAGTCCCCTGCGTCCTGGTGGACTATTTGACCGAGGCTCAGAAAAAGGCCTATATCCTGGCCGACAACCGGATGGCCCTGGATGCCGGATGGGACGAAGAGATGCTGCGGGTGGAAATCGAATCCCTCCAGGGAGCGGACTTCGATGTCAGCCTGACCGGATTCGATGAAGACGAAATTGCCCACATCTTCGATGAAGAAACCGAAGCCAAAGAAGATGACTTTGATGTAGAAGAAGAACTCCAGAAGCCTGTGTTCTCCAAAGCTGGAGACCTTTGGCAGCTGGGAAAACATCGGGTCTTGTGCGGAGATTCTACGAAACAAGAAACCTATGCTCAGCTTATGGATGGAGTAAAACCGAACCTGGTCCTGACGGATCCTCCGTACTTGGTGAATCTTCGAAGCGCTTCCGGGAAAATCAAAAACGATGACCTGAATGACCAGGAAGGGTACGAATTCCTGAAAAAAGCCTTCTCCTGTTTCCATAATGCCATGGCTCCCGATGCGTCCATCTATGTGTTCTACGCCACCATGAAGGCCCGGGTCTTTTACGATGCTTTCGAAGATGCCGGATTCAAAGTGGGGGCGGGGCTCATCTGGAAAAAACCCAAAGCCCCTTTATGCGCACCGACTGGAAGTTCAATATGGAACCCATTATCTTTGGATGGCGGAAAGACGGGAAACACAACTGGTATGGGGACCAGAAGCAGAAAGCGGTCTTTGAGTTCGAGGGCATCAAGAACAGTAAAGAAGACGGCTTCGGCCATCCCTCCAGTAAACCCGTGCCCATGCTGGCCTATCTCATTAAGCTGAGCAGCCAGATCAATGGGGTGGTATTGGATGGATTCCTGGGATCTGCTTCCACGCTCATGGCCTGCGACCAGCTAGGCCGCATCTGTTATGGGATAGAGCTGGAGCCTAAGTTCGTAGATGTGGCGGTAAAGCGCTACCTGGCTTCCCACGAGAACGAGACAGTAACCGTCCTCCGGAACGGAAAGCAGTACACCTATCAGGAAGTGGCGGATGTGAAAAAATAAAGACACAAAGGGCTACATTTTGCTTGCTATTTTTCGCCTTTAGAGTGATGAATAACAGTACCAAAATACCCTAAGGAGGTACATATGATGAAGGCAGAATACAACAAACAAGGTGCAGCACGGAAAGAATTGGCGGATGTCATCAGTCAAATCACGGGAGAAGGTGTGAAATACCTGTTTCTTCCCACCAAGGCCTATCAAATCGGTAGCGTCCTGGTCGGAAAGGACGGTACGGTGGAATGTGAAGACACAGCGCTTTTTCAACGGGTTGTTCAGGAACTGGCAGTCAAAGGATTCCGGCCAGAAAACAAGGTCGCTATCCTGGAAGAAGTGGTAACACCAGAAGAAACTTCAGAAATGGACGAAATTGATACCCTGACCATTTCCTTTCCGGATGATTTGACGGATGAAGACTTTGCAAAGCTCCAAAACCTGGTGGCCTCCAAGGCCAGCCTTTTCAAAAAGGCCCTGGGTACAAATGACCTGACCATTCAAAGGGAAGATGGCAAGATATCTTTCCCCTGGTTCCACAAAACGGACAGCACCAAGGTCCAGGCCTATTCCAAGTTGGTGACGGCCTTTGCCAAATGGCCAGGAATTCCAAACGGATCACGGCAAAAGAGCATGAAGTTCCCAATGAAAAATACGCCTTCCGGTGTTTTCTCCTGCGGCTGGGCTTCATTGGAGCAGAATATAAAGGCTATCGGAAGATCCTGTTGGAAAGGCTTAGCGGGTCCGCAGCTATCGGGATGGAGGGAAAAAAGATGCGGTTTCCCAATAAAGAGATGCTGGAATTCCTGCGCAGGGAATATCCTTCTGGAACCCGGGTTGTCCTGATCTGGATGGATGACCTCCAGGCGCCGCCTTTGGGAACGAAAGGGACCGTGACCGGTGTGGATGACATGGGCTCCCTTCTGGTGGAGTGGGACAATGGTCCCATCTCAATGTGATCCACGGAGTCGATGTGATTCAAAAACTGAATAAAGAAACAAAATAACGGATACTTATTCTCAGATTCTGCTTGCTATTATAGGCCTTTAGAGTGATATATGTACATGCCAAAAGGCAAAGGTACACAATCACAAGGAGGAAAAACATGAAAAAGTTGAATGCAATCGACAAACAGAACCTGGACGGAGTATACGGAGCCACCGCAGTAGCGCTGGATTGGCCGGAAAACCTTTCCGAAAAGGCGAAGAAAGCGCTGGACTACCTGGATGACACCGCTACCTGTTCCATTACCTTGGAAAGTACATCATCACCGACGAAAGCCTCTGGCTTACGGAATTTGGGAACGGAACCATGGACAGCCCATTCGGTTTTCCCAGAATCGAATTGAGCAGACTCGAAGAAGTCGGCCCTTGGTTGGAAAGCGTGGCGGACGAACTGGAAGAATTCTAACTCCATACAGACAGGAAACGGGGCCGAAGGGCCCTGCTCCTTTTTTGTAACCTTGCATAAATACACAAAATTTGCTTGCTATTATAGGTCTTTAGAGTGATATATGTACATGCCAAAAGGCAAAGGCACACAATCATAAGGAGGAAAAACAATGACGAAGATGGACATGATCGAAAGATTCTACGGACGGAATGAGGAACTGGAAAGAACGTTTGTCAGCAGCAGAAAAAGCCGGAGATACTAAGGCCATGGACGCCTGCCAGGATTCCCACCAGAATCTTCTCCAGGAAGTTCGGGTGGAAGGGGAAGCCTTCGGGGACATGATGCGGCTTTACAGCGAGATGAAGCATCAGGGGAACAGCCGGCTGGACCTTTCCGGAACCTACCGGAAGCCGGAAGAAGTCATCAGGATCTTCCGGGACTTTGGGGTGACGGAATTTACCTTCTCCTCTACCTGGTCACGCGCCATCCAGACTTCCTGGGCCTTCACCCAGCTGGGATGCACACTGAAAGGCATGACCGAAGTCCACGGAACCAAACGGGATTTTCAGACCGGAGAATACAAAAAGTCCCCGCCTTCCTCTTTAGCCTTTGAGAAGCGGGAACAAACAAGGAGCCTGCGGGCTCCTTTTCTTGTACCTATATACAAACTAAAGGGAAAACGATGGGCGTCCACCGATTACTCCTGGCTTGAGTCACTTTAAGGCGGGCGTCCATCTTCTCCACAATAAGCTTTCCAATAAGGTTTTATCCGTATGAATATTGCAACTCAGAACAGTGTGCTAAAATCTGCTTTAAAAAAGATAGTAGCAGCTAGAGATGATGTCATTAACAAAGCCTAAGAAAAATTTACAGCAAACTATATCTATCGATTTTTGATGTATAATTTTGATGTATACAAAAGGCCACCGGGAATTACCGATGGCCTTTTTCAATAGATATTGAATCTTGACAAAGCTATTTGCCTGTTTTCGTCTGATGGAGTGGATTCTGACCAGAAATACTTTTTCCCACCACTTCATTCGAACCATCAATCCATGATATAATAAATTAGTATATTCTTAATTATTGGAGGAGATTAAATGAGTCTTCCCTTTAATGCTACCTATTATATTGATGTGCCCCGTGATGAAAAAGCGGAAAAGCTTATTTTGCAATATGGAGTGAGAAAAAAGCTGAAGGCCGGGGAATTCCTGATCCGTGCAGGAGAAGCGGTTACGACCATCAACTATCTGTTATCCGGCGCATTGACCCATTTGCCATCAGTGAGCAGGGGACTGAAAAGTTGTATATCAATCACCCTGGCAGTTTTACCAATGAACTTTTATTTTTGGTCCATGGTGGATATCTGATCCCCAAACGCTTTGTGGCTGTGAGACAGGACAGTGAAGTGTTGGTGATCGATTCCCAATGTTTCAACATCTTGAATCAATATCGGGAATTTCAATCCATCCTGATGCGGAGCCTGAATCAGAAATACAGTATTTTACGGGCAGAAGTAGACAGCTTTGCTTTTAATTCTGCCCAAACCCGGCTCTTTCGGTTGTTCATAGCCAGTGTCAACCGTGATTCCCTTTCCCGGGAAAAGGAATGGATTCCTCTCAAGGTGACGTATACCCAGCAGGAGATGGGGGCTATCATTGGTATCCACAGGGTCAGCATTGCCAGACTTCTGAACAACTTGTGCAATGGCGGGTATATCCGACAGGTGAATCACAAAATCGAAGTCAATAAAAAGTATGTGGATGCAGGCAAATAAAAACAGCGGGGATCATTTGTCCACGTATAGATGAGAAAAAAGCAAGCATATACTGTTAAAGGTGCATAGAATCTGAGAAAAACAGGCTCTATGCACCTTTTTTGCATGCAACAAATGCTACAATGTTGCAAATGTTGTTGTTGGTCATGCCGTCTATCTTTTACAATAAAACCAATAGAGACAATACTCAGAAAGCTTTTAAAAGGGGGAAGAGCAAAATGGCTGGAGAAAAGAAAGGATTTCAAATACCGCATGTGTTTGTCATCTTATTTCTAATGATCATCATTGCAACCATCATGACCTATTTTGTACCGGCAGGTACATTTGTCCGGGTAAAAAATTCCTTGGGGAATACCATGGTGGACCCGAACAGCTTCCATTATGTAAAACAGAACCCCATCAGCTTCTTATCCATTCCCATGTATGTGGCTAAATCTCTTATTTCAAGTTCCACCATCATTTGGATGCTGGTCACTGGCACTGGAGCCGCAGAAGTCGCTTTGGCAACCGGAGCTTTTGATGTGGGCATCAAAATCATGATCAACAAATTTAAAAATCGACAGATGCTCCTGCTGGTAGGGACCATTATTCTGTTTGGTATTTACGGCATGCGCCAGAATCCTGTGGGCATGGTTGGCTTCGTTCCTATCCTGATTCTGTTTTGCCGGCTTTGCGGATTTGATGCCATGGTGGCCGTTGCCATTATCATAGCGGCTGCCGGATGCTGCCAGAGCATTGGACCTGTAGCTCCTGCCACGACCATGGTCGCCCAGAGTATTGCAGAACTGCCGATTTTTTCCGGGATTGGGTACCGGCTGTTTGTCTGTGCCGTGTTCTTGTTTGCTACGACACTCTATATTGTCCGCTACGCTAAAATGGTGCAGGCCCATCCTGAAAAGAGCCTTGTCCGAAACATGGAAGAAGAATGGAAAAAAACACGCAAGGCTGATGCAGACATGATGGAAACTCCCAAAATGACCATTTGGCAGGGACTTGTGATCATAGCGTTTATTGCGCTGACCATTCTCCAGGTTTATGGAGGAATTTTCTGGAAGTGGAAAAATGTGGAAACTTCGGCTCAGTTTATTTTGATGGCCATTATCTGCGGCCTTTTGGGGAGACTGTCTCCCAGCCAGATTGCAAGATCTTTCAGCAAAGGCGCGGAAAAAATGATGGTGGCAGGGTTAATGATCGGGATTGCCACTTCTATCGCAAAGATCCTTACGGACGGGAAAATCATTGATACCATTGTTCTTTCTATTGCTACCGTATTGTCTTATGCTCCAGGTTTCCTCCAGGGGCCGATTATGTTTATCGCCAATGTGCTGATCAATATCTTCATTCCTTCCGGTTCAGGACAGGCTGCTACCGTCATGCCGCTGTTCATACCGGTTGCAGATATTATCGGTATGACCAGACAGACCTGTGTCCTGGCCTTTAACTGCGGGGATGGCCTGGGAAATTACTTTCTTCCCCAATCTTCAGCACTGATGGCCAATCTGATGGTTGCCGGCATAAGTTACAGTACCTGGATGAAGTTCTTTGGAAAACTTTTTGGAATTTGGTTCGTGCTGGCCTGTGTGGCCTGTTCTCTTGCTCAGATTTTCCATTATGGACCATTCTGATGATACAAATGAGACAAATAAGGCAAGTAAACAGGAAGGGAGCGTAACCATGGAGAAAGACCCAAGAAAGTTTGCTGATCAGGTTGTAGGTGAATTCCAGAAAGAAAATATGCTGGAAACCATCCGTAAATTCAATACTTTATATCGTTACACAGGATATCCGGAAGGGGAAGCCGCTGCTGCCTATATAAAAGAAAAACTGGACGAGTACGGTGTAAAAAATAAGACCTATGAGTATGAGGCCTTTTTGGGGCTGCCGTTACAGGCATCGGTTTGTGTCACTGCACCGGAAATGATGGAGATAAAGGCCATTGCCGATGTATTTTCGGGCAGCTGTGACGATTTGGAGGGCTCACTTTATTACGATTCTTACAGTGAGCAGAAAAACTTAACAGATCTGGAACAGCAGGAACGGCTGAAAGCCTGTAAGGGAAAAATCGTATTGACCCGGGAAAAAGCGGATTTTATCAATCAGGCATACCGAGCTGGGGCGCTGGCGGTGCTGCATATCAGCATAACAAAGGGTGGGTATATCCATCATGCTGGAATCGGTACGATTTGGGGAAATCCTTCTGCCGAAGATTTGTATCGGCACACCTTTGCTCCGGCTGCCGGCATCAGCTATGAGGATGGAATCCGTTTGACCAATCTGCTGAAAAAAGGCCCTGTGAAGATCAAAATCAGCATCCGGATGGATAATACCATCCGAAAAAGCAAAATGCCCACGGCTATGATTCAGGGAAAATCCGATAAATATATTCTGGTATCTGTCATTATGATCCTGGTATGAAGGGATTACGGATAATGCTGTCAGTGATGCAATCGCTTTGGAAATGGCCCGGGTGCTGAGTCTCCACAAAAATGAACTGGAGCGAAGCGTCCGGATTTGCTGGTGGTCCGGCCATTCAGACGGACGGTATGCAGGATCGGCCTGGTTCTGTAATCGGGAATGGATCGATTTGCAAAATAACTGCATGGCCCATGTCAATATGGATTTAACTGGCTGCAAGCTGGCAAAACAAATCAGAGCCCGTACAACTTGTATGGAAGGTATGGATTTTACTGCCGATTTGATTGAAGAGTTTACAGGAAACCGTCCTTCTGCCTATATTCCCATGGTCAGAGGTGCAGATCAGAGCTTTCTGGGTGTGGATGTCCCCATTTCCATTATGCTGAAGTATGAACCCAGAAAAGAGGACCGTGTATCTGATTGTCCCAGCGGTGGCCCATGGTGGCATACCGATCAGGATACCATTGACAAACTGGATCAGGATATTATGATGCGGGATGCGAAAATCAATGGCATTATGACCCTTATTCTGGCCAACACGGAGCATTTTCCCGTCCAGCTCACGGCTTTTGCCGGTGAGATGAGAAAATTTCTGCAGCAGATCGATGAAAAGACAACGGATGATTTTGATCTGACTGGAGTAATGCAGGAACTGGACAAAGCTGAACTGAGCCTTTCAGCATTGGAAAAAGTGCTGCAGAATCAAAAAGAAAACACGGATCCTGTTATAAAACAGGTTGCAGGAGAACTGGTGAGACTGACTTACACCCGTGAAAGCCGGTTCCGGCAGGATCCTGCTGTAGGGAGAAACCCTTCCCGGGGTTAAGGACGGCTGTTGGACTGACAGGGCTAACTGCAGGAAAATCATCTATCTGGCGGCTCAGACTACTTTTATGCAGCAATGCAACCGCATCATTTACGGCTTGCAGCAGATAGAAGAGAAAATCAACCGTCAATTGTTGGCATGGAAATAGAAGGAGCCTGACAATCATGGCACGGATTATTGAGGCAGCAGTTGATTTGCTGGCGCGGAATCAGGTGGTCTTATCCACCACGTATGGCAGACCAAAGCAGAAAAAGGAACATGTCATTGTAAGGGTAAAGGATGAAAATGGCCGCTGCGGGTATGGGGAAGCAACTCCGCTGAGCAAGTTTACCGGAGAAACGGCAGAAGCCGTAAAGACCATTTTGGAGCATGAACTGCTGCCTCTGATTATCGGTCTGGATAGTTCTGAAATCTCCACAGCTCATGTAAAAATGGATGCACAGATTTTTGGGAATCAGGCGGCCAAATGTGCCATTGATTGTGCAATGTACGATTTGCTGTCCAAAACCCTGGAAATTCCACTGGCTGAATTGCTGGGGGGCTGTTTCCGGAATGTGGTTCCTATCAACCGGCATATCGGTATTGTGCCTTTTGATGAAGCCAGGCAGCTGGCTGAGCAATATAGGCAGGAGGGATTTTACAGCATCAAAATGAAAGTCGGCCTGGATGTGGAGGCGGATTTTCAGCGAATCCAGATCGTACGGGAAGTCCTTGGCTCCAAGGCCAGAATCCGTGTGGATGGAAACAATGGCATGGATTGGAAAAATGCCTGTGCCCTTATTGAAGCAACACGGGATTTCCATTTGGAATTCTATGAACAGTTAGTGCCGAAATGGGATCTGAAGGGCATGCGGGAGCTTCGGCTTAAGTATGGTGTGCCTGTTTTGGCCGATGAGGCGGTAAGCTCAATCCAGGATGCTGTGAAATATGCAGAAGCAGGAGCAACAGATGCTTTTGTAATCAAATTGGTAAAATGCGGCGGCCTCTATCCGGCCCTGGGAATTGCCATGGTTGCCAATGCTTATAAGTTGCCGGTGGTCGTTACCAGCACCTATGATACCCAGATTGGCTGTTCCGCCTGCCTGGCTCTGGCTTGCGCCCTCCCCAATGCATCAACAGCCTGTGATTTGACTGTCTTTGCGGGTATGCCGGATTTTGCAGAAACTGCCCATGAACTGGTTGGCATGGATTTGCACTATGGGAAAGCACCGGGTATCGGCGTATTTTCCATGGTGGATTATGAGATGAAATAAGGAGTCTATTGATGAAAAACGAAACTCTTTATACCGGGTGTGAAGCCTCTTTACCGAATTCATCGGGATTTGGGAAAAATGGTCAATGTGGACTGTGGTTCCGCTGCGGGGAAGGAATCAACAGGGTTGCCAACCTGCTGGCTGATGAATTCCGGAAACTGGATGCAGATGAGGTAAAAATCATCCTATGGCTGATCCCAAGGAGGCTCTCATTGCTGGTGACTTTTAAAGGAACCGGCAAGGGAAAAATACTGGCGGAGGCACATCTAGATACGGTGTTTCCCAAAGAGACAGCTGCTGAAAGGCCCTTTAAGATCGATGGTGAATGGTGCGGGGACCTGGCTGTGCTGACTGTAAAAGTGGTGTCACCCTAATGCTCTTTGCCATGAAACAGCTGAAATCATTGGGCTTTAGAGATTACGGTACAATTACTTGTCTGTTTAATGGAGACGAAGAAATCGGATCACCGGACAGCCGGAATCTGCTGCAAAAACTGGCTCCTGAGTATGACTGTTATATCTGCTGTGAGTCGGGGCAAAAAGGTGATGGGGTTGTTCGCTCACGAAAAGGTTCCAATCGGATTAAACTTGAGGTGGAAGGGGTTTCCTCCCATGCGGGCAGTGCCCCGGAGAAAGGCCGCAGTGCCTGATGGAAATCATTCACCAGATCCAGGAAATGAAAAAAACTGAAAAGCCAGAGCGTGGCACAACAATCAACTTTACCGTGCTCCATACGGGAAATGCAGACAATGTGATCCCTGATTCTGCTTATGCTGTAGCCGATATGCGTGTGACAAGTAATGAAGAGACGCTTAGAGTGGAAAAGAAACTTCAGGAAATTGCCGCCAATCCCAGTATAGAGGGAACATCTGTCCACGTGGAAATTGCCCGGGGTAATCCACCTTTTACTGCCAATCCGGGTACGGACAGATTGATTGATGTGGCTCAGGAAATTTATGCTGAACTGGGCAAATCCTTAAAAATTGTTTCGCCTGGAGGATCCACTGATGCTAACTGGGCCGCCTCTTTTGGTATGACGGCTGTTGACGGTTTTGGAGCGGTCAAGGGAGGAAAGAACCATACTCCTGATGAATGTGTTTCTTTGAGCAGCGTTGTACCACGGATGTATTTACTGACGAGGATGTTTATGAGACTAGGCAGAAAAGATTATACTGCGGAGTGAGGATTTCAGGATTCTTTCCTGAGAAGTGAGACCGATGGATGTTGGGGGCAAATGCTTGGGCATTTGCCTCTCTTTCGTCTGATGAAGCGGCTTCTGCTCTGACTGATGAACTATAAGAGAATTCTGCCTGAGAGGAGTGTAAAATATTTTGTGTAAACGCATAAGCGTCTTGCTCAAAATATATTTATACTTCATACTGAAAGGGATCAACAGCAAAGGAGCGAAGTACTATGGCAAAGCGTACCCTCACCCCCGAAGATAAAATTGGCTAGGCAATCTACGATACGTACAAACCTCAGTCTTTGGAAGAAATCCAGTCTGCACTGAAGAAGGTTTTTGCCCCCATTTTCGAAGCTGCTCTCAAAGGAGAACTGGAAAACCACCTTGGATACCTAAGAATGGGACCATTCCTGAGAATACCAGAAACACTCGTAATGAATATCCCCAGAAGACAGTGAAGACCTCTATGGGTGATGTGCCCATCCAGATTCCTCGCAATCGGGAAGGCACCTTTGAACCGCAAATCATTAAGAAACATCAGAGGGATGTCACTTCCCTTGAAGGAAAAGTCCTGGCCATGTACGGACGTGGCATGAGCCAGCGGGATATTGCCGCTACTGTTGAGGATATCTATGGCTTTTCCATCTCCCATGAGCAAATCTCCCATATCACGGACTGCATCCTGGATGAAGTCCATGAATGGCAGAACCGGCCTCTGCAGCCATTCTACCCTTTCCTGTTCGTAGACTGCATTTACGTTTTCATGCGGACCGAAAGAGCCATCAACCAGAAGGCTGTCTATGTCATTCTGGGTTATGACAAAGACGGCAACAAAGATATCCTGGGCTTGTGGATCAACGAAACGGAAGGCAAGCATACCTGGATGCAGATCTTTGATGAAATCAAGACCCGTGGCGTGCAGGACATTGGCTTCATCTCCATGGATGGAGTCAGTGGGCTTGAAGATGGAGCCCGTTCCATCTTTCCAGGAACTGTTGTACAGCGCTGCATTGTTCATCTGATCCATAATTCCCTGATGACGATGTAATGAAGATCTTCTATCTTCGCATTTTGGAACTTGAAAAAACCAATGGGGAGGTAAAGGCATGTAGCAACTGGCCGCCGTAAGAAATCAGTTATTGATTGATGAACGAGTTGGTAAGCTCATTGAAAAATATGATGGCTGAATTAAAAACACAAAATTCTTAACAATCCCCAAAAAAGGGGCTGTTGCATGCGTAAAAAATTCATACATGCAACAGTCCCTTCTAATCCCCAGACAATCTTCTTTAATACAAAGCCTTATAGATATCATAGACTGATCATAACCGAGAGGTACAAAATTATGAGCCATAAGACGGCCTTGATTTTCCATGACTGACCGGGCAAATTCAGTAGATCTTCTTTTTTGACACCATATTCGTGAAGAGCTTTCTTAGGCAGGATTACATTGAGCAGTTTGTCCAGTTCGTCATAGACTTGATCCGGATTACATTTCAGGATATCGGCGATAAAACGATTCAATTTGGCGATTTCCCCACCTGATTTGATGGACATGTAGCAGTTCATGACTCCGCTGAATATGGCATAGTTCGATTCGCCATGAGGTACATGATATTTGGCCCCCAGGGGATAACTCATGGCATGGACGGCAGCACACCCGGAACGCTGAAAGCAATGCCTGCCCAGCTGCTGGCCAGAAGGAAATCTTTTATTAAAGGAATGCGTGCTTCCGGACCATAATCGCGGATCTGCAGATATCCTTTGAGAATGAGTTCGATGGCATGATAACTGAATAAACGGAAGCTGGTACTGGAATCCGGAGATAATGCTGATTCCACAGCGTGGACAAGAGCATCGATGGAACTGGTTGCAAAGACTTTGAAAGGCAGCGTTTTCAGCAGCTGAGAAATAAGAACAGCTTTATCGGCATAGAGAGCATTGTTGGCAATGCCTTTTTTTGTGTTTCGGCTGACCAGGGCCATGACCGACACATTGGTGACTTCGCTTCCAGTACCGCAAGTCGTTGGGACAAGGATACATTCTTTTTCTTTTTCAATCGGAATCTTGCCATCGAATAAATCAAGAATCGGAATGGGTTGTTTTAAAATAAACAACTTGCATAAATCCATGATTGTGCCACCGCCAATGCCGATGATCCGTTTTACATTTTTCGGGATGTCTTTATAAACTGATTCTGCCATTTCATCAGACGGTTCACCCGTTCCATATTTTTCTTGGAACAAAACAGGGCAGGGAAGATGCAGCTCTTTGAAATTCGGATCATAGATATATTGGTTTGTGATAATCAGATCATCGGTTCTTATCTGCAGATCTTCGGCAAATTCATCACAGGTATCATAAGAACAAATTGTCGGTTTCAATTGCAATTCAATCATGGATATCCCTCTTTCGTCATAACTATTACCGGAAAACAAAGTTCATGAGCAGGAAGCCCCACAAGGGCACAAAGACGAGCATCACAGCAGAAATAATCCAACCGGCCATCAGAAGATCTTTCATGTTATGAGCATGGGCAAAGCCAGGTGAGCCGCGTAGTTTGCAGACGGGTAAACAATGGAGGTAATCCGGACGGCAGCAATGAGTACGAGATTCCAGGCTTCCATAGGGATTCCCATACTTTTTGCAATATCCCAGAAGGCACTCTGAATGATCTGCATTTGGGTAACAACGGCCCCTTCCACTCCGAAACCGCCTACAAAGGAAGCCACTACCATAAGAAGATATTTTCCGTTGGGGCCGACAGCATGCAGGATGACATTCGATGAGGCTTTCCAGCCACCGCCTAGGGTAATGGTATCGATCATGATCCCTGTGAGCAGGAAGGCCAGGAACATTCCGCCCATCTTTCCCATGCCTTTTCCAAAGAGTTTGATGCTCTGATCAAAGGGCTGGTCGATGAAGAAGGCAATCACACAGCTTAAAAAGAGAATCACGACCATGGTATATTTCATGCTGCCGCCAATCAAAATACCGTAAATCAGGCAAGCCGTAAAAGCAATCAGGAAGGCGAGGCAGGCACTTTTTTGTCGTTTGGAGGGGACGAAGTCGGAGGCTACATCTTCTATATTTTCATACTTTTCTCCAGCGGCTTTTGTCTTACGCTGCAGCCAGATTGCCAGGAAAAAGACCATGACGGACCAGGCCAATGAATAGGGTAGAGCAGAATAGAGCAGATAGCTGACATAGGAAAGCTTGGTTACTCCCAGGGCCGCAGCAACCGCACTGCAGAAAGGGCCTACTGTAACTCCTACCAGACCTGCGTTCAGCAGTAAAAAGCTGACTGTTGTGGGAGTCAGACCGGCCAATGCCAGGATGGGCAGGATAATAGGTGCGACAACGGCATTCCCTCCATTTAAGGTGCCAATCAGGACCACCATAATGAGAGAAACCAGGTAGCAGGCTATAATCGCTTTCTTTTCAGAGTCAACGCCTACTTTGTTTACCACAAAAGTGGCAACGATTTTGTTGATGCCTGAAGCTTCCATGACGCTTCCCAATCCAGCACCGAACATAATGATCAAACCAACCTGTCCCAGGGTGCCTCCAAGATTTTTAACCAACATATTGGCAAATTGCAAAGGACCCTGCAGGGTTAGCAGACAGCCTAACAGGGAAGCGATTCCCACACTTAGCGTGTAATTTTTGCCCCGCAGGGTAAGGACTAGAAAAACGACCATTGGCAGCAGTGCCCAGAGCGATACTTTTGGAATTAATGTTGTCATGGAACAAGACCTCCTCATAGAATGTATTATCGTATAATTATAAAAAGACTGTCTTTTCAAATTCTTTGCACATTCATTGTAATGGTTTGTTTTGGTATTTGTAAAATATCCGTTTTATATGCGATAATAGGCGTGGACTATGGAAAATAAAACAATAAAAGTAAGTTTTTGCTATAGTAAAAATCATTTAGAGGAGGCAGATCATGAGACTGGAACAACTGCGCTACATCGTGGAAATTGCAGACACAGGCTCTTTTACGGCAGCCAGCGAACGGCTGTTATTGCTCAGCCAGCATCAGCCAGGCTGTGAAGGCTTTGGAGGAAGAACTGCATATAACCATTTTCAAACGCTATCGGACAGGAACGATTCCTACCCAGGAAGGGAGAACAATTCTTGAACATGCCAGGAATATATTAAAAGATATTGCAGAGATTGAAAAATTGTCTCAAAGAGAATATCGGGAGATAACCGGCAGCATTGCTATTGGCAGTATACCTACGCTGAGCTCTCTGCTGCTGCCGGCTGTGAGTTCTTCTTATAAAGAAGTTTTCCCCAATGTGAATATTTATTTCTCTGAAAGCGGGAGCAAAAAGATTGTGGAAAAATGTTTAAAAGGAGAAATCGATATTGGGCTGATTTCCTATCATGGAGATAAACAACCTGAAGTTCCCCAGAGTCTTCGCATTCGGCCTCTTTTTGACGGAGAGCTGGCTGTTTTCGGAGGAAAGAATTCTCCTATGGCTTATCGTGACACGATTGCTTTTAAAAACCTGCTGCCTTTTCCGCTTTTGATTTACGGAGAGGATTTTGTGCTGCATGCCTATTGCCTGGAACAGATCAGACGATATGGAAAGCCCAATGTGATTTCCATGACGAACAACCCTGAAACCATCAAAAAATATGTGGCGCAAACAGATGCGATTGCTTTTGGACCGTATATCTCTTTGAAAAATGATATCTATGTGAAAGAAAAACAAATCTATCCTGCGATTATTTCTGACGCACAAAAAATCCATTTTTGCCTTTTGACCAATCAAAAAAGAAATCTTTCCATCGCTGTGGATTTTCTGATTGAAGAGCTGGTGAAAAAAACAAAGAAATCTATAAGCCTGCAGAATTCGTTGCCTGAAGAAACGATAGTTTGTGCCTATAATAATATGAAAAATCTATATTTTACAACGAATTAAAACTTCTTTATAGTGAAAACAGAACCTGTAACAAGAAAAAATGGAGCCGGTACCCTGATTCTCCATGCTCAGGGAGAATCCATAGGGACTGTCTTTGGTAAGGAGGATTCAAATGGAATCAGAAAATGTGACAACCCAATTGGCACAGTATGTAGTCCAGGGAATTCCAGACAAGCTGCAGCCAGCGGACCTGGAAATGGCCAAACTTGCTTTTTTGGATTGGCTGGGTGCTGCTGTTTCCGGAAAAGAAGAAGCCTGTGTCCAGAAACTTTTGGCGATGGATCAAGCAGAAAAAGTACAGGGAGATTGTACAGTTATTGCACAATCTTATCATACTTCTGCCCTGAACGCGGCCCTGCTGAATGGAACCGAATCCCATGCTCTGGACTTTGATGATATCCATGATTATTTATCCCTGCATTTATGCTCCCCTGTTTTTCCTGCAGCGCTTGCCGCAGGGGAAATGGTCCATGCGTCCGGGCTGGAATTTGTAAAAGCCGTAATGGCGGGAATGCAGATCATGGTAGCGCTGTCAGCGGGAATCATGCAGGAACATTACAATCTGGGGCGCTGGCATGCCACCAGTACGATGGGTATCTTTGGGGCGGCAGCTGCGGCCGGGAGCCTGCTGAAAATCTCGGTTCCCCAGATGTGCAATGCATTTGGAGTCTGTGCCAATCTGGCTTCCGGGATCCAATTGAATTTTGGCACCATGGCAAAACCCATGGTTGTGGGGATGGCTGCTAAAAATGGAGTCATGGCGGCGATGACTGGCTAAAGAAGGTTTACCGGGAGAGCCTGATATTTTGATTACGGATTATCTGCTTAATATTTCCTTGAAGAAAG
>ENA-OQIG01000835-OQIG01000835.1-human-gut-metagenome-genome-assembly--contig:-NODE-835-length-15790-cov-7.634042_pt1 | contig 15790 bp, 19 predicted proteins | sample MGYA00242576_ERZ504741 | MGnify/ENA primary metagenome ERZ504741 (study PRJEB26092, sample SAMD00036436) | human gut metagenome | host: Homo sapiens | study: EMG produced TPA metagenomics assembly of... | reverse complement strand
GAAAAAGCGGGAACAAGCAGGGCAAGGAAAAACAGAATGAAGCAAGAAAAAGAAGGCAGGAAGGAGTGGTGCGTTTGATTAAAACCTTACAGCAGGCATTAAAAATGGACCGGGAGAAGTTTAAAGTACCAAGGTCTGTCCAGCAGGCAATTCCCGTTCAGCGGATCTGGCCGGATGGGGTGTTCCAGTCCGGGACGAAATTTTCCAAATCCTTTCGGTTTTCGGATATCAACTATGCCATTGCAAGCAAAGAAGATAAAACGGAAATGTTCTTAGATTACAGTGAGTTGTTAAATGCTCTGGATTCCGGCGCATCTGCCAAGATTACCCTGAACAACAGAAGAATCAATAAGGAAGAGTTTGAAGCCTCCCTGCTGTTGCCGATGAAAGAGGACGGGCTGGATGAATACCGCAGGGAATACAACGAAATGCTGTTATCCAAGGTCAGCGGCACCAACAACAGCATCTATCAGGAACGGTATCTGACGGTTAGTGTCCATAAGAAGAATATTGATGAGGCAAGGACGTATTTTGCCCGTGTGGGAACGGATATCATTACCCATCTGAGCAAGCTGTCCTCCATTGGGGAAGAACTGGATGCAGAACAGCGCCTGCAGATTTTCCGTGATTTCTTCCAGGCAGATGAACCCAGTGTTTCCCGTTTGATATGAAGGCGTTTGCCAAACGGGGGAGCAGCTTTAAGGACTGGATCTGTCCCCAGTCCATGGAGTTTTCCAAAGACTGTTTCAAGATCAACGAGCGGTACGGACGGGTGCTGTATATGCAGGATTATGCCAGTTATGTAAAGGACGACATGATTTCGGAATTGTGTGACTTGAGCCGGGATCTGATGCCGTCCATCGACATTCTCCCAGTGCCAACAGACGAAGCAGTGCGTGAGATCCAAAACCGTTTGCTCGGCGTGGAGACGAACGTGACCAATTGGCAGAGACGCCAGAATGCCAACAATAACTTTTCCGCCATTGTGCCCTATGATATGGAACTACAGAGAAAGGAAACTAAAGAGATGCTGGATGACCTGACCACCAGGGATCAGCGGATGATGTTCGGCATCCTTACATGGTGCATATGGCAGACAGCAAGAAACAGTTGGATTCGGATACGGAAAGCATCTTATCCGTGGCAAGAAAGCATTTGTGCCAGATGGCAACTTTGAAGTGGCAGCAAGTGGATGGACTCAATACGGTACTGCCTTATGGCATCCGAAAGATCAATGCCCTTCGTACCCTGACCACAGAATCTACCGCAGTGCTGATTCCATTTCATACGCAGGAGATCATGCAGCCGGGTGGGATTTATTATGGGCAGAATGCAGTGAGTAAAAATATGTTGGTAGCAGACCGAAGGAAGTTATTGAATGGAAACTCCTTTCGTCTGGGTGTCAGCGGTTCGGGAAAGAGTTTCTCGGCAAAAGAAGAGATTGTGGATCTTGCCCTGTCTACGGAAGATGACATCCTCATCTTAGATCCGGAGTCCGAGTTCGGTTCTTTGGTAGAAGCACTGAATGGAGAAGTGATTACGATTTCCGCTACATCCAACACCCATCTGAATGCACTGGATATGGATTCTGCCTATGGAAATGATAAGAATCCGCTGATTGAAAAGTCGGAATTTATCCTGTCTTTGTTTGAGCAGTTAGTAGGGGCAGGAAATCTGTCTGCCAAGGAGAAATCCATCCTGGACCGCTGTACCGCAGATGTGTACCGGGAATATATCCGGAGCGGTTACCAGAGCGAAGCGCCCACCTTGAAAGACTTGTACCGCCAGCTCATGCTCCAGCCAGAAGAAGAGGCCAGAGGACTTGCATTGTCTTCGGAACTGTTTATCAATGGAAGTCTCAATACCTTTGCACAGAAAACCAATGTGGATACGAAGAACCGTATCATTGCCTATGATATCCGGGAACTGGGAGAGCAACTCATGCCTCTTGGTATGCTGGTCACCTTGGACAGCATCTTCAACCGGGTGATCCAGAACTGGAAGAAGGGAAAGACCACCTGGATCTTTGCCGATGAGTTTTATCTATTGTTCCGGTATCAGTACAGCGCAGACTTTTTCTACCGGCTCTACAAGAGAATCCGAAATACCAGGATTTGTCACAGGTTTAACGCAGAACGTAGAAGAACTGTTAAAATCCGATACCGCAAGGTTGATGCTGGCAAACAGTGAGTTTTTGATCCTTTTGAATCAGGCAACCACAGACCGAGATGAACTGGCTTCCCTTTTGAATATTTCCGAGAACCAGTTATCCTACATCACGAATGTAGGCGCAGGAAAGGGACTGATTCGGTGTTCCGGGAATCTGGTGCCATTTGAGAATAGCTTCCCGAAGAATACGAAGCTGTACCGCTTGATGACAACGAAACCGGGAGAGTGTTAGTCGAAAAGATATTTTTAGGGTGCTGTTGGAATTTCTTCGGCAGCATCCTTTTGGGAAGGAGGGAATGTAAATGGAAGAAGGACAAACAGTGGAAATCCAGGAAACGAGAGAACGCTTCGGGAGCAGGGCAGTATCCGGGCATTGCTGGAACTTTTGGAACAACAGGGCATGGAGCAGGAAAAAGGGGATGTGCTCCGTATGGCAGACTATATTGATTCTATGGAAATGCAGCTGGGAACTGTCCTAAAGGAATTGGGAGAGGTGAAGAAGCAATTGGGTGTGATGCAGGAAAGCAAGGTCAAACTCTTTGCGGTGAACACAATCCAGAAGGCGGAACATCAGGTGCAAACACTTCGTTTTCAGGTGGGAGAATGGAAAAGAAAGTTTGTGGGACGAGCAGAACAGGCAGTTATGGACTTTAAAGAAAAGGGGAAAGATGCCCTTGCCTGTGCGGTAAAGGGAATGCACCTTACTCAAGGCTTGCAAAAAATCCAATCGTCTCTGCATACGGTGATGCTGTCGATGGATCAGAAGATTGACCGTCTGGGGAGCATGGCGGAAGAACTGCATGTTGCCAAAGAGCATCTGCGGAATGCATTTCTGGAAGCGGGTGGAAAAGAGGTGCGAAAGCTCACAGAACGCAATTCCGAACAGGGAATCATCTTTCAAACGCAGAAAGTGCTATTCCAGTCTATGCGGAGTATCCATCAGTTGGAGCAGAAAACAGAGCGATTGAAACAGCAGGCTGAGAAACTGGAAGCAAGAGAAGGAAAACAATTGTCTGTGAGGAATACCTTGCAGGAACTTCGACAAGAACAACACCATCTGAAGCTTGGTAAAGAAGAAAAACAGAAGTCGGCGGTTCGATAAAGAGAAGTTTTTCAAAGGGAGGTGAAATCCATGAAAGAAGAAACAACCATTACCTTTCTTGCAGCGGAGTGCGGGGAGTTTCATGGGATGGGGGAGTGTATCGAATGTACGTCTTTAAAAGAAGCCTTCCGGCATTACCAGAGATTTTGCAAACGTTCCCCTCAGATGCTTCCGTCTTTGGAATTTTCCCTGCACCATGCAGAGGATCCTCTGTATAACGAGGGAGAATATCCATTGGCTACCGGGGAGAAGGGAAAAGAGTTACTATCCTATGTTCCTACTATGCCAATCATCCGCTGGTGCAGGAAGCGGTAAGGGAATTGGAACAGCTGGAGAGTCAGCAGAAGAAATTAAAAAAGCGGGGAAGGGAACGTTAGAAAGTACAGAAGATGGGAGGTGTGTGATTGAAAGATATCAAAGAAAAAGTGCGGGATCAAAGTCCAAAGATCCGCAATCCTGCCTCCCGGCTTCCGAAAGAACTGGTGCGTTCTGCGATGCTGGAGACAAAAGAAAAGACCAGCATCATGGCAGATAAGATCGGAAGAGAAACGGGAGAGGAATCCCCGGTAGAATATGCTGGAAACCGGATAGAACGAGTGGAACAGCGGGCTGGGAAAGAAAGCGTTTTTGCAGCCTATCGTGGCGGAAAGAAGCTGGCAGTGAAAACCTATGAAAAGTTAAAAGAACAAAGACAAAAGCAGAGAGAAGCTGTTACCGCCCCTTTGGACGGGGAAACAGGAAACGGCGGAACATCTGCCCAGACAGGACAGGCAAGAGCAAAGAAAGGCGCACAGGAGCCGGACGGAGCATCAAGGTCAAACCGGAAGCGGAGAAAACGATCAAGGAAGCCGGAAACCGGGCAGTAAAAACAGCGCCCCGCATGGTGAAAGCGTCCCCGGTTTCTTACAAGAAGGTGAAAACCTAGGCAATCTTACAAAAAAACAGGCTCTAACATCTATGAGGGCGGCAAGGGAAGCAAAACGGGCTGCCATGCGTTCTGCCCAGGCAGCAAGACAAAGCGCCGAGGCGGCAAAAACAACTGCCAGGGGGCTGAAAGCTATGGCGGAAGCTGCCGCCCATGCGGTAAAGGCAGCTTTTGCAGCATTGATGGCAGGCGGTGGTATGGTATTTGTGATCTTGATCCTTATTGTAGGAATCATTGGCGGCGCTTCGTTTATCGGGAGTTCCCAGAGCAGCGAGCCGCTGAGTGCGGAAGTCCTGGCCCATACCCAAGTGATCCAGCGGTATGCCAGTGAATTTGGAATCCCGGAATATGTATCGGTCATCCAGGCAATCATGATGCAGGAAAGCGGCGGGAGAGGAACCGATCCCATGCAGGCCAGCGAGTGTCCGTATAATACCCAGTATCCTAATACGCCTGGTGCAATTCAGGATGCAGACTATTCCATCAAGGTAGGCGTACAGTATTATGCAGATTGTGTCCGGGAAGCCGGATGTAAAAGTCCACAGGATATGGACAAGTTAAAACTTAGTTTACAAGGCTATAATTACGGGAATGGGTACATCACATGGGCAATCCGAAAACATGGGGCTATAGTGAAGCCAATGCACTGCAGTTTTCCCAGGAACAGGCAGCCGCCCATGGATGGCCAAGGTATGGCGATCCGGAGTATGTACCATGTGCTTCGATATTATTCCGGCGGGGGATTGTTTGCCGGACTTTTTGGAAAGGGGCAGCTTGTGACCATTGCGAAAAGCCAGTTGGGGAACGAAGGCGGCCAGAAGTTCTGGTCATGGTATGGATTTGACAGTCGGGAAGAATGGTGTGCCTGTTTTGTCAGCTGGTGTGCGGATCAGGCAGGACTTATTCAAAAGGAAGTAGTGCCAAAGTTTTCTGTTTGTACGGACGGTGTGGCTTTGTTTCAGGCAAAGAGAAAATGGCAAGGTGGAGGAAGTGTTCCGACGCCAGGAAGCCTCATCTTTTTTGACTGGAATCAGGATGGAGCCAGTGACCATGTAGGAATCGTGGAAAGCTGTGATGGAACTACGGTACATACGATTGAAGGAAATAGTGGAGATGCAGTAAAGCAGAATAGTTATACAGTGAATTCCCAGTCCATTTTGGGATATGGACTGGTTACTTATTAAAAAATGAGAAAAAATCAAAGAATGGATTGCATTGTAGGAGCAGAGGAACAATGCTATAATAGAAAAGGTGGGCAGGGCTAATGTCCTGCCTGTTGATAAATACAAAAAGTACAATCATGAGATTGATAAAATAGAGTAATCAGGGAGTGGAATATTTGAAACGAGAAGAGATTTTTGAATATGTAAAAAACCAATATGGAACAGTTCCAGAGTATCTCTGGGAAACATCACCGAAAAGTGCAGTGCTTCGGCATAAAAATGGAAAGTGGTATGCAGTGCTGATGCAGGTTGAAAAATCTAGGTTGGGATTAGAAGAAGAGAGCATGGTAGATATCATCAATGTGAAGTGCGAACCGGATATGGTTGGACTTCTGACACAGACTTATGGTTTTCTTTCGGGATATCATATGAATAAAAAGTACTGGATTACAATGTTGTTGGATGGAAGGGTGAGCGAAGCAAGATATTGGATTTTTTGGATCTGAGTTATGATTTGATAGATCAGAAGAAAGATTGATTTGTAAATAAATTTGAATGGTGTGCAGGGGATGAGAAAATATGAAAGCAATAAATATATATATTCAAGAATACAAGAGAATATGGCCACTGAATTTGAAAATATTTTCTCACAAAGATCAAAAAAGTTAAATGTAAAAGTATAGGAGTTTCTTGCGATAAAAACTCTTGTTGACTTGTTGCTGGATATAAATATAGAAATAAAGCATTTTGAGAATATTTTTGCTTCCTTTACGATAGAACAGATTGGAAAAGAAGCAGAGTAGATACCTTACTCATGAGGGAATATCTCTGTGGTTGGAGACAGGAACTATAGAGGCAGGTGGAAAACAGGCAGAGCTTACAAAAAATGAATTGCGGATCATGTATTATCTTTTTGAGCATGACGGAGTCATCTGTACAAGGGCAGATTTGATTGAATACTTATGGGATAATCGGCTCTACTCAGATACATCTTACCACAATGAGGAATTAAAGTCACTAACCCGTTATCGTTTTGATAAGGTCAAAGAACGGGCAAAATTGAAAAGTTCTGTTTCAAGACTTGTCTGTATTCTTTTCCCGGAGCTGGAAAGACTTGTTCCTACGCTTCATATGGCATCCGTCTATGCTTTGCTTTGTGGATTTCCAAGTGCAGATGCTGTTGCAAATGCACATCTCACAAGGCTTTCCAACCTACTCTTTGATAGTTCGAAAGGCAGATATGGAAAAGATACTGCTGTCATGTTTCGTGACGCTGCAAGAAGTTCTATCGGTTCTCATATGCCTGCCAAGTCTTTGAAACTAAAGCACACCATAAAACTTATTCGGGAATTAGCGATTGAGATTGACGAGATTGAAGCAGCCATCAAACGAATCATGGATGAAGAAATCCAATCGCCAATCTTTACCATTCCCGGTATCAGTTACCGGATGGGCGCAATGATCATCGCTGAGATTGGGGATTTCTCTCGTTTTATTCCGCAGATAAGATATTCGCATATGCAGGAATGTCTCCCTCCACTTATCAATCCGGACAGTTAGACAACTGTTATTCCCATATGGAGAAACGAGGTTCCAGATACTTCCGGTATGCCCTTTACAATGCCACAAAATATGTCTGTCACTGGGATAAATCTTTTGGTGCATATCTTGAAAAGAAACGATCGGAAGGCAAGCATTATAATGTTGCCATATCCCATGCCGCTAAGAAGCTTGTGCGATTGATTTTTGCAATGGAGAAATCAGGAAAAGCATATCTGCCAACTGCTTAATTTTTTTCTGTAAATATCTCCTTTTAGAGCACCTATAAAGATGCTCTTGTTGTCATACAGTTTTCAAGGTTCAAATATATCTGAAATGCATTTCTGCAATTCATTCAAAAAACTTTCATTTTAGATTTGACTTTTAATAGTTAGTCTTTCTATACTCATTTTCACTTCAAATGTCGTTCCGCCCTGCTCATTTCCATGAACCTCAATCTCCCCGTCATGCACCTGCACGATCTCGCGTACCATTGCAAGTCCAAGACCTACACCGCCAATTTTTCGGCTTCTTGACTTATCCACCCGGAAGAATGGTTCAAAGATCCGCTCTCGGAATGTCTCATCGATTCCATTTCCTGTATCTGCAATCGTCAGAACAACTTCTTTCCTCTTTCGTTCTGCCGATACCGTAACTTTTCCATCTGTATGGTTGTATTTAATCGCATTTTCAACAAGGTTATAAAGCATCCGATAGATCAGTATATCACTTCCTGTCAGCATCAGACCCTCGCCTGCATTCTCTTCTTTTTCATCTACTGTACTCTGCGATTTCTGTATCAGTGTAACACCTTTTTCCTGTGCCAACGGTTCCAGATCTGCCAGCACTTCCTCGATTAGTCCACAAAGTTCGATCTTGTCATTGCGCGCTACTGTCTGTAACTCACTCATATCCAGAAGTGTTCTGACCAACTTGCTGAGACGCTCGTTCTGCTCTGTCACCATCTGGATCGTCTCTTGCGCCGCTTCCCCATTCTCCGGATTTTCTGACGCATGATAGAGGTCCAGTTGTGCTTGAATTAATGCCAAAGGAGTCCGCAGCTCATGTGCTGCATTCCCGGTAAACTGGCGCTGTGTCTCGAACGATTCCGACAGTCGCAAAAGCATCTTATTATAAGACGTACGAAGTATGTCCAGCTCTGCAATCTTATTCTCTTCGATCGTATAATCCGTCAGGTTCTGTGCCTGTACTTTTTCAACTGTCTCAGAAAACTCTCTGAGCGGTTTTAATGCACGGCCACTAATAAAATATGTCACCGCTCCACCAAGTAACGCTACAACACCTGTGATCAGTAGACTTCTGTTTCTATAATCGGATTTCGAATTATACACCTCCGTAGCAAATTGTGATGCAAAATTGTCCCACTCATTATCCGGAATCTCAATGTATAGTGCTTCCGGTGTTTTTCCCTGATCTGTAACTGTTTCCTGAAGTGTATCGATATAATAGACTCCATTCTTATATAAGAAAAATGTAAGGCATCCGCACAATACTGTGATCAACACTGTAGTAAGGATTGTCAGTCTCCACTGGAGTGATAATTTTCTCATGCTTTGCTATCTCCTCCTATCTTATAACCCTCGCCAATCCTATTTACAATCGGATCATAGCCAAGTCCCGCCTTGAGTTTTCTCCTCAGAGAAGACATATGCACACGAATAGAGCCGCTAAAACTATCCACAGAAGAATCCCAAACATGCTCAATCAACTCTTCCTGGCTGACCGGCCGGCCCTGATTCAGAAGAAGATACTCTAGAATCCCATTTTCTTTTCTCGTCAACGCAACCGGATTCTCTTCTGCATACGCCACTCGTTCTCTTATATCAAACCGAATGCCGTTGCATTCCAGGCAGACATTTTTCTGTATGAATTTTCGTCTCGTCAGACTTCTCACGCGTGCCTCGAGTTCCTGCAAATGAAATGGTTTTTCCATATAATCATTCGCACCTGCATCCAACCCTTCAATTTTATCTGCAATCTGACTTCTCGCAGACAAGATCAATACCTTTGTCTCTTCATCTTCTTTACGAAGTTCCCGAAGAATCTCCATCCCATCCACCCCAGGAAGATTAAGATCAAGCACGATCAGATCATACATTTCAGCATAAATCATATCCAATGCTTCTTCTCCGTCATTGCATACATCCACCTCATAGCCGCTCTGGTGCAGACTTTTCGCGATCATGTCACATAATTTCTTCTCATCTTCAACGACTAATAATCTCACTTTATTTTTCTCCATCTTCTTAACAGAAATTTTACACCTCCTATTGTATAATGCCAACATCGAAAAGTCAATAAACTGACTTTGAACATTGAAAGGAGTATTTTATGAAATTTGAAAAAGCATCACAGATTCTTTTACTTACAGCCGGTCTGGTTCTTTTCTTTGGCGGAATTTTCCGCGGCGAAGCGCTGTAGTACTCAGCAAAGCAATAAAATTATGTATGGAGTGTGTCGGAATTGGATAAGAAAATGAAATCAAACAAAAACCCTCTGGTCCGCTTCCGCGGATGGATTCAGGCAGCTGCTACACTACTGACCAACATTCACATCCCGAATCTGTTTAAAGGGAAAATTTATCAGGGAAATGTAAAAACGATGTGCGTCCCGGGACTAAACTGTTACTCTTGTCCTGCCGCCACAGGTGCCTGTCCGATTGGAGCTTTTCAAGCCGTGGTCGGTTCTTCAAAATTCAAATTTACCTACTACATCACCGGATTTTTCATCCTGTTAGGTGTTCTGTTAGGACGGTTTATCTGTGGATTCCTCTGTCCGTTTGGATGGTTCCAGGATCTGCTGCATAAGATTCCGGGCAAGAAATTTTCCACCGCAAAACTGAAGCCTCTGCGGTATCTGAAATATGTGATTCTGGTCGTCTTTGTTATACTACTTCCGGCATTTGTAACCAATTCACTTGGTATGGGAGATCCTTTCTTCTGCAAATACATTTGCCCACAGGGCGTACTTGAAGGCGCAATTCCGCTGGCACTTGCCAACTCAGGAATCCGTGCCGCACTCGGACATTTATTTACATTTAAGTTCACAATCCTTGCGCTTTTCATCATCCTGAGCATCTTGTTTTACCGTCCATTTTGTAAATGGATCTGCCCGCTGGGTGCTATTTATTCACTGTTTAACAAGGTATCTTTTCTTAAGATTCAGGTTGATCATGAGAAATGTGTTGGCTGCCAGAAATGTAGTCGTGTCTGTAAGATGGATGTCAATGTAGTAGACACACCAAACCATCCGGAGTGTATCCGATGCGGAGAATGTATGAAAGCCTGTCCGACTGATGCAATCTGCTATCATTACGGATTTTCAAACAAAAAAAAGGCTGACAATAAATAAACTAAAACGAACAAAATAAAATTGAAAAGGAGATTTAAACTCATGAAAAACAAAACACTTAGAACAAACTCAATGAAATTAAAAAAGGTAATTGCTGCATCCCTTGCCATTTCTGTACTTTTTGCGTTTACAGGCTGCGGAAGCTCTTCCTCAACAAACAATACAAACACAAAACAGGAATCTTCTTCCACAACAGAAACTGGCAGCGCAGACGAGCTGAACGAAAAACTGAACGACCTTTACCAGCAGGAAAACCAGCTTTTGCTGATCACAAAGATGCATGGGACAAAGCCTTTGGTCTTATGAACAAGAACGCTGCCGGTGATGCCATGAGCGAAAACTATGCTGATTCCCTCGCAAGCACAGTGGAATCTAACAAAGACTCTTTCTCTGAAGAAGAATATGAAACTCTGTGCAAAGACATCGAGACAATCCGCGGAATTGAAGAAGAAATTGCCAAGCTTGAGAAAGAGATTGCTGCATCCGATTCCTCTGACAGTTCTTCCTCCAAATCAGACGAATCCACAGCTGTATTCAAAGCTTTCAAAGGAAAAGATCTGGATGGAAACGATGTAGATGACAGTCTTTTCGCTAAAAACAAAGTTACAGTTGTAAACTTCTGGTTCAGTGGATGCAAGCCATGTGTCGGAGAGCTCTCTAAGCTGAATGAATTAAATGAGAAACTCAAAGAAATGGGTGGCGAAGTTGTTGGTATCAACACGGATACTTTAGACAACAATGAAGCGGGAATCAAAGAAGCAAAAGAAATTCTGAAAGCTCAGGGCGCTTCCTACAAGAACCTGACTTTCGATTCTAATTCAACAGTTGGAAAATATGCTGGAAACATCATGGCATTCCCTACAACCGTTCTCGTAGATAAAGACGGAAATATCATTGGCGAGCCATTCATGGGCGGAATCGATGATCAGTCAAACTACGATCAGCTGATGAAACAGATCCAGTCCGTAATCGACCAGAAATAATTTATCTTATAATTAAGGATTGTCAATTTTTACGTATAAATTTTGGAGAAATCTGTGGGTAGGGATGTATCCCCCAGTTTTAAGAAAAATGGATTAGATTATCAAAATATTGTTATTTTTGCAGGATATAATATCGATAGTCTTTCGTTAATGAAAAGCCTAATCCCCTAGCTATGTTGGGAGAATGGAATAAGCAGAGGTGTGTGGGGGCAATAAAAAAAGGATCCTATGTGCTTGTGATATCCGTCTTTTAGGACGAGCAGTAACAGTAACCTTAGGAGAGCTGATAATAAACCACCATTGAATTGTGGGTGTAACTAGAAATTGAATTAGCAGGCCTCGATTTTGCTGGGCCGAAGATTCCAAGAGATTGTGATATATTTTGGAGGTAAGCTATGACGAAAATAGAAGAATTTGTAAAACTGATAACAGGACGATTTGATAATAAGGAGCAATTTGATGCAATGAAAAAGGCAGGAAAGACATACCCTTATGCACAGCACGTAAATACGGTTTGCAATGATAAAATTAAAAATCTTCCTGCTGATTTTAAGGGCATGTTTATTGTAGAAGAAAGTTATTATGAAAATGAAGGAAAGTGTCATGCGTCACCGCATCTTTTCTTGATTACAGAGAAAGAAGATAGAATTTTACTTTCATCCTATGAAATTCCAAATGGGGAAGATAAGAACACGTTTTCATATGAATTTATGAAAGAGGTGGAATATATTGAATTAAAAAAATCCAAAAAATTTACTCCTGCACTATATTATGAGAGAAACGGTGTCTGGGAGGGAGGCAGTACTAGTCAGTTCTCACCCGTTATGATATTTAAACTATGGGAAAAGTTTTCGGATACGTGTTTGGAAGTGTTCGAAAGTATGGAAGTGAATGGAAAAAGAACATTTGGATATGACGTTCCGATTATCTATAAGAGGGTATAAAGTCTTTGTTTAACGGTTCGAAAATTCTGAAAATAAAGGAAGCAGTTCGAGTATAGCTAGTGTGCTGTATCGTTGATATTTAACATAAATTAAGTTGTTGATAGTTTAAATAGTTGCTGCTTCATCAGGATCAATTTCATCCATTTTATATGTCCAATGATAGACGATTGGCTCAGCATTGATTTCATCGAAGTAGCGGTATATTCGCTCTGCCAATTCATCCTTTGAATTAACACGAATGCCCTTTAACATCTGTTTTGTCATCTTGCTGAAGAAGCTTTCGATCATGTTCAGCCATGAGGTGTGTGTCGGTGTAAATACAAACACAAATCTGTCTTCCGGTAACCCTGCAAGATACCGGCGTGTTTCCTTTGATGTATGCGCTGAATGATTGTCCAGTATCAACCGTATTGTGTCACTTTTTGGGTATTTTGCATCGAGAATCTTTAGAAACTCGATAAAATCAGAACTTTTGTGTGTCTGGCTGACCAACGGAATTGCATTCCCCGTCAGAAGATCAATTCCTGCAAGCAAAGACAGCGTTCCAAGCCGCACATACTCATAATCCCGGCGGATATACCCCTTTTCCTCTGTCGGATTATGATCGGGATATTTGTTGGCAACAGCCTGAATGCCGGGTTTTTCATCATAGGAAATAGTATGTGTCAAATGCCCATTTTCTGGTATGGTGATCGTTCCATCATCGCCAAACTGCATCTCAACCTGTTTGTAAACTAGGAGAACGTCATGCATCTTATTCTCAAAATCAGGGTCTTTCCGCTCAAGATAATACTTGATTTTGAATGGTTTTATATCCATCTTTTTGAGATATTTTTGAAGCCATGGTTTGGTAACTGTCTTTAAGCGTGGATAGCCAGCTTCTTCGCATGTGCCTGTATGTGTTTGTGCAGTGCCGCCAGTGTCCATAATTCCGCGGCATAACCAAGATCGCAGGGCTTTTGGCAGGCTATACTGATAATCCATGATTTTGCATCGTCGGTAATCTCAACCGGGCGACCGGAACGGTCGTTATCAAATATGGCCAAATTAATTCCACCGTTGAGATAACGGTCAATACAACGCCGGACAGTATTTACACTAATGCCCAGGCCATCTGCAATGGCTTTGTCTGTTTTGGCTTCAGACTTCCATAGCAGGATGCGTGCACGGTCAACAACCTGTGCTTGGATAGTCCTGGTTTTAATCAGTGATTTCAGATAGGCAGATTCCTCATCTGATATTGTTATACTATAAGATAATGCTGGCATAATTGACCTCCGTAATTGTATTCATTAAGTCCATTATACCAGATATCGAAACTATCAACAACTTAATTTATGTTATACTAGAGCGGACATCGGACGCTATATCCACACTTACAACTTTGAACGATGTCATTCTGCCCTTGATTATAAAACACTGGCTGAATGCTACTATCCAGCAATGATTCTGCCTTATGTAGCTTAATGCATATATGGGTCAGGCAAATGTGATACCATTCTCCCTGGTTCCTTAGTAACTATAAACCATATCAGTTCATTATAAGAATCTTAGATTTTTGTCTTGACAACTAAACCACTATAGAGTATATTTGTGTGTTAAAGGAATTAAATATGAACATCACTGAAATAGAAACATATCGAAAAGCTCCATCACCTGCAAGTTTTTAGCAATCGATGATGCCAAAGAAAAAGAAATTGATCGGCAAATTCAAAAGTTAAAAAATATTAAAACCGTAATGCAAGAAAAGAAAGAGAAAATTGTTCTTTGTGAAACTTTATAAGATCAGGAAATCAGGGTTGAAGTATGCAAAGCAGAAAAACTATTACTTTATCCATATAATTTTTCAGAAGATGATATATCAAAAGCCATTTATCACTTAAAAGATACATGGGGAATTGAACAGATCCGGATGGGAATGGGAAGTTTTATTTCTCTTGATAATGTGTATAAGACGAATTTCTACAGATACGAAGGACTCTATACAACTATTCTGAACGCAAAAATGTCTTCAGATTGTTTTACAAAGTCTGGAAGAAAATATCTCTGCAGATACCAGAAAGGTACTTGGGATAGATTGCCGGTTCTATATCAAAAAATGCTGGATTATGCCAGAAAAATAATTTACAGCTTAATGGTTATGCTTATGAAGCAGGATTAAATGATTTTGTAATCTCTGACGAAGAGGATTATATAACTAAGATCATGATTAAGATTGATGAAATTTCATGATGGATGATTATGTGTTGAATTTGAAACAAAACAAAAGAAGTGTGCTAATACTATTGTTCAGCAAAAATCTTATTGACATATTTCGAATTATTTAGGAGGATAAACGTTTATGTGTACAGCAGCAACTTATAAAACAAAAGATTTTTATTTTGGAAGAACACTCGATTATGAATTCTCTTATGGTGATCAGATAGTAATTACACCACGTAATTATTCGTTTCACTTTCGTCATGTTGGTGATATGGAACATCATTATGCAATTATTGGAATGGCCCATGTAGCAGAGGATTATCCTTTGTACTATGATGCGATGAATGAAAAAGGAGTAGCAATGGCAGGATTGAATTTTGTCGGAAATGCTGCTTATTCTGAGGTTCAGTCTAATGTGGAAAATATTGCACAGTTTGAATTTATTTCGTGGATTTTAAGTCAGTGTGCTTCTTTAGTAGAAGTTCGTGAGCTTCTTGATCGAATTAATATTGTTAATACTCCTTTCAGTGAACAACTGCCATTAGCACAATTGCATTGGATTATCTCTGATGAAAATGAATCAATTACTGTAGAGTCTATGTCAGATGGTCTGCATATTTTATGATAATCCGGTAGGAGTGCTTACGAATAATCCGCCATTTCCACAACAGATGTTTCAATTAAACAATTATATGTATTTATCCCCAAAGCAACCAGAAAACACTTTTTGCGAAAATTTGGCTCTTGATGCATATAGTAGAGGTATGGTGGATTAGGTCTTCCGGGAGATCTTTCATCTTCCTCTCGTTTTGTGCGTGTAGCTTTTACAAAAGTAAATGCAATTTCAGGTGAATCAGAGGCAGAAAGTGTTAGTCAGTTCTTCCATATTCTTGGATCTGTGGATCAGCAACGTGGATGTTGTGAGGTGGCTGATGGAAAATGTGAAATCACTTTGTATACGTCTTGTTGTAATGTGGCAAAAGGTATCTATTATTATAATACTTATGAAAATCATCAGATCAGTGCAGTAGATATGCAATGTGGAAAATCTGGATAATAACAAATTGATTTGTTATCCGGTAATTCAAGGAGAACGAATCAATTATCAAAATAAATAGTATTATAATGGTCTCATAAATTAAGACACTTTTTCGGAAATTTTTTAATGAATCTGATATACTAAAATCAGTATGAAAGAGAGGATTCATAATTATGTCCAGACAAAGAAGAAACTTTAGTGCCAAATTTAAATCTGTCCTAGTAATCTAGTGTGCTGTATCGTTGATATTTAACATTACTACTGCATCTTATTCAGATGCAGTAGTAAATGTCGGATACAAGGAATTCAATTTAATTCTTGCATCCTCCGTTCGAAATTGCCAGTTTACCTT
>ENA-OQIG01000834-OQIG01000834.1-human-gut-metagenome-genome-assembly--contig:-NODE-834-length-15796-cov-1.616440_pt1 | contig 15796 bp, 23 predicted proteins | sample MGYA00242576_ERZ504741 | MGnify/ENA primary metagenome ERZ504741 (study PRJEB26092, sample SAMD00036436) | human gut metagenome | host: Homo sapiens | study: EMG produced TPA metagenomics assembly of... | reverse complement strand
GAGCGTTGGCTCAAAGATGAGAAATTCATGGCGTTTGCCAACAAGCGTGCAAAGGAAGAGTTTTTCAATTCCGAAAACAACTACATCGACCCACAGTATGAGAGATGGCAGAAGGCTTTGAGGATAACGACGAGTATGTAGTGCCTATGGTAGATTACCTGAGTTATCGCTTGCATCGTGCCAAAATCTACAGAAATCGACGGAGACGTGAACGTGACATCTGGTGGGTGTGGATCCAACTGAAATACGAAGGCATCTACGTAGAGGCTTGCATCAAGTATTACGCCAACTGGTGGAAGAAGTTAGAGAGATATACACCATCCTGCACCGTGAATATGTGAGAATGAAGAGAAATCAGACCTCAAACAAGCAGTAACGTATGGTAATCAAGAACTTAGAAAACAAAATCAAGCTGGTGGGCATCATCTGCTCTGCGTTCCTCATGGGCTGCATCATCATCTCGGTGTCGAGCATCTGGACGGCGCGCTGCATGGTGACGGACGCGCAGCAAAAGGTGTATGTATTGGACGGCAACGTGCCCATACTGGTGAACCGCACCACGATGGAGGAAACGCTGGATGTGGAGGCAAAGAGCCATATCGAGATGTTCCACCATTACTTCTTTACGCTTGCTCCCGATGACAAGTACATCCGCTATTCGATGGAGAAGGCGATGTATTTGGTCGATGAAACTGGTTTGGCGCAGTACAATACGCTGAAGGAAAAGGGCTTTTACAACAATATCATGGGTACGAGTGCCGTGTTCAGCATCTTTTGCGACAGCATCAAGTTCAACAAGGAGAAGATGGAGTTCACCTACTACGGTAGGCAAAGGATAGAGCGAAGGAGCAATATTCTGATGCGTGAATTGGTGACGGCGGGACAGGTGAAGCGCGTGCCGAGGACGGAGAACAATCCTCATGGACTGCTCATCACGAACTGGAGAACCTTGCTCAACAAGGATATTGAGCAGAAGTCGAAGTCAAACTTCTAATATCCTAGCGGTATGAGTGTAAAAGGAATCAGACGGATGCTTGTGGGCGAGGATATGCCCGACAAGAACGACCCCAAGTACAAGAAGCGGTATGAGAAGGAGGTGGCGGCAGGGCGCAAGTTTGCCAAGACCGCGAGGATAGACCGTGCGGCGGCTAAGGTGCAAGCTTTGCCAATGCCCACAAGACGCTGTTTCTCGTCATCGTCTTCGGCTTTGTCGCCACGTGCTTCGGCATCAACATCTACAGGATGGTGCGGTATTACGGTCATCGGACGGAGCTGCAAGTGCCATCGAGCGGCAGGAAGGGCGCATGAAGCAGATGATGAATGCAGCCCATTGCATCACTCCTCCGTGACGCATCGAACCAACGAGGAGAATCGAGACAAGTCAGTAACATCAAAATCAGACAGCGATGAGAATAACAGATAAGATAAACTTCCGTCAGCCGAAGTACATGCTGCCAGCCATCGTGTACATCCCGTTGATTGCCACAGGCTATTTTGTCTTTGACATGTTCAATACGGAGGTGGCGGAAACGCAGGACAAGAACCTGCAGACCACCGAGTTTCTGAACCCCAACCTGCCCGGAGCGCAGATTAAGAATGGTGACGGCATCGGTGGCAAGTATGAGAACATGGCGAAGTCGTATGGTCGCATAGCAGACTATTCGGCTGTTGATAACATTGAGCGTGACAACGAAGAAGAGAAAGAAGCGTATGAATCCAAGTACACAGAAGAAGACCTTGCGGAACTCGTCCGTCAGGCAGAAGAGAAGGACGATGCAGCCGAAGTGGCCGATGCCAAGGCGCGAGAAGCGGAAGCACTCGAAGCACTCAACAAGGCACTCGCCGAAGCGAGGCTGAGAGGACAGGCGGCAGTTGCCCCCGTGGCCCAGGATACCACACAGGCTGGGCCTCCCAAGGAGCAGATTGAGGTGAAAGGTCAGATTGCCGAGGACAGCAAGGCGGTGAAGGCACTGGACGAGGAGGACAAGGCACAGGAGGTGGTGAAGAAGGTGAAGGTGACTTCGGACTATTTCAACACCCTGACGCAGAACGAGCATGAGCCAAAGCTCATCAAGGCCATCATTGACGAGGACGTGAAGGCTACGGACGGGTCGAGGGTGCGGCTGAGACTGTTGGACGATATTGAGATTGGTGAGACCGTGGTGAAGAAAGGGTCGTACCTCTATGCCACCATGAGCGGTTTCGGTTCGCAGCGAGTGAAGGGTAGCATCAACTCCATCCTTGTGGATGACGAGCTGATAAAGGTTTCGCTTTCGCTTTATGACACGGACGGACTGGAGGGACTGTATGTCCCGGCAGCCAGTTCCGTGAGACCACGAAAGATGTGGCGAGCGGTGCTATGCAGAGCAACATGAACATCGACCAGAGTGGAGCGAACAACAGTTTCTCGCAATGGGGAATGCAAGCCGTGACCAATGCCTACCAGAAGACAAGCAATGCCATCAGCAAGGCTATCAAGAAGAACAAAGTGAAGCTGAAGTATGGGACGTTTGTTTACCTTGTAAATGGGAAAGAGAAAAGGAAATAGACACTGCCCGACAACGGAATTGTCGGGAACGGTGGCTCATAGAGTATAAACATCAAAAAATCAACTAATATGAATTGTTTTCAGAAAATGAATGTCTGTGCATTGCTTTCGCTGAGCGTGCTTTCAGCCAAGGCGCAGACCACCTACATGGAGATGGAGCAGCTGACGGTCAACGACCAAGTGACCACCGTCATCACCGCCTCCGAACCCATCCGCTTTGTCGATATATCCACAGACAAGGTGGTGGGCGACCAACCCATCAACAACACCATCCGCCTGAAGCCGAAGGACAACGTGTATGCCGACGGTGAGGTGTTGGCGATAGTGACAATCGTGACGGAAGCTACCGCACGCAGTATGCACTGCTCTATACCACGAGGATGCAGGAGGCAGTAACCGATAAGGAAATAGAATGCTCGGAGCGCAATGCCTACAACAATCCCGCTGTAAGCCTGTCCACTGCCGACATGACCAAGTATGCACGTCAGATATGGTCATCGTCTGCCAAATACCGCAACGTGGCGACGAAGATGCACCGCATGGTAATGCGCCTGAACAACATCTACAGCGTGGGCGAATATTTCTTCATCGACTTCTCCGTGGAGAACAAGACCAACATCCGCTTCGACATCGACGAGATGCGCATCAAACTATCGGACAAGAAGCAGAGCAAGGCTACCAATGCGCAGATAGTGGAACTGACCCCATCTCTTGTGTTGGACGATGCGAAGACCTTCAAGTATGGCTATCGCAACGTGATTGTGGTGAAGAAGATGACCTTCCCCAACGACAAGGTGCTGACCATCGAGCTGTCGGAAAAACAGATAAGTGGACGCACCATCTCGCTCAGCATCGACTATGAGGATGTGCTGTCTGCCGATTCGTTTAACCATATACTGTTGGAGGAGGAATAATGAGAATTAGGAATGAGGAATTAGGAGTGAGGAATTGGCTTGTGCATACCTTACTCGTTGTCATCTGTTTTATGGCAAGCATGACTCCGGCAATGGCGCAGCAGAATAGTGACCGCATATCCTTGGGGTTCGGATGCCTGTATGAGCGAGGACTGGACGTGACGCTGTCCTACGAGTATGAGACGAAGTACCACAATGCGTGGGAGTATTTTGCAAACGGATATATCAAGTGGAACGAGTGCGCATCGTGCGGTCATGTCTGTCCTGAGAGTTTTTGGAACAACTACCGCAGTTATGGTTTCGGCTTTGCCTATAAGCTGTGTGGCAAGAGGACGCAACCACCATGGCAACATGCGCATAGGAGCATCGGCAGGTAGCGATACTGACAGGTTCTTGGGTGGCATCCACCTCGGCTATGAGCAAAACTATACACTCAGACACGGCTGGAAGCTCTTCTGGCAGGTGAAGACCGATGTGATGATCAAGGGTGAAGACCTGTTCAGAACGGGTATTGTCCTGGGTGTGAAACTTCCTGTAAAATGACTATGCGTATGAAGAAACTGTTTTCAATCTTGGCAGTTGCGGCAACGGTGTTGCTGACTGCCTGTGACGAGCATCAGGACTTTCCCGACACAGCATGAAGGTCACCCATATCTTGACCACTGACGGCAAGGTGATGCCCTACGAAACCTACGAGCAATCGTGCAAGCAAGCCATTGCAGTGGTGTTCAACGTCAATCAGAGGGAAGAAATGGAGGGAAACGGATATGCCGTCTATCTGTGGGACATCGCTCCCGAAGCCTTTGCTGACAGTATCGGTGTGGAACAGGACACATCCTGTGACCTCACCGCCTACGACGGCAACAAGAACACTTTTGCCCTTATGGCACGACCGATTGTGAAGTCGCCTTTGGCTGAGCGTGTCTTCGACATGTGGCGTTACGGGCAAAGTGCCTATATCCCCAGTGTGGCACAGATGCGTCTGCTCTATCATGCCAAGGACATCATCAACCCATACATCCTGAAATGCGGCGGCACACCTATCCCCGATGAGGATGATGACTGTTGGTATTGGACTTCAACGGAGGTAGAAGGACAAGCGACCGCCAAGGCATGGCTTTACTCACTGGGAAGCGGTGCCATACAGGAGACTCCCAAGTGGCAGCCGCATAAGGCGAGACCCATCATCACGATTATGGATTAGCCCATATACAGACATCGAGTATCACCCGTATCATCATCAAAGTACAACAATTAAAAAAAGAAAAAGCATGAAAAAGAATTTGTTTCTAATGTTGGGACTTGGAGCCATGCTCCTCACGTCCTGTGACCAAGACATCGTCAATGAGATTTACCTGCCCGGTGGCGGAGGTTCTGTGGTCGTGACCGACAGCACATCAACCAAGCAGCTTCAGGTATTCACCAATCTGGAGATGCTGCAACCTGCCGTTTCCACACGAGCCGTTGACAACCAGTGGGAACTCAATGATATGATTGGCATCTCTTCCACAGGGATGATCAACAATATGAAGTTCACCCGAAGCGGCGGCACGAATCAGTTTGTGTCAGCCAACAAGGTGTTTTTCACGGACACAGACACTCACACCTTCAATGCCTACTATCCCTATACGGCAAATCCTACCAACGACCTCATAGAGTTCCAAGTGCCGGAGGCAGCTGTACAGAGTGAGCAGAAGGTCAATGATTTTCTGTTTGCCAGTGGAGCGGCATCATACGCCAATCCGAGCCTTACATTGAACTTCACCCATCAGATGGTGCGTGTCATCATCAAGGTCTATACCTCACCAGAATACGGTTTCACCACCAATGATTTTGCAGGAAGCCTACTCACGTTCGTCGGTTATTTTGACAGCGGTACTTTCAACATCAAGACCGGAAAGGTAGAATGCAGTGACGAGTCGGTGACGACCTATTATTTCGGCGACCCACAAAGTGACCACATGGAATATACGCTTTATGTTCCTGCACAGGTTATGCCAGACATGACATTGCAACTCAGCAATGGGGAGAACTTCGTATTCCTCACAAACGACACGTGGAAAGCGGGTCATTCCTACAGCTATTCATTGAAGCCTGTACGCAACACCTTGGAGGTCATATCTGCAACTATTTCTCCGTGGACAGTAGAGTCTGAGAAGACCATCAACGGCTACGAATAAACTCATAAGAGGATTGGAGGGTGTCCACCGTGGCATCCTTCATCTTTTCTCATTATCACCCAACATCATCGTAAAGTAAATGGAAGAAAGCAAAGAGTTACAGGGTTTTTACAAGATATTCAGGGCGGTGATTTATGTCTCCATCCTGATGGAGTTCTTCGCCTACGCACTGGAGCCGGAGCAGTTGGACTTCTTGGGCGGCGTAGTGACGGATATCCACACTCGCATCAAGCGTGGATGATTTACCATGACGGCAACCTCGTGTATAGCAAGGTGGCTACGTTCCTGCTGATATGTATCACCTGTGTGGGAACGCGCAACAAGAAGCATCTGGAGTTTGACGCTCGCAGGCAGGTGCTCTATCCGCTGCTGTCGGGAGTGCTGCTGATTGTGCAGTCCGTATGGCTGTTCGGTCATTCGATAATGCCCTGTTTCTATACCTCCGTTTGAACACTTGGCTCTATATGCTCACTTCCATCGTCGGTGTCGTATTGGTGCATATCGCCCTCGACAATATCTCTAAGTTCCTGAAGGAAGGGCTGCTGAAAGACCGCTTCAACTTCGAGAATGAGAGCTTTGAGCAATGCAGGGAGTTGCAGGAGAACAAGTACAGCGTGAACATCCCTATGCGCTATTATTACAAGGGCAAGTTCCGCAAGGGATGGGTGAACATCGTCAATCCGTTCCGTGGCACATGGGTTGTGGGTACTCCTGGTTCTGGTAAGACCTTCTCCATCATCGAGCCGTTTATCAGGCAGCACAGCGAGAAGGGCTTTGCCATGGTGGTGTACGACTATAAGTTTCCCACTCTCGCCACCAAACTCTACTATCATTACTTGAAGAACAAGAATGCCAAGGACAGCAAGATGCCCCATGGCATGAAGTTCAACATCATCAACTTTGTGGATGTGGAGTATTCGCGCCGTGTGAACCCCATCCAGTTGAAGTACATCAACAACCTTGCCGCAGCGAGCGAGACCGCCGAGACCCTGCTTGAATCCCTGCAAAAAGGCAAGAAGGAAGCGGCGGTGGCAGCGACCAGTTCTTCCAGACCTCTGCCGTCAACTTCCTTGCCGCCTGCATCTATTTCTTCTGCAACTACGGCAAGGAGCCCTACGACAAGGACGGAAAGATGCTGATTGCCGAGCGGCGTGAAGACCCAAAGACGAAAAGGCTGATACCCACAGGACGGGTGTTCGACCATTCGGGCGCGGAGGTGCAGCCCGCTTATTGGTTGGGCAAGTACAGCGACATGCCACATATCCTATCGTTCCTCAATGAGAGTTATCAGACCATCTTCGAGGTACTTCAGACCGACAACGAGGTAGCCCCCTTGCTTGGCCCGTTCCAGACTGCCTTTGCCAACAAAGCCATGGAGCAGTTGGAAGGTATGATTGGCACGCTACGTGTCTATACCTCCCGTCTCGCCACCAAGGAATCTTACTGGATATTCCACAAGGACGGCGATGACTTCGACCTGAAGGTCAGTGACCCGAAGAATCCAAGTTATCTGCTCATTGCCAACGACCCCGAGATGGAGAGCATCATCGGTGCACTGAATGCCTTGATTCTCAACCGCCTTGTAACGAGGGTGAATACAGGACAGGGCAAGAACGTTCCTGTCAGCATCATCGTCGATGAGTTGCCGACCTTGTATTTCCACAAGATAGACCGACTGATAGGCACAGCCCGAAGCAACAAGGTGAGCGTGGCACTTGGCTTTCAGGAACTTCCGCAGTTGGAAGCCGATTATGGCAAGGTGGGTATGCAGAAAATCATCACCACCGTGGGCAATGTGGTGAGCGGTTCGGCAAGAGCCAAGGAAACCCTCGAATGGCTGTCGAGTGACATCTTCGGTAAAGTAGTGCAACTCAAAAAGGGCGTGACCATCGACCGTGACAAGACCTCCATCAACCTCAATGAGAATATGGACAGCCTGGTGCCTGCAAGCAAAATCTCCGATATGCCCACAGGTTGGATATGTGGACAGACCGCCCGTGACTTCGTAGTCACCAAGACCGGATGAACGGAAGCATGAACATCCAGGAGAGCGAGGAGTTCAAGACATCCAAGTTCTACTGCAAGACCGACTTCGATATGACGGAAATAAAGAAGGAGGAATCGGAGTATGTCCCTCTCCCTAAGTTCTATAAGTTCAAGTCGAAAGAAGAGCGAGAGCGCATCCTCTACAAGACTTCGTTCAGGTTGGGGAGGACGTGAAAGCCATGATTAAAGAGATTCAGCAGTTCCGCACTATGATGTAGTGATATTGATTAGAGTGCGGTGAGACATCGCACCTCCTATATAAAATAATGTAATGAGAAGATACATCATCGTACTATTGAGCATGTTGGCCATCTGTAGCGTGCCTGTCAAAGCCAAACCATTGACAGGGCACTGTTTGAACGGATGGTAGCCATTACCAAACACTTCGAGGGTTGGCACGACCCAAAGACCACACCGGGCTATGTGGCTATGGTCACCAGCTACAGAAGGGAGAGCGTTTCCCGAAAACACTGACACGTCAGCGTGCAGATTTGCTGTTACGGACAGACCTCCTCCGGCACCTGCGCCTATATGCCCGTTATGGCAGGGATGCTTATCTGCTTGCCACCCTCTCGTACCAGATTGGACCAGCCAAGTTGTTAGGCAATGGACGATACCCGAAAGCGTCCCTGCTCACCCGATTGGAACGTGGCGACAGGGACATCCTGCCACTCTATCTGAGCTATTGCAAATGGAGGGGAAAAGGCAAGTGGCATCCATTAGGAAACGGAGGTGGGTGGAATATCAGCTGTTGTATGCCGAGCGGTGAGGCACCATCCTCCTATACCTGTTTGTCTGTCACTTATATTATATATAAAGGTAATAATTGCAATTTCAATGTTAAAGTCAGAGCATTATGGCATCCATCAAATTAAAGTTCAGAACATCATCTGTTCAAGAGAAAGAGGGTCGCCTGTATTATCAGGTGATACACAATCGTGTGGCACGTCAGATCCATACAGAGTACAGAATCTATTCCTCAGAGTGGGATGCGGACCATTCAAACATCATTTTGCCAACTTCCGTCACTCCACAACGTCAAGCCTATCTTCTTTCCTTGAAAGATACATTGGATGCTGACAGGAAGAAACTGCTGTTGGTCATTGCACGGTTGGACAAGGAAGGGCAGTCATATACAGCAGACACCGTCGTTGACAACTTCCATGAGGGAAAAGAATTACATGGCATTATCGGCTATACGCTGGAGTTGAACGAAAAACTGAGACGCATCGGCAAGAAGCGATGGTAGCAAGGTACAAAACCACCCTCAACAGCCTCCAGCGTTACCTGAAGGAGGCGATGTGCCATTGGAGGAAGTCGATGGGACAACGATACAAGGCTATGAACAGTGGCTGAAAGACAGCGGACTGTGCCGCAACACCACCTCTTTCTACATCCGCAACCTGCGCACCATCTACAATCATGCCGTAGATGACGGACTGGTCATCTCTTCCTCACCGTTCAAGCATGTATATACCGGCATCGACAAGACCGTCAAGCGGGCACTCCCCTTGGAAATCATCAAGCAACTGAAAGAGCTGGACTTGAGTCTGAACCCCCGTTTGGAGCTTGCAAGGGATATGTTCCTGTTCAGTTTCTATACCCGTGGGATGTCGTTCATCGATATGGCACAACTTACACCAAGCAATCTGCATGGCAGTACGCTCATTTACCGCCGTCAGAAGACCTCACAACAGTTGCACATCAAATGGAACCTGCCATGCAGGAGATAGTGGCGAAGTACAAAACAGATGATTCTCCCTACCTGCTCCCTATAGCAAAAGGAGAGGGAGCCATATTCTGGAGACAGTACAAGAATGCCTATAGCCGTATCACCAAGCAGTTGAAGAAAATCGGAGAAATGATAGGCCTGTCCGTACCCCTGACCACCTACGTAGCCCGCCACTCCTGGGCAAGCATAGCCAAGAGCAAGAACGTGCCCGTATCTACTATCAGCGAGGCATTGGGGCATGACTCCGAGAAAACCACACAGATATACCTCTCCTCATTGGACACCTCTGTCGTTGACAACGCCAACAATCTCATCATCAATTCTCTTAGGAGGTGCAGCGTCTCACTGCACCTTATTTCAATATTTATAACTATTGTATTGCGGTGTGATACCGCAACTATAATAAAAAAGTCGGGGATTGTTGAGCAAAAAGGTGTTTCTCTCTTTAAGAGAAACTCTTCGGGATGCAAAAATATGAAAATAACTCCAATTCACCAAATTATATAGCGACTTTTTTACAAAAATGCTAAAATTTGTTGATTTCCGTCAAGCAATTGTTGAGCAAATATGTCTTTTACGATAAAATGATACCTCAATATCAACTGTTTAGCAAAACGATATTTCTCTTAAAGAGAGAAACATCTTTTGCATACCTTTTCCGACCGAATTTTTATGTCGTAAAGAGGGGCTTTGCAGGGGGTGGACTCAGAAAGATGAGAATAGATGACTATTGTAGTTGAAACACATAGAAAGTTGCTGATATACAGACCGATACGCATATCGGGATGAACCATGAGTACGTTCTTTTCTCAAAAAACACATGTCAAAACAGTATGGTGAATGTATTGGACAAGGATAAGATACTGTGGTATGTCATGCGGGTCTACAAGAACGAGAATACTGCCGAAGATCGGCTCTCTAATGAAACGTATGGCTTAGAGTATTTCATACCCAAGCAGAAAGTCCTTCGCACTGTCAAGGGCAAGAAAGTCTTTTTCATGGTACCCGTCATCCATAGTCTGGTGTTTGTGCATGCAAGTCATCAGAAGATTGTTGATTTCAAACACAATTATTATTACGACCTACAGTTTGTCACATGGAAAAGTGGCGGAGAACTTGTCTATCTGACTGTACCTGATGAAGACATGACCAACTTCATCAAGGTGTGCAAGCAGGCAGATGAAGAGGTACACTTCTACAAAATCAGCGAAATCAACAAGGAAAAAGATAAAATCAACATTGAAAAAGGTAAAAGAGTAAGGGTACATGGCGGACCGTTCGACCAGGTGGAGGGCTACTTCATAAAAGTGGCAAAAAAGAGAGGTCGGCAGCTTGTCGTCATTATTCCCGACCTACTGGCGGTTTCAGCTGAGGTGAAGCCGGAATATATTCAAATCATAGACTGAGATTATGGAAACACGAATTACCCCCCCCCCGAACTTGATTGATACAGAGGATTAGTACAGGACAGACCGACACAAACGGCCTATTAAAGTTAGATAGAGAATGAGTTTAATTTGGATTGTCAACATCCTGTCGGTATTCTTCCTGTGCGTTGTTTTTCGCAGGATCGTGATACCGCAGATTCTGCTCATCGCCTTCCGCAGGCGACTGTTCGACGAGCCGGACGAGCGGAAGATACATCAGTGTGTAGTGCCTCGCCTTGGCGGTATGGCCTTCAAGCCCGTAGTGTTCTTCTCCTTTGTCCTGCTTTTGGCGGTCAATGTCTCAACCGGACATGATGAGCTGCTTAAGGAAATAGGCGCAGAAGCGTTGCCATTGGCATACGCCTTCTGCGCCATCATCATGTTGTACCTTGTCGGCATTGCCGATGACCTTATCGGTGTGCGCTACCGTGCCAAGTTCTTTATCCAGATAGTCTGCGGCATCATGCTGGTGGCTGGCGGAGTGGAACTGTCCGACCTTCACGGAATGCTGTTCATCCATTCCATGCCGTCGTGGATTAGCATCCCTCTCACCGTTTTCGTTACGGTTTTCATCATCAATGCCATCAACCTCATCGACGGCATCGACGGACTGGCCTCTGGGCTGTGCAGCATTGCCTTCCTATTCTACGGGATGACCTTCATCTGGTTCCACCAGTATCTCTATGCCATGCTTGCCTTCGCTACTTTGGGCGTACTCATACCATTTTATTATTACAAGGAAATATATATCGAAACCGAACGAATTATCATTCGAAATTTCAAACAGAAGGATGCCGAAGGGTTGTTGGAGTATCTTTCCCATCCGCGTGTGAATTGCTTTGCCGGAGACCGCCTTTGTTCCAGAGAGGCGGCATGGGCATATATGCAGTATTCCCCGAAAGACATGCTGCGCTATGCGGTGAGTCTGAAAAAAGATGACTTTATTATCGGTGACGTGTTCGCTTTGCGTGAGAATGAAGACACTTATAATGTGGGGTGGCATTTCAACAAACGTTTTGAAGGCAAAGGATTCGCTTGTGAAGCGGCAGCCGGATTGTTGGATTATCTTTTCCGAGAGGCGGGCGCACGGCGTATCTATGGATTTGTGGAAGATGACAATATCCGCTCCAAACGCTTATGCGAACGTCTTGGTATGCGCCGCGAAGGATGTTTCAAAGAGTTTGTGACATTCGTAAACAATCCTGACGGCTCCCCAAAATATGAAGATACCTGTGTTTATGCCATTCTCGAAAAAGAGTGGAATACCATCCGTCAGTGGTGACACACCAAACCTATTATGAATTAATACAAAACAAGAAGAAAATATGAACAAGCAATTCATTATCACGAATTTCGCCGCATTTGCTCTCATGCTGTTCCTGCCGACCGGATGCAGGCAGGCGGACGGCAAGCAGGATGCGGTGCAGAGTTATCGGGTCATAAAGGTCGCGGCAAGTCCGGTGGAAATCTCCGAGTCCTATTCCGCCGCCATACGCGGACGCAGGATGTGGACATCCTGCCGCAAATATCCGGGCGCATTATCCGTCTGAAAGTGAAAGAGGGTGAACGGGTGAAGACCGGTCAAGTATTGGCTGTAATTGACCAAGTGCTATCGGCGGCGACTTACGCACGGCGCAGGCCAATGTCAGCGCGGCACAGGCAAAAGTGGAAACGGCAAGAATCGAGCTGCGGGGCAAGCAGGCATTGTTTGACGAGAAGGTCATATCCGACTACGAGCTTTCTCTCGCCCGGAACCAACTGGCAGTGGCGTGTGCTGAACTCGAACAGGCAAAGGCACAAGAATCGGATGCACGCAACAATCTCTCCTATACGGAAATCAAAAGCCCGAGCAACGGAGTAGTAGCACATTGCCCTATCGCATCGGTGCGCTTGTCGGTCCCAATATGGCACAGCTTTCACGGTCGTGTCCGACAATGCGGAGATGTATGCCTATTTCTCCATTTCGGAGAATATGCTACGGCGATATTTGGCTCGCTATGGCTCGATTGACAGCATGATAGCCGGGATGCCGGAAGTGGGCCTGCAACTCAACGACGGCAGCCTGTACAAGGCGAAAGGACGTATTGAAACCGTAAGCGGCGTGGTGGATCCTGTTACCGGAACGGTACAAATCAAAGCCCTGTTCCCCAATCCCGACCGCGAACTGTTGAGTGGCAGCATCGGCAATGTCATCCTTCAAAACCCGAAAACGGAGGCCGTAACCATTCCCATGACCGCCACCGTGGAACTGCAGGACAAGATTATCGCTTAACCGTCTGAAAAACGGACAGGCGGAAGCCGCCTATCTCACGGTGGACCGCCTGAACGACGGCAACCGGTTTATCGTAAAAGAAGGTCTTTCGGTCGGTGACACCATTGTCGCCGAAGGCGTGGGACTGGTGAGAGAAGGCATGAGCATAACCCCTAAAAACGAAACGAAATGAACCTGCGATTTTTTATAGACCGCCCGGTGTTTTCGGGCGTTATCTCGGTGGTGATTGTACTGTTGGGCATGATTTCCATGTTTTCCTTGCCGGTGGAACAATACCCCGACATCGCACCTCCGACCATCAACGTATTCGCAACTTATCCTGGAGCAAACGCTGAAACTGTGCAGAAGGCAGTGATAACCCCTCTGGAAGAAGCCATCAACGGCGTGGAAGACATGACCTATATGACTTCCACGGCATCGAATACGGGCGATGCTTCCATCAACATCTATTTCAAGCAGGGAACCAACGCGGACATGGCGGCGGTAAACGTGCAGAACCGCGTGAACGGCGCGCTGAGCCAGCTTCCGGCGGAAGCCACCAAGACCGGTGTCACCACTGAAAAGCAGCAGAATGCCGAACTGATGACTTTCGCGCTCTATTCGCCCGATGACCGCTTCGACCAGACCTTCCTGAACAATTACGTGAAAATCAATGTCGAGCCGAGGCTGAAACGTATCAGCGGCGTGGGAAAGGCACAGTTGTTCGGTTCCAACTACAGCATGCGACTTTGGCTGCGTCCCGACAAGATGGCGCAATACGGCTTATCCCCGATGACATATCCACCGTACTCGCACGACAGAACATCGAGCCGCCACCGGCTCCTTCGGTGCCAATCATCCTACCGCCAATGAATACACGATGAAATACCGCGGACGCTTGTCCGGCGCGGAAGAGTTCGGTGAGTTGGTCATCAAGTCACTGCCGGGCGGCAATGTGCTTCGGCTGAAGGAGGTTGCCGATGTGGAACTGGGCGATGAATACTACAACTATTCCTCCGAAGTGAACGGGCATCCGGCAGCCATGATGCTCATCAACCAGAAAGCCGGGTCCAATGCTTCAAGCACCATCAAGGAGATTCACGAAGTGCTTGACGACCTCAGCCGGGACTTGCCCGAAGGGACGGAATTCGTGGTGCTTACCGATACCAACAAGTTCCTGTATGCTCCATCAATTCTGTTATCCGGACACTTATTGAAGCGATACTTCTGGTTATCGTGGTGGTATATGTATTTTTGCAAGATATTAAGTCCACGCTTATTCCTACGATATCCATTTTCGTCTCCATTATCGGTACGTTCGCCGTGATGTCCATGATCGGCTTCTCCGTCAACCTGCTCACCTGTTCGCGCTTGTGCTTGCCATCGGAACTGTGGTCGATGATGCCATTGTGGTGGTGGAAGCGGTGCAGGCGAAGTTCGACGAGGCTATCAGTCTGCGGTTCTCGCGGCTGATGATGCCATGAAAGGCGTTTCGTCGGCTATCCTGACCTCTACCATCATCTTTATGGCAGTGTTTTTCCCCGTTGCCATGATGGGCGGGACTTCGGGAGCGTTCTACACGCAGTTCGGTATCACGATGGCTGTTGCGTGGGAATCTCGGCAGTCAATGCTTCACACTCTCACCGGCACTTTGCGCGCTGCTGCTGAAACCCTATATCGATGAGCAGGGCAACACCAAGAACAATTTTGCAGCCCGTTTCCGTAAAGCGTTCAATGCCGTCTTCGACCGTCTGAGCCGACGCTATGTACGTGGAGTGATGTTCATTATCCATCGCCGATGGCTGTTGTGGAGCATCATAGGCATTTCTTTCGGGTTGCTGGTGCTGCTGGTCAATGTCACAAAGACGGGACTTATTCCCGAAGAGGACACCGGGACGGTCATGGTGAGCATGAACACGAAGCCCGGCACATCCATGCTCAGACAAGTAAGGTGATGGAGCGTATCAACAGCCGTCTCGACAGCATCGGCGAGATTGAATACAGCGGTGCGGTCGCCGGTTTCTCTTTCAGCGGTTCCGGTCCCTCGCAGGCGATGTATTCGTGACACTCAAAGACTGGGAGCAGCGTAAGGGAGAGGGGCAGTCGGTCAATGATGTCATCGGAAAGATTTATGCCGCCACTTCGGATATTCCCGATGCCACGGTGTTCGCCATGTCGCCTCCGATGATTGCCGGGTACGGCATGGGAAACGGTTTCGAGCTTTATTTGCAGGACAAGGCGGGCGGAAACATCGCCGCCTTCAAGGAAGAGGCAGACAAGTTTGTCGAAGCCTTGTCGCAGCGACCCGAAATCGGCGAAGTCTATTCCTCCTTTGCCACGGATTATCCGCAATACTGGGTGGATATCGATGCCGCCAAATGCGAACAGTCGGGTGTGTCGCCCGCAGATGTGCTTTCCACATTGTCGGGCTATTATACCGGACAATATGTTTCCGACTTCAACCGGTTCTCCAAGCTCTACCATGTGACCATGCAGGCTCCGGCGGAATATCGTGTGAATGCGGAATCCCTGCACCACATGTATGTGCGTGCCACCGATGGCGGCATGTCGCCTTTGAGCCGGTTCGTGCGCCTGACCAAGACCCAACGGCCCGTCAGACCTCCATCCCCGCTTTCTAACCCTGATTCAACCGCCATCTCGATTGAGCCGGGTCTCCGGCTCAGGCGTACAGTTCGGG
>ENA-OQIG01000832-OQIG01000832.1-human-gut-metagenome-genome-assembly--contig:-NODE-832-length-15853-cov-2.028742_pt1 | contig 15853 bp, 19 predicted proteins | sample MGYA00242576_ERZ504741 | MGnify/ENA primary metagenome ERZ504741 (study PRJEB26092, sample SAMD00036436) | human gut metagenome | host: Homo sapiens | study: EMG produced TPA metagenomics assembly of... | reverse complement strand
CACGAGCGGGGTGTTGAAGTATAATGGGGAGAATATTTACGGGGAACAGTATGACTTGCGAAAGCTGAGAAGTCAGGTGGGGCTTGTGTTTCAGTATCCAGAACATCAGTTATTTGAGACAGATGTGATCACAGATGTCTGTTTCGGACCGAAAAATCAAGGATTGTCTCCCGAAGAGTGTAAAGAGCGGGCAAGAGAGGCATTAAAACTTGTCGGGTTTCCAGAAGAGTTGTATGAAGTATCTCCATTTGATCTGTCTGGCGGACAGAAACGAAGAGTTGCGATCGCAGGGGTACTTGCAATGCATCCACAGGTACTCGTACTTGATGAGCCAACCGCAGGGCTGGATCCGAAAGGGAGAGATGAGATCTTAGATCAGATTGCCCTTCTCCATGAAAAGAAAGATATGACGGTCATTCTCGTATCTCACAGTATGGAAGATATTGCGAAATATGTGGAGCGCATCATTGTGATGAATCGCGGAGAGAAGATGTATGATGGAACTCCGCGGGAGGTGTTTGCGCATTACAAGGAGCTGGAAGCAGTAGGGCTTGCGGCACCACAGGTTACTTATATTATGAATGCTTTGAGAGAAAATGGGATTTTGGTATCATCTGAGGCGACAACGGTGGAAGAGGCTGCAGAGAGATTCTGCGTGTGGTATCCGGGAGAAGAAAGAAGCAGACAGCAGAGATGGCAGGTGAGAAATGATTCGAGATATAACAATAGGACAGTATTATCCGGCGGACAGTATTTTGCACCGCTGGATCCGAGAGTAAAGATATCTTGTACATTATTGTATTTGATTTCTTTGTTTCTATTTAAGAGTGTACTTGGATATGTGATTGCCGGGTGCTTTCTTGCCGGAGTGATCTGGTTATCAAAGGTTCCAGTCAAATTTATTGTAAAAGGATTAAAGCCGGTTGTAATGCTTTTGATGATCACAGTGATTTTTAACTTGTTTTTGACAAATGAAGGGGACGTATTAGTCAAAGTCTGGATTTTTAAAATCACGGAAGGAGGACTTCGCACAGCGGTATTTATGGCAATCCGTCTTGTATTTTTAATCGCAGGTTCTACGATCATGACATTGACAACAACGCCAAATGCGTTGACAGACGGGATTGAGAAGCTATTAAGACCGCTGAATAAGATTCATGTTCCGGTGCATGAGATTGCGATGATGATGTCGATCGCGCTGCGCTTTATTCCGATTCTGCTGGAAGAGACAGATAAGATTATGAAAGCACAGATCGCAAGGGGGGCAGATCTGGAGAGTGGAAATATTATTCAAAAGGCAAAGAATATGATTCCGATCCTTGTGCCGCTGTTTGTCTCTGCTTTCCGTCGTGCCAATGACCTTGCAATGGCGATGGAGGCAAGATGTTACCGCGGTGGGGATGGAAGAACAAAGATGAAACCGCTTGTATATCATTCACGGGACTATCTGTCTTACACAGTGATGGCAGTCTATCTTGTCATTGTTGTTGGAATCGGAAGATATGTGCCGTTTCATCTGTGGATATTTTAGAGGGTGAGTTATGCAGAAAAAGAGAATCAAACTGACGATCGCGTATGACGGGACAAATTACTGTGGATGGCAGGTACAGCCAAATGGAATCACAGTGAGGAAGTGATCAATAAGGCACTTTGTAAACTGACTGGGGAAGATATTGCAGTGATCGGCGCCAGCCGCACAGATTCTGGGGTACATGCCCTTGGAAATGTGGCAGTGTTTGACAGTGCGACAAGCATCCCGCCGGAGCGGATCGCGATGGCATTAAATCAGAGACTCCCAGATGATATTGTGATTGTAAAATCTGAGGAAGTAGCCACGGATTTCCATCCACGGTATTGCGATTGTGAGAAAACATACGAATACCATATTATCAATACGCGGACGCCAATTCCGACCAAGCGACTGACAAACTATTTTGTTTCCTACGATCTTGACGTAGAAAGGATGCAGCAGGCGGCAGATTATCTTGTCGGAGAGCATGACTTTGTCAGTTTCTGTAATGTGCGGACACAAGTGGAAGATACTGTGCGGACGGTGACCGAGCTGGAAGTCTTGAGAGAAGGGGAGGAGATTACGATCCGGATCAGCGGAAACGGATTCCTCTATAACATGGTTCGGATTATCGTGGGAACACTGGTTCGCGTAGGAAGAGGATTTTATACCCCTGAGAAAGTGAAAGAAATTTTGGAGGCAAAAGACAGAAAGGCTGCAGGAGTGACTGCTCCGGCACATGGTCTGATGCTGGTGGAAATCCGTTATCCGAAGAAATAGAATAGTGAAAAGAAGGAAGCTAAAGAAATGTATTTTGAGGTTGTGAAATTTTGAAAAATCAGAAAGAAACACCCTATGAAATCATAACTCTTTAGCTTTTTTATTGAGAAAAGTCAACTTTGTGTCTCAGATTGCAGTAGGGGGCAGAGAAAGAAGCAAGAATTCCGTTTGATGATTTAAAAGAAATACGTTAGAATAGAGGGGTTAAGTTAAAAAGTTCAAAAATATGATGGATAAAAATAAAGATAAAGGAGCAAAAAATGAAAGCATTAGTAATCGCGGAGAAACCTTCCGTTGCGAGAGATATTGCGCGTGTATTAAAGTGTACAAAAAATATTTCTGGTGCGATAGAGGGAGAGAAGTATGTAGTGACATGGGCGCTCGGTCATCTTGTGACGCTGGCAGATCCGGAGGAATACAGCAAAGAGTATAAAGAGTGGAAGATGGAAGTTCTTCCAATGATGCCAAAGCCGATGAAACTGATTGTGATCCAGAAGACGGCGAAACAATACCGTGCGGTAAAGGAGCAGCTGTTTCGGAAAGATATCGGGGAGATTGTCATTGCAACAGATGCAGGAAGAGAAGGGGAGCTTGTGGCGAGATGGATTCTTGAGAAAGCGGGATGCAAAAAGCCGATCAAGCGCCTTTGGATTTCTTCTGTGACAGATAAGGCAATCCGGGAGGGATTTGCAAAGCTTTGTGACGGCAGAAAATACAATGATCTTTATGCAGCAGCGGTATCCCGCGCAGAGGCAGATTGGCTTGTCGGGATCAATGCGACACGGGCGCTGACCTGCAAATATAATGCACAGCTTTCTTGTGGGCGTGTGCAGACACCGACATTGGCAATGATTGCAAAACGAGAAGAAGAAATCCGCGCATTTCGCCCGCAGGAATATTATGGTCTTCAGGTGCAGGCGGGAAAGATTCAGTGGACATGGCAGGATCAAAAGTCGGGAGGTTTCCGGTCGTTTTCAAAAGAGCGGATAGAAACTATCAGCAGTTTTGTTTCCAATGAGAAACTGTCTGTGAAAAAGGTGGAGAAAGCAGCGAAAAAGAAATATGCGCCGGGGCTTTATGATTTGACGGAACTGCAGCGAGACGCCAATCAAAAATTTGGATTTTCTGCAAAGGAAACGTTAAATATCATGCAGCGACTCTATGAGAATCACAAAGTGCTGACGTATCCTCGGACGGATTCCAGATACATTGGCACGGATATCGTAGATACGATCAAGGACAGACTGCGCGCAATTAGTGTTGGGCCATATAAGAAGCTGGCAGGAAGTCTTGTGATGAAGCCGCTTCGCACGAACAAGTCGTTTGTAGATGATAAAAAAGTAAGTGACCACCATGCGATCATTCCGACAGAACAGTATGTCCAGCTGGAACATATGACAAGTGAGGAGAGAAAGATTTACGATCTTGTTGTGAGAAGGTTTTTAAGTGTGCTCTATCCTCCGTTTGAGTATGAGCAGACCACACTGCATGCGGTGGTTTTAGGTGAACATGCAGGAAAAAACAGTGAGGAACATTTCGTTGCAAAAGGAAAGATCGTAAAGGAAGCAGGATGGAAAACCGTCTATGACTATGAGGAAGAAGAGGCGGAGGAAGGACTGAAAGAACAGTCTCTTCCAACGATAGAAGCCGGTGACAGATTGCCGGTGGAGCGGGCGGCTGTGACAAGAGGAAAGACAAAACCGCCGGCACATTTTACCGAGGCGACGCTGCTGTCTGCGATGGAAAATCCGGTCAGATATATGGAGAGCAGAGATCAAAAAGCTGCCAGAACACTAGGGGAGACCGGAGGGCTTGGAACGGTTGCCACGCGAGCGGATATTATTGATAAATTATTTTCTTCATTTTTGATGGAGCTAAAAGGAAAAGAAATCCATATTACGTCCAAAGGCAAGCAGCTTCTGGAGCTTGTACCGGAAGACTTAAAGAAGCCTGAGCTGACAGCAGATTGGGAAGGGAAGTTGTCAGCGATTGCAAAGGGGAGCCTAAGGAAAGAAAAATTTCTTGAGGAGATCAGGAACTATACGGAGGAGCTGATAGAGGAGATTAAAAAGGGAGACGGAAAATTCCGCCATGACAATGTGACAAATAAGAAGTGTCCGGAGTGTGGGAAACCGATGCTTGCGGTCAAAGGGAAAAATGCAAGAATGCTTGTATGCCAGGACAGAGCCTGTGGATACAAAGAAGTGATCGCCCGCATTTCCAATGCGAGATGCCCGAATTGTCACAAGAAGATGGAAATTATTAAAAAAGGTGATGAAGAGCAGTTTGTATGCGCGTGTGGACATAAGGAAAAGATGTCTGCATTCAAGCACGGAGAGCCAAAGAGGGTGCAGGGGTAAGCAAGAAGGATGTCCAGCGGTATCTGAAGCAGCAGAAAGATGAGCCGGTCAATACAGCGTTTGCAGATGCATTTGCGAAGCTGAAATTGTAAGATGGAAGGATGATCGGAAAAGGGAAACGATGCACAAGAGGCTGAGCATTTTTATAGTGTTCCTATGTGAGAAAATGTTGTATAGATGTCTTTGCGTGTAGTATAATAACATACAGTAAAAAAGAAGGAGGCGCAGGGAAACCGACGCGCAAAGGTGTGAGTTGATGGCGCGCCGTACTCTGCAAGAAGGACAATGCAGATTAAAAATGTAAAAGTATTTACAGAAGAAAAACAGTTTCAACAAGGAGAGATTGCAATCGCAGACGGAGTTTTTGCAAAAGAGGCAGACGGAGAAGTGATCGATGGAGAAGGTTGTTATGCGATTCCAGGAATGATCGATGTTCATTTTCATGGCTGTGTAGGGTATGATTTCTGCGATGGGACAGAGGAGCGATTGCCGAGATTGCTAAATACGAGGCAGCTCAGGGAGTGACTACGATCGTTCCTGCAACAATGACACTTCCGGAGGAGACACTGATGGAGATTTCAAAGATTGCTGGAAATTATAAGGCAACGGAAGGAGCTGACCTTGCAGGAATCAATATGGAGGGGCCGTTTATCAGCCTGGAAAGAAAGGGGCACAGGCATCCACACATATTGTAAAACCGGATATTGCGATGTTTCGCAGACTGCAGGAGGCTGCAAATGGACTGTATCGTTTGGTAGATATTGCGCCGGAAGTAGATGGGGCAATGGAATTTATTGAGGAATTAAAAGAGGAAGTCAATATTTCTTTTGCACATACACTTGCAGATTATGATATTGCGAAGAAAGGATACGATCTGGGAGCAAATCATGCCACACATCTGTACAATGCAATGCCTCCATTTTCACATCGGGCACCAGGAGTGAGTCGGGGCGGCACATGACAGTGCACATTGTATGTAGAATTAATCACAGATGGGGTACATATCCATCCATCGGTTGTGCGTACTACTTTCGATATGTTTGGAGATGACAGAGTTGTTTTGATCAGTGATAGTATGAGAGCGACTGGGATGCCAGATGGAGAGTATACACTTGGAGGACAGGCAGTACAGGTGAGAGGAAATCGAGCTACATTGGTAGAAGGAGGTGCGTTGGCAGGCTCCGTGACAAATCTGGCAGACTGTATGCGCGTGGCAGTGAAAGAGATGCAGATTCCGCTTGAAAGTGCAGTGGCAGCGGCAACGATGAATCCTGCAAAGAGTGTGGGACTTTATGATAAGTATGGTTCAATCACAGAAGGAAAAGTTGGAAATGTTGTGCTGCTTCGGGAAGATTTATCACTCAAGGCAGTAATCCAAAATGGAAGAGTGATTCGTTGGGAAGAATAAGTTTGATAGGAAAAAATTAAATTATTTATAAAAGAAAAAAAGAAGGAGACAACAGGAAATCCGAGAGGGGAACCTGTTGTCTTTTTCTAATTTTTATTTATTATAATCTTTTGCACAAAGAAATTTAGAATTTATCGATGACGAAATGTAAGATTTCTGACATACGCTTCTGAAGGTCTTCAGAGCAAAGTTCTGGATGATTACATTTTTTTTCTAAAAGATCTTTTGTGAGACTCACAGTGATGTCTGTGATAATGTCAAGAGTTTTTCCGTAACCCTTGTACGCGGATCATCAATTAGTGGAATCAGAATCTTTCTGCATCTCTCTGTATAGTTTTTTCCGAAATACATTGCCTCAATATCTGAACTGAATTTATTACGTTCTTCTGGAAATAAATCATAATAAATATTTAAAAAATCAGGAAGATTATCGCTGTGTTTTCCGAAGAAAAAGTTGTGGAAAATACAAGAATACTTTAAGGCAGATTCTGCGAAGCAATCCCAAATAGCATAGAATTTTTCATAAACATCAGAAGTGTAATTTAGAGCTTCTAATTTTTCGCTGTATTTTTGGAAACGAGAAATAGAAGCAAGCATAATCAGCTCATCTAAATCTTGAAAGTAAAAATAAATAGTAGAGTTATGAAAACCGGAGCAGTGGCGATTTTTCGGATAGACAGATATTTCAAGCCATCCTCATCAAGAAGTTTTTGTGTTACTTTGATAAATTGAATCAAATTCTCGCGCTTAGAGTTATCTTTTGTATAGTCGATCATAGATGTTCAATTCTCCCACTCTTTATTTAGATAAGTTAAAACTTATGTGATTAGTATAGTACGAAAAAGAAAGGAATTCAAGAGAAAAGGTTTATAGAAAAAAATGATAAATGATATTGAAAAAAGCTATTGACAATAAGCGCGCTTAGTGATAGTTTAATAGTATAAATGACGTACTAAGCGCGATTAGTAAAAAATAAATTGTGCAGAATGCACATAAAACAAGGAGGAAAAAATCATGAGACTAGAAATAGGAAATTTCTATGTGAAAGACATTGTTTTTGGAAACGAGCTTTCATATGAAGATGGTATTCTTACAATCGAGAAAGAAGCCGCACTGAATTATATCAGACAGGATGAAAGAATTACAGAAGCAGAACTTTACATTGCAAAGCCAGGAGATCAAATTCGCATGTGTCCGGTAAAAGAAGCAATTGAACCGCGTGTACGTCCAGATGGGAGAAGTGCATTTCCGGGTTACACAGGGATATGACAAGAGCAGGCGAGGGTGTGACATATGCTTTGAAAAATTGTAGTGTTCTTGTAGTCGGAAGACATTGGGGCGGATTTCAGGATGGAATCATCGATATGAGCGGAGAAGGTCAGAAATATACACTTTTTGGTCAATTGATGAATATTGTACTTGTTGCAGATACGAATGAAGAGTTTGAAAAGCATGAACAGCAGAAGAAAATGATGCATTGAGAAGAGCGGGGCACAAACTGGCAGAATATATTGCAAACTGTGTCAAAGAATTAGAGCCGGAGGAGACAGAAGTATTTGATCTTGGAGCTATGATCAAACGAGGAGAAGAAGTAGAAAAACTTCCTTCAGTCGTATATGTGATGCAGCCGCAGTCTCAGATGGAAGAATTAGGATATAATGATCTTGCCTATGGATGGGATATGAATCGTATGCTTCCGACGGTGATGCATCCAAATGAGGTGTTGGATGGAGCAATTGTATCAGGAAGTTTCATGCCGGTTTCCTCTAAATGGTCTACATATGATTTCCAAAATTGCCCGAATATCAAGGCATTATATAAAGAGCATGGAAAAACAATCAATTTCCTTGGTGTAATTATGTCAAATTTAAATGTTGCTCTGGAACAGAAAGAAAGAGCGGCGCTCTATGTGGCCCAGATTGCAAATACATTAGGTGCGGATGGAGCAGTCGTGGCGGAAGAAGGATATGGAAATCCAGATGCGGATTTTGTTGGATGCATTGTAGCATTGGAAGATGCCGGGGTTAAGACAGTCGGAATTTCTAATGAATGTACAGGGCGCGATGGACAGTCACAGCCACTTGTAACATTGGATGAAAAGTGTGATGCAATTGTATCTTGTGGTAATGTTTCAGAATTGATTGAACTTCCTCCAATGGAAACCGTACTCGGTGAATTGCAGGCTCTTGGACGTGATGGATTGTCCGGAGGATGGCAGCAGATGAGAAACTCGGACCATCTGTGCGAGAAGACGGATCTATTATTATGGAAAACAATTCTATGTTCTGTGGAGATCAGGTATGTGGCTGGTCACCAAAGACCATGAAAGAATTTTAAGGAGGGAATTTATAATGAAGAAAGCGATTTTATATATCAATCAATTTTTTGGTCAGATTGGTGGAGAAGATAAGGCGGATGTTGCTCCTGAGATTCATGAGGGAAAAATCGGACCGGCATTAGAATTTGCAAAAGATCTGGATGCAGAAATCACACATACCATTATTTGCGGCGATAACTTTATGGGATCCAAAACAGAGCAAGCTGTCAGCACGATTTTGGATATGTTGTCAGACAAAGAGTTTGATCTGTTTCTTGCAGGACCTGCATTTCAGGCGGGAAGATATGGAGTAGCATGCGGAACAATCTGCAAAGCTGTCAAAGAAAAATACAATGTACCGGTAATCACATCGATTAATGAGGAAAATCCGGGTGCAGAGATGTTCAAAAAAGATATGTACATCTTAAAAGGTGGCAACATTGCTTCCAGAATGCGTGCAGATGTCAAAGCAATGGTAAATCTTGCAAATAAGATTTTAAATGGAGAAGAAGTAGGAAGCGCGGACGAAGAGGGTTATTTCCCGCGTGGAGTACGCAGGCAGGTGTGGAGAAGAGATGGAAAGCCAGCTTCAGAAAGAATGGTAGAGATGCTGGTGAAAAAATTAAATGGGCAACCATTTGAGACGGAACTTCCAATGCCAAAGCTGGACAGAGTACCGATTGCACCGGCAATCAAAGATCTCGGGCATGCTAAAATTGCTCTGTTAAATACAGGCGGTATTGTTCCAGTAGAAAATCCGGATCATATTCAGTCAGCATCGGCAACAAGGTGGGGAAGATACGATATTTCCGGAGATGCAGTATTAAAAGGAGGAGAATACAAAACAATTCATGCAGCTTTGACCCGGCGGCAGCAGATGCAGATCCGAATGTCATTACTCCGGTAGATGCATTGAAAGAGCTTGAGAAAGAAGGTGTTTTTGGAAGCCTTCATCCTTACTTTTATACGACGGTGGGAACCGGAACAACACAGGCGGAAGCAGAGAGAATGGCAAAAGAGATTATTCCATATCTGAAAGAAGACGGAGTAGACGGTGTCATTATGGTTTCTACATGAGGTACTTGTACACGTTGCGGTGCAACGATGGTAAAAGAAGTAGAAAAAGCAGGATTTCCAATCGTGCAGATGTGTAATTTGATACCGGTAGCAAAAACAGTTGGTTCTAATAGAATTGTTCCGACAATCTCTATTCCATATCCGTTGGGAGATCCAGCAACAACGAAAGAGGAACAGTGGAAGTTAAGATACCATAGAACGAAAGTGGCGGTGGAATCTCTTGCAGCAGATATCACAGAGCAGACAGTATTCAAAGTATAAAGGGGGAACCTTGAATGAAAAAATCAAAAGCAGGAGGTGCAGTATTTGTTGTTTCACTTGTTTTGATTGCAATTATGGCTATATTGGTCAGTGGCGTTAAATGAGAGTTTTACAAAAGTTTCTAATGCAGCATTTACGTTTTTGACAACAGATTTTGGATGGCTGTATCTGCTCGCAATGACGATCTTTTTAGTATTTGTTATCTACATGGCTTTTGGAAAGTATGGAAAGATTCGTCTTGGAGGGGATGACTCTAACCGGAATACAGTAATCTTACGTGGTTTGGACTTCTTTTTGGATGTGGGATGGGCGTAGGTCTTGTATTTTGGGGTGTTGCAGAGCCGTTGACACATTACTTAAATCCGGTGGGCGTAGAAAGCGCCACACCGGAAGCAGCAGACTTCGCAATGAAATCCTTTTTTATGCATTGGGGGATCCTTCCATGGGCAAACTATGCGGTGATTGGACTCGCACTGGCATACTTTATGTTCCGAAAAAATAAAAAAGGTCTTGTAAGTAGCATATTAGAACCGTTGATCGGAGAAAAATTAGCAAATGGTTGGCTCGGCAAATTGGTAGATATCCTGGCAGTATTTGCGACAGTAGCAGGAGTTGTTACTTCTCTGGGACTTGGAACATTACAGATTAATGCAGGTTTCAATCGTTTGTTTGGTCTTCCGACAACTTTAGCGGTTCAGATTGGGATTATTGTAGTAGTATCAATACTGTATATTGGTTCGGCGGTATCTGGTATTGACAAGGGGATTAAGATCATTTCGGATACAAATTTATATGTTGCAGTCGGTCTCCTTGTTGTATGTTTTTTAGTGGGACCTAAAATTGAAATTTTGGATAGTTTTGTAAATGGAATGGGGCAATATATTGGAAGCTTTGTTCCGGATGCGCTTGCTGTCAATGCATATGGGGATAATAGTTGGCTCGGAAGTTGGAGATTATTTTATTGGGCATGGTTTATTGCATGGGCTCCTTTTGTCGGTGTATTTATTGCCCGCATCTCCAAAGGAAGAACGATTCGGGAATTTTTGCTTGGAGTAGTTCTTGTACCTGCGATTGCTTCTTGTATCTGGGGAGCAGTATTTGGAAGTCTGGGGATCAATCTTGGGGAAACAGGCGCTATGGCGATTGAAACCTTGAAAGAAGTTGTGGCAACACCGGAAGTTGGGCTATTTATGGTTCTTGAGGAATATCCGCTTGGATCAATCTTAGCAATTGTTGCAATTATTTCTTTGTGTGCATTCTTTGTTACATCAGCCAATTCTGGTGTATACGTGCTATCTATGTTAACAACAGACGGTGCAATCAATCCTCCAAACAGTAAAAAGGTTTTATGGGGAATTATTCAATCCATAATGGCAATAGGTCTTTTGATGGCAGGTGGATTGAAACCACTGCAAACGATATCGTTAGCTGCCGCATTTCCATTTATATTTATTATGTTTGGCGCATGTGCGGCCTTTATCAAATCGGTGAAAAAGAAAAGATATAAACAACTCTGATTTTCTTAGCTAGGGATAGGCAATGGAAAAGCGGAAGAAGGTTACTAAATATTTATCTGCAGAAGACGGAGCTGTCGCTTTAACGATGATCAATCGTGAAGCGACAGCTCTTTTTTGATTTTATAACAGTTCTTCGTATTTTAACAAAATGGAAAGTGATAAATGATAATAAATATCAAAATCATATTGAAAACAGGAAAAACATATGGTAATATAAACGATATTGAAAATTATATTCAAAATTGCTTTTAGGTTATAGAAAAAGGAGCTTATTATGTTAAATATATTGCTTTCAGTAACAGCTACAGTATTATTTGTACTGCTCTGTGTTATTTATCCGCTTGGAATTCTTAGATTTTCAGAAAAATCCAAGGAAAAGCAAAGAAAGAGTGTGGATTGTTTTTTGCGGAAAATACATAAAAAAATGGGAAGTATGGATAATCGTAGTCTCGCTGCTTCACGGAATTGTAGAAATCAAAGCCGGAAATTTGGATGGAATGTTCAGTGGAAAAATCTGTTTTCTACTTCTGATCTTATTATGGTTGAGTTATGGATTGAAACGGGTTCTTAAGGGAAAAATGGATGATCGTGCATCGGATACTTGCAGTGCTCACAGTGATTGCAGTCATCGTTCATATAGGAGGTATGTGATGAAATTTATTTATTTGACAATCGGATTTTTTGCATTTGTGCTTGGTTGTGCAGGAATCGTGCTTCCGGTACTCCCGACGACACCGTTTCTGCTTTTGGCGGCAGTGTGTTTTACCCGGGGAAGCAGACGGGTAGATCAGTGGTTCAGACAGACAAAGGTATATAAGAATCATTTGGAAGGATTTGTGAATAACCGGGAGATGGAAGGAAAGACCAAAGTGGTGATACTGACATTTGCATCAATCTTTCTTCTGATTGCATTTTTTATGATGGAAAATGTATATGGGCGGACCTTCATTTTGTGTCTGATACTATTGAAATATTACTATTTTACATGCAGGATCAAGACGGTAAAGAAAAGAGAAAAGAAAGGGATAATATACCATGATGATCAACAAGCGATTAATTAAAGAGATGGGGGAGACAAAGCAGTACATCGGAATGCAGGTACTGCTTCAATGGGCAGCGCTCCTTTGCAATATTTGTCTCATATTTTACATTTCCAATGTTCTTTGGCAAGTGGTAAAAGGAAATGCCGGAAATATTTCCTTGATTTTGAGCATAGGAGTATTTGCCGGTGTCATTGCAGCACGTCGTCTGTTTTTGAGGCTGGAGGCAGCGTATTCCCATCGTTCCAGTGAGTATGTAAAGAAGAAACTGCGTCACCGGATTTACGAACATCTTTTGAAAGTTGGCGAGAAGTATGAGAAAACATTTTCTACTTCTGAAATTCTTCAGGTGGCAGCTGAGGGCGTAGAACAGCTCGAAATATATTTCGGGAAATATCTTCCGCAGTTATTTTACAGTCTGCTGGCCCCGATCACGCTTTTTATTCTTGTTTCCTTTATGAGTGTAAAAGTTGCACTGATCCTATTTTTATGTGTACCTCTCATCCCGGCTTCCATCATTGCCATACAGAAATTTGCAAAAAAATTACTGGCAAAATATTGGGGCAGTTATGTGCAGTTGGGAGATCATTTTCTTGACAATATTCAGGGACTGACCACATTGAAGGTTTATCAAAGTGATGGCTATAAAAGTGAAGAGATGAACAAAGATGCAGAACATTTCCGGAAATTACAATGAAGGTTTTGACGATGCAGCTAAACTCAGTGACTTTGATGGATTTGATCGCTTATGGGGGAAGTGCGCTTGGAGTTATTTTTCCTGTATGGAACTGCGGGCAGGAAACTTAAATATGATGCAGGCGTTGGCAATCATTTTGCTTGCGGCAGAATTTTTCATTCCACTACGGCTGCTCGGTTCATTTTTCCACATTGCGATGAATGGAATGGCGGCAAGCGATAAGATGTTTCGGCTACTGGATATGGAAGCAGAGGAAGTGGATATGGACGATAAGCAGGAGAGAGAGAAGGCTGGAGAAAAAAATGACCGTGTGCCGTATGCAGTTTCGGCAAGGCAGGTTACATTTGCCTATGAGGAAGAACAGCCGATTTTGAAAGAGGTGACAGTGGACATCCCTTCTCGTTCGCTCGTGTCAGTTGTCGGTGCATCTGGTTGTGGAAAGAGTACACTGGCATCACTGTTTATGGGGTATCAGACTGCGCAGAGTGGAAAGGTGCTGATCTGTGGCAAGGATATTCGGATGATCCCGGTAAAGGAGCGCATGAAACAGATGACGCTTGTATCTTTCCAAAATTATCTGTTTAAGGGGAGTGTTAGAGAAAATCTGTTGATGGGAGATCCATCTGCAACAGAGGAAAAACTTCTTGCGGTACTTAAAAAAGTTAATCTGTATGAGTTTTTCCAAACGCAGAACGGACTGGATACAATGCTCGATGAGCAGGCGGCAAATTTGTCTGGTGGACAGAAACAGAGACTTTGTATCGCGAGAGCGCTTCTTCATGACAGTGCACTCTATATTTTTGATGAGGCGACAAGTAATATTGATGTAGAGAGTGAAGAAATTATTTTGAAGTTGATTAGAAATCTTGCGCGGGAGAAGACGGTAATTCAGATCACACACCGCCTTGCCAATGTGGCAGACAGTGACCAGATTTATATGATGGAAAAAGGCTGTGTGATCGAGAAGGAACGCAGGAAGAACTTCTTGAAAAGCAAGGCGCATATGCAGACATGTATGAACTGCAGAAAGCGTTAGAACAATATCGGGAGGAGGCAATATAATGAAGAGGAGAAGTGGAATCAAAATCGTCATGCAGTTGATCGGACTTGTAAAACCGATGTGGCTGATTATGACAGGGGCGGTCATTCTTGGAGTGATTGGGTATCTCTGTGCAACATTTATTACGATCCTGGGAGGATACGGTCTTCTCGGAGTGCTGGGAGTCCAGACAAAAATGTCCTTACATACCGTTTTTATCGTTGTGGCAGCGCTTGCGGTTCTTCGAGGAGCGCTCCGCTATGGGGAACAGGCGGGTAACCATTACATTGCATTTCGTCTCCTGGCTCTGATTCGGGATAAAGTATTTCAGAAACTTCGTAAACTGGCTCCGGCGAAACTGGAAGGAAAAGACAAGGGAAACCTGATTGCAATACTGACAAGTGATATTGAACTTTTGGAAGTATTTTACGCACATACGATTTCGCCGGTCTGTATTGCTGTGTTGACTTGTGCGGTGATGATTGCCTTTTTTGCCAGCTATCATCCAGCACTTGCGCTAATTGCTTGGCAGGATATGTGACAGTCGGAGTTATTCTTCCGATGATCACAAGTAAGATGGGAAAAGAGGATGGAAATCGCTATCGCAATCAGTTCGGGGAGATCAACACTTATTTTCTCGACAGTATCCGAGGTCTTCGAGAGGTCATTCAATACGATTGTGGAGAAGAGCGATTGGCAAATATAGATCAGCAAAGTGAAGCGCTGACAAAACTGCAGGGCAGATTAAAGAACTGCGAAGGCAAAGCAAGAGCAAACTGCGATTGTGCGATTCTTGCTTTCTCGTTTCTGATGTTAATGACATCTGTATATCTCTTCCAGAAAGGGATGTTAAATACAGAGGGGGTTGTGATCAGTACGATTTCGATGCTTGGCTCTTTCGGACCAGTGACAGCACTCAACAATCTCGCAAATAACCTGCTTCACACATTTGCGAGTGGCAACCGGGTATTGGAACTGCTAGAAGAAGAGCCGCTGATCCAGGAGGTAGAAGAAAAAGGAGCAGAACCTTCTTTTGATGGCTTCCACATAAAGGAGCTTACGTTCTCTTACAAACAGGGTGAGGAGGAAGAACAGATCCTGTCGGATGTCTCTCTGGAAATTCCAAAGAACGGGATACTTGGAATCGTAGGAAAGAGTGGTTCTGGAAAATCAACTTTGATCAAATTGCTGATGAGATTCTGGGATGCAGAGAAAGGAGAGATAAGCATTTCCGGCAAACCGATCAAAGAGTGGAGTACAAACGGTCTTCGCGCACTGGAGAGCTACGTGATTCAGGATACATATTTATTTGAAGATACCATTGAAAATAATGTAAAGTTGGCACGACTTGGAAGTACTCATGAGCAAGTGGTGGAAGCATGTAAGAAGGCAAATATCCATGAATGGATCGAAAGTCTTCCAAATGGTTATGACACAGTGATCGGAGAAGGAAACCATCAGCTTTCCGGCGGAGAGCGGCAGAGAATTGGAATTGCAAGAGCATTTCTGCATAATAGTGAGGTTATTCTTCTTGATGAACCAACAAGTAACCTAGACAGCTTAAATGAAGCAGAGATTTTAAAAGTGCTTAAAGAACAACAGAAAGATAAGACCATTATTCTCGTATCCCACAGACAGTCTACAATGAAGATTGCAGATTGTGTCATCCGGATGAAAGAAGGACGCGCTTCTTAAAAGAAGGGGGAAATTCATCAAAGAGTCATTGACGCATTTCTTTCTAATAGTGTAGAATGAAGAAAGAAATATAAGAAAAAATATAAAAAATAAAGTGTCGCAGGATGTGGGCTGCGGCACTTTTTGATTTAATAGTATAAAATTTAAGAAAA
>ENA-OQIG01000831-OQIG01000831.1-human-gut-metagenome-genome-assembly--contig:-NODE-831-length-15853-cov-4.786786_pt1 | contig 15853 bp, 13 predicted proteins | sample MGYA00242576_ERZ504741 | MGnify/ENA primary metagenome ERZ504741 (study PRJEB26092, sample SAMD00036436) | human gut metagenome | host: Homo sapiens | study: EMG produced TPA metagenomics assembly of... | reverse complement strand
ATTTAATGACATCATCGGGGAGGTTGAAATTTTTCTTTTCTGCTTTTTCTTTCTCGGCCTTTTCAGCTTTCTCTGCCTCTTCAAGCAAAGCAAGATCTTCCTTATTCATGCGGAAACGGTCGTAAGCATCTACATCGAAGAACATAATGTAAGCATCGTACTGAGCGCCCCAACTACCATGACTGCGATAGCCTGCACGGTCACTGAACCACACCATTGCTTTACCACCCAACACCCATTTTGCATTTCCATCCGAATATCCACTCTCGGTCAGATTGTGCATTTCTCCTTTACCATCGGCATTCAGAAGCACAATGTCTTTATTATTCCAACCACCGATACCTATAAATTCAGAAAGAATCCATTTACTATCGGGACTCCACTCAAACCACTGATCACCATCACTATAAGAATACTGATATTGTGCATCCATCACAGTACGTACCTTCTTAGTCTTAAGATTGATGACGCGGATTGCCGTACGATTTTCAAGAAATGCGATTTCTTTTCCGTCCGGACTATACTTCGGATTGAATGAAGCGATATCCGAATTAGTCAGACGTTCTTCTTTCAATTCCGTAGCATAAGTGAACTGTTTTTCGTCTTTCCGTACGATAGTCGAAGTATAGAGTTGCCAGAGTCCGCCACGTTCCGAAGCATACACCAGAGTGCGCCCATCGGGTGCAAAATCAATACCCCGTTCCTGGCAAGGTGTGTTCGTAACCTGTTTAGTAGTCTTATATTCCACCGAAGTGACATACACATCTCCTCTCAGAATAAAAGCAACTTCCTTACCATCCGGAGAAACAGCCATCTCGGTAGCCCCACTGGTCTTAATCTGGCGAATCAGGTCTTTATCATTTCTATCGGATAGAATCTTTACAGAAACTTTCTGCGGTTTACCGCCGGGAGCAACGTATAGATCTCACCATCGAAACCATAACAAAGGTTACCGTTGGAAGCCATACTGAGAAAGCGCACCGGATGTTGCTTGTGGTGAGTCACTTGCTTGGATGTATCCGAACCGGGAGTACGCTGGTAAACATTAAACGTTCCATTCTCTTCACTCAGATAGTAGAATGATTTTCCGTCCGGTGCCCACACCGGTTCACGGTCTTCACCAATGAAGTAGTCTGTTTTTCGTAGCGCGGAGTCTGTCCCGGCCGGAGCATCCAGATATCACGGGCAATCGGTGACTTCTGATGCTTGCGCCAGTAATCTTCGTATCCTTTCTTGTCCTGATAAAGAATTGTTCCTTCTTTATTTATAGAAATACATTCCATCGGCATGGACGAGAACATTACAGGACGTCCGCCCGAAACCGGAATCTGATATATCTGCTGAAATTGTCCGTTTGAAGGGAATCCGGCATCTTCGGTAGAAGGCATGATATCGGCAGTAAATAAAATATGTCCGGCATCAGTAAAAGCAACCGGAGTTTCGCCCCCCGAAAAAGTTGTCAAACGGCGAGGCTCTCCACCGTCTTTCGACACAATAAATACGTCCATACTTCCCATGCGGTCGGAAGCAAAAGCAATCTGCTTACTATCAGGACTCCAAATCGGTGTCGTATCAAAAGCTGGATTGGTAGTGATTTGCGTAGCCTTGCCACCGGATACGGGGACTGTAAAAATGTCACCTTTGTAGGTGAATGCAATGGTAGTTCCATCGGGAGAGATAGCACAATGACGCATCCACAACGGATTCTCTTGTGCCCAAAGTGCTCCGGCAAACAGAAGGGCCACAGCACTCATGAAGAGTTTTTTCATTTTGTATTATTTAAGCATATTAAAAAAAGCAAGACCCCACAGCCCTTGTAAAAAGAGTTGTGAGGCCTGCATATTCTATTTTCAGATTAAAAATCCGGCATTCAGATTAGAGAGCGCCAACTTCTTTCAAAGCAGCATTTGTTTTGTGAACAGCAGCGGCACTGGCAGCAAATTTAGCTTTTTCATCAGCATTCAGTTCCAGTTCAACGATTTTTTCGATACCGTTTTTACCCAGAATTACAGGAACACCGATGCAAAGATCAGATTCGCCATATTCGCCTTCAAGCATTACTGAGCAAGGAACCATCTTTTTCTGGTTGTGGATGATAGATTCTACTACATAAGCTCCTGCTGCACCCGGTGCATACCATGCAGAAGTACCCAGCAACTTAGTCAGAGTAGCACCACCTACCATAGTAGAAGCAACTACTTCGTTCAGTTTTTCTTCGCTCAGCAATGTGCTAACCGGCTGTCCTTTGTAAGTAGCCAGACGAGCCAACGGAATCATAGTAGTATCACCGTGACCACCGATCACCATACCTTCTACTTCGTTTGCGTTGCAACCTAAAGCCTGAGACAAGAAATATTTGAAACGTGAGCTATCCAAAGCACCGCCCATACCGATTACACGGTTTTTCGGCAATCCGAGTGATTTCAATGCCAAGTAAGTCATTGTATCCATCGGGTTAGAGATAACTACGATGATTGCGTTCGGAGAGTATTTCAAAAGATTTTCTGCTACTGATTTTACGATACCAGCATTTACACCGATCAGTCTTCACGAGTCATGCCCGGTTTACGAGGAATACCAGAAGTGATCACAACCACGTCAGAGTTAGCAGTTTGAGCATAATCATTTGTGCAACCAACGATTGTTGTGTCGAAACCCAACAACTGAGCAGTCTGCATCATATCCATTGCTTTACCTTCTGAAACGCCTTCTTTTACGTCCAGCATTACTACTTCGTCTGCCACTTCATTGAAGGCCAGTACATTTGCACATGTAGCACCTACGTTACCTGCGCCTACTACGGTTACTTTTGACATAATACTTATATTTTAATAAAGTTGATAATTAGTTCGTATCGTTTTCGTGACGACAAAAGTACAACGATAATCGAAATTAAAGAAATTTTTCCATAATAATTTTAGTTAAAGAAAAGTGAATAGACTGTGTTACTCTGTATTGAAATGATTACTTTTGCAGCGTTTTATCATTCAACCTTATAGAATATGAATAAAAAGAATCTGCTGATCATTGCCGTATCTGTTCTGGTGCTTGCACTCATCGGTCTTACCTATCTGTTATTCTCTGAAAAACAGACTAACCGTGAACTGGTTCAGGAATTCCAACTGGATAAAGAAGACCTTGAAAATGAATACACTCGCTTCGCACAGCAATATGACGAATTAAAACTGACCGTATCGAACGACTCTCTGGCAGACTTGCTGGCCCAGGAACAGGTCAAAACGCAACGCCTTCTTGAAGAGCTCCGTACGGTAAAGAGCAGCAATGCCACAGAGATAAGACGCCTGAAAAAAGAATTGGCAACACTAAGAAAAGTAATGATCGGTTACATCAATCAGATTGACTCACTAAACAAACTGACTGCCCAGCAAAAGCAAGTAATAGCCGAAGTAACGCAAAAATACAATGCCGCTTCACGACAGATCAACAATTTGTCTGAAGAAAAGAAAAACCTCAATCAAAAAGTTACGTTAGCCGCCCAACTGGACGCAACTAATATCTGGATTGAACCTCGTAACAAACGTGGCAAAAAGGCTAAAAAAGTAAAGGATATCGTGAAACTGGCCATCGGCTTCACCATCGTAAAGAATATCACAGCCGAAACCGGAGAGCGTACACTTTATATCCGAATCACCAAGCCTGATAATGATGCGCTTACCAAGAGCCCGTCAAACACATTCCCTTACGAAAACCGTACGCTGACCTACTCCATCAAAAAATATATCGAATACAACGGAGAAGAACAGACCATCAACGTATTCTGGGATGTAGAAGAGTTCTTGTATGCCGGTGCTTACCGGGTAGATATTTTTGCTGACGGAACGATGATTGGGTCGCAGAAATTCACATTGGACTAAAATTTTAAAACCATATACTTTAAAGAGGATGTGCCAGAAGCCGGTCACTTAATAACCGGTTTCTGGCACATCCTCTTTATTACTTTAATTCTATCTCATTGAATGCTTTCCATTTCAACAACTCAGGATAGTGGTGATACGACTATTTTATCCCCTTCCACTATGAATCTCGCAATTTGCAAATCATTCAAAACATTTAATATTTCCCCGACAGGAAGGTGACGACTGGCAGAAAAATAAATCCGTTCCTCCAGCAAAGAATGGGAACGGAAAACAATATTTGTGTTATACCAAGCCCCGATTTCCTGCATAACATATCTCAGAGTGACATTATCAAAGATAAACAGACCTTCTGTCCAACTCTTTTGCATACAGATATCAGCCTGAGAAATACAGATATCACCTACTCTATCCAGATAAACCTGTTCACCCGGCTTTATCTTACAGGCTTTCGTATTGGCTTTATCACTGACTTGCACCGAACCTTCATACAGCACAACTTTAGAAGTCGTACCACATCCATAGGAATCAACATCAAATACTGTGCCCAATACACGCGTTTGTAAACTCCCGGTTTCTACAATAAAGGGATGTAAAGTATCTCTTTGAACATTAAATCTCGCAGCACCTTCCAACATTACCCGCCGAAGATCACCGGTAAACGCTTTCGGGTATTCCAAGCGGCTATTGGCGTTCAACAGCACTTCAGTACTGTCAGGCAAATGAATAGTAATAGTGGTAGCGGGTGGCGTTCTGACTGCAATGATCCCTTTATCCTCTGTCATCACCAATTTATCAGGCGAATTTACAGAAGCAAACACTTCGACTTCTTGGGATAGAAAGTTTTCCTGAGAAAAGCCCCAAAACAAAAGTAATGCCACGGAAGCAACTGCTGCAAAGCCGAATACCAAAGTTCGGACTCTTTCCTGCCGTCGGCGAGAGGCAAATGCCTGCCAAGCGGTTTCCGTCTCTTCAACAGAAGACAGGTCACCAAGAGCCTCTCCGAAAAGATTTTTGAGCCTACGGGAGGCTATATCGTTTTTATTATCCTCTCTCTGTTCCATTTGTTTCCTCCTTTCCGTTCATTTCATTACGTAAAATCCGTAAAGCTTTCGAAATATGTTTCTTCACCGTATCCGGACTTATTTCCAACCGTTCTGCAACTTGCCGATAGGTCAGTTTCTCCCAATAACAAAGTCTCAAAATGGTACGCGTCGGTTCCGACAGACTGCAAGCAATCGTTTCCGCTTGCTGCAACTGTGCCTCATGCTGCCGATATCCGGTATTCACATCCATCCGGGTCACCTCACGTAAAGTATCCAAATGCTGCTGTTCCACACGCAGGTGCTTTAACCGATTCAGGCACGTATTACGTGTAGCTGTATAGAAATAAGCGTTCTGCGTTTCCGCCTCCAGTCTATCAAAACATTTCCAAGCCTCTTCCATCACTTCGCCAACAATATCCTTCGCTTCTTCCCGATCGCTCATTAGCTGAATGGCATAACGCAACAGGCGGGGATATATCTCCACAAACAATTGCCTGAAGCGTTCTTCCCGTGAAATATGTCCACGAAACCGGAATATCGTTAATTTTGCCATAAGCCGACAAAATTAGCGATAATTCTTTTATCAGGCAGACTAAAGGCGCTGCTTTTCACTCTGTCCCGCACCGGTACCTTTATACTTACTCTTAGTTGCATTAAATTTATAAGATATCTGAATACCAAAACGTTGATTATCATTATATGAACGGGTCAGTATATGACTTCTGACTCCATATCCATCCATATAATGATAACGGGTATGAAAAATATCATCGGCTGTAAGTGTTATCATCAGAGCATCTTCCAAAAATGATTTCGACAGGCGGGCATTTACCGTACCCTCCCTGTGTATCAAAGAATAACTTTGTTTGGCGGCTGTCGAGATATTCCCGTTCACATTCAAAAACCAACCATCAGGAAAAGTAAAACTATTATCAAGTTCAAAATAAAACTGAGGTTCATTCCAATGCCGGGTTATCCCTAAAGAACGAACATCGGCATCATAAAAATACATGCCTCCATTCAATTGCGGTTGCCAGCACCCGATTTTAGGAGAAACATTAAGATTCATCCCATAAGTATCTGTAGTAGGTATGGAGGCCATGGTAAACAACAACACTCCCGGATGGGTTTCATCATTATAAGGTTTGAGGAACCTCGTATATAAATCCAATGTTCTATCAAAAAAGAGATTTACAAATGCCCATCTTGATCCGGCATCCAATATAAAGACATGGTGTTTTTGTGGAACCAGTAGGGGATCTCCGCTACGATACATATATTTACTTGAATATGTAATTGAGCTTGAAAGCATGTGATAGTCAGGATTATTCCTTATTAAGCGATAAGAAAGGGATGCATGCCAACCTTTATCTTCATATCCTACTAAAGCGACAGGAACTATATCATTATACACCGGACTTTGTTCATCTTGGTGAACCCCATATTCATAATAATCCGTTTTTTGATGTTCATAACGCAGCCCCACAGCAACATTGAATTTATCCAAATGCAGCGAATAATCGGCAAACACAGAATAAATAGACTGTTTGATATGATCATCAGCATTGTCAGAAAAGCCACTTTGAACAAATATGTCGTGCCTGTTCGTAAACGTTTCCTCGGTACCAAACGACAATGTCCCTTTCCTGAAAGATCGTTTTACAACCATACGCATAGCATACAGATAGTTCCGGACTTCATTTTCAGATTGAGCGGCTTTATCATCATTGTTGAAAACTTCATTCGTGGAATTATTCTTTCCCAATAAATAATCAGCATTGAAATCCACATTCCATTGGCCGAACACCCCATTATAGTATCCATTCACCGAATGAGTCCAGGTAGGATAAGTATGTGCATGCTGCAAAGAAGATATTTCTTCTATCTTTTCACCATCCTTATACACAAAATTATTGCCAAGGTTAGTCCGATTCACAGAACCGACATTTGCACCCGGCATATATCGAGCACCCAAAGAATTCTTGTCATCCAACTCATAGTTGAAACCTACCTCACCGGAGAAATAAACAGCTTTATGAAAACTGGTAGCTCCTCCTTTGACCTCCCATCGGGAAGAAGCGTCAGTTTCCTGATTTAAGATTGATTCCTGATAATAATTTCCATGTTTCAAGTCACCTTTCACAAATAAATCCAATCCACCCGTACGGTAATTCAAGTATAGATTCTCACTGGCATTATAGTCATGTCCCTGAGAAAAAACACCTCGAAATCCACTGCTTATCCCTTGTCCTCGCCGACGGATCGTGCGGATACGAATGACTGAAGATACATCCGAACCATATTCCACTCCTGGTGTAGTAATCACTTCCGCCGATAAAATATCATCGGCACGCAAACGTTCCAATTCCCCCTGATCACGTATCTTACGGCCATTGATGTAGATAACAGGGACCCCGTGTCCCAGAACCATGTATTCCCCTACCCCTCCCGTTACAAAAGGAAGATGGGATATCATTTCCGCAGCAGAACCCATTTTAGCTAAAGGAGTACCAACGACATTAGCCAATAAGCCATTATCTTTATGTACTATTAAAGGATGATCGACACTAATAACCACTTCTTTCATTAATTGGGTATCGGAAAACAGACATACTTTATTCATTGCACCGCAAGGTTGGATTTTAGTCTGATAACCGATGTAGGACGTTTTCAAAAGATAATCTCTCCCTTCTTCACCCGGTATCCGGAACGAACCATCCTGATTCGTAACCACTCCATTCACAAAAGCAGAGTCTGCTTTGTCCAGCAATAGCACATTGGCGCAAACTAACGGTTCATTGTTTCATCAATCACACTTCCTCGAATAGTTATCAAGCGTTTGTCAATGCTCCCTTTCTGAATGACAAAATAGTTTTCTCGTTCTTTATAAATGAACGGGGTACTTTTCAGAACGATGGAAAGTGCTTCCGATTCGTTTCTTTGATGGATAGAGGCAGTGACATGGTAAGTCTCAGTCTCGTTATAGGAAAAAATGATATGCTTCTCCCCCGCTTTCTCAATCAGTTTCAAAACAGCAGGCAGTGGCTTGTTTCTAAGTTCCAACGTGATTTGACCGGTATTCTGAGCCGAAAAAGGATATGCGCACAATAATAATACCACAGCCATCCAGCCTCTTCTGTCGTGTATTCCCCAATTCATTGTTTTTCTATTTTTTAATTAGTTGTTTATTATACTACAACCAAAGTATGCAATCGGGTACGCAATATTACAAAAAAATAATCCGGGAAAACATGATCAATCCGTAGTTGATAAATAAGCAAGTATACAGACTTTCAGCCTGCTAAGTCTTATTGGATAGAGAAAAGGCATGATAACACTTAAATGTATGAAAAACAAGATATTCAAAGCACTAAATTCTTGCAGGGAGAAGATTTGCTTTAACACAGTGTTAAAGCTTATGTTTTGAATCTAGACAACAAGTCATTTACATGCAAAAGGTTTGTTATTTACATTCGAAAAAGGAGAGACCTCAAGATGACGTTAACAATGTTAATTGAAAAGCAAGAATACATCACCCGGAATTCAAATACAGCACTATATAACAAAAAAAATTAAATCGTTTTGCTTTTTAAGATTAACCCTTTATATTTGCATCGTTGTTTATGCAATTATTGTTTCTTGTCCTAACAAGGATAACAAGAACAAAACCGGATAAACAAACAGCTCGCAAGCATTGTTCTTTTAAATGAAGTATCACCTTTATAATGTATAAGATGCGATGAAAAAATTACTGTTTCTGTTTTTTCTCCTAACAACTCCCTTTTCCCTGAAATCACAGGGGATTCTATCCTTAGATAGTTGCCGTGCATTGGCCATTGCCAACAATAAAGAGTTGCTGATAAGCGGAGAGAAAATAAATGCTGCACACTACCAAAAGAAAGCAGCCTTTACCAACTACCTGCCTAACTTCTCCGCCACAGGAGCTTACATGCGTAACCAAAAGGAATTCTCATTGCTTAACAATGACCAGAAAGCGGCTCTATCCGGCTTGGGTACAAGTGTGAGCGGTCCGTTGCAACAAGCCGCCCAAGTCATCGGACAGCTGCATCCGGAACTGGCCCCCATGCTTTCACAATTGGGAGGAGCCATTGTCCCGGCGCTCAACGAAGCCGGAACTGCAATTGTAGACGCATTCCGCACCGATACCCGAAATGTATATGCAGGAGCCATCACCCTCACCCAACCGCTATATATGGGTGGCAAGATACGTGCATACAATAAAATCACCAAATACGCCGAAGAACTGGCTCGTCAGCAACATAACTCGGGTATGCAGGAAGTGATTCTCAGCACAGACCAGGCTTACTGGCAAGTTATTTCCTTGGTCAACAAGAAAAAACTCGCGGAAAGTTACCTGAAGCTATTACAAAAACTGGACAGTGATGTAGAAAAGATGATTGCCGAAGGAGTAGCCACCAAAGCGGACGGCCTGTCGGTTCGGGTAAAAGTAAACGAAGCCGAGATGACACTGACAAAGGTAGAAGACGGATTAAGCCTTTCCCGCATGCTGCTGTGTCAACTGTGTGGCATCGACCTAAGTACTCCGATTGTTCTGGCTGACGAACAAGTAGACGATCTTCCGCTGATTCCGGCTACTACCAACTTTGAGATAGAAACAGCCTACGCCAACCGCCCCGAGATTCGCAGTCTGGAACTGGCTGCCAAAATCTATCAACAGAAAATAAACGTGACCCGTTCGGAACATTTGCCTTCCGTGGCACTAATGGGAAATTACATGGTCACCAACCCGTCTGTATTCAACAGTTTTGAAAACAAGTTTAAAGGTATGTGGAATGTAGGCGTTATGGTTCAGTTGCCTATCTGGCATTGGGGAGAAGGCATTTACAAAGTGAAAGCGGCCAAAGCCGAAGCACGTATCGCCCAATACCAACTGGAAGATGCCAAAGAGAAAATCGAGTTGCAAGTCAATCAATCGGCTTTCAAAGTAAACGAAGCCGCAAAGAAACTGGCTATGGCCAAAAAGAACCTTGAAAAAGCGGATGAAAATCTGCGTTATGCAACTCTCGGATTCGAAGAAGGTGTGATCGCTCCCAGTAATGTACTTGAAGCACATACCGCCTGGCTGTCGGCCCAATCGGAAAAGATAGATGCACAGATTGATGTAAAACTGACAGAAATCTACTTGCAAAAGTCACTGGGAACGCTCAAATAAGGTCAACGACCGAGTGCAAACATTCCTGAAAAGCTAATCTCAATAGTAATTTGTAAATCGTAAAAACCGTAAATAAAATGACATCACAAAAATCACAGAACAGCAATATGCTGCTTGCATTCCTCACCCTGCTGGGAGTTATTGTACTGGTTGCAGTTGTCGGTTTCTTCATGCTCCGCAAAGGTCCGGAAATCATTCAGGGACAAGCTGAGGTAACTGAATACCGCGTCTCAAGCAAAGTGCCGGGACGTATCCTGGAGTTCCGTGTAAAAGAGGGACAAAAAGTCCAGGCAGGAGATACACTCGCCATCCTGGAGGCTCCCGACGTAATAGCCAAAATGGAACAGGCTCGCGCCGCCGAAGCGGCTGCACAGGCACAGAACGAAAAAGCCATCAAAGGAGCGCGTCAGGAACAAATTCAAGCGGCTTATGAAATGTGGCAGAAAGCAATCGCCGGTGTCGATATAGCTGAAAAATCATATAAACGTGTCAAAAACTTATTCGACCAAGGAGTTATGCCGGCACAGAAACTGGACGAAGTCACCGCACAACGTAATGCAGCCATCGCAACCGAAAAAGCAGCAAAGGCCCAATACACGATGCAAAAAACGGTGCCGAACGTGAAGATAAAATGGCTGCAGCAGCTTTGGTGGACCGTGCCAAGGGAGCTGTTGCCGAAGTGGAGTCGTACCTCAAAGAAACTTATTTGATTGCCCAGCAGCCGGAGAGGTTTCCGAGATATTTCCCAAAGTGGGCGAATTGGTAGGTACCGGCGCCCCCATTATGAATATCGCCATAATGGACGATATGTGGGTGACTTTCAATGTACGTGAGGATCTGCTAAAAAATTTGACCATGGGATCAGAATTCGATGCTATCGTACCCGCATTGGACAATCAGACCATTCGTCTGAAAGTGCATTATATGAAAGATCTTGGTACATACGCTGCCTGGAAAGCAACCAAGACCACCGGCCAGTTCGACTTGAAAACATTCGAAGTAAAAGCGACTCCGCTTGAAAAAGTAACTAATCTGCGTCCCGGAATGTCAGTCATCATCAAGAAATGAAAGAAAGAGAAAAGAAATATATAGCCCTGTGGTTAGTCATGAAACGCGAATGCCACCGTCTCGTGTCTCGCCCGCTCTATCTCTTCTGCATGGTGATAGCTCCGCTGTTTTGCTATATTTTCTTCACCACGCTGATGGACTCGGGGTTACCGACCAATATGCCCGTTGGCGCTGTAGACCTGGACAATTCTGCCAGCTCACGAAACATTCTCCGCAATCTGGACGCATTCGGGCAAACAGCTGTCGTGGCGCGTTATAGCAGTGTTAACGAAGCACGTACAGCTATGCAGGAAGGCAAAATCTACGGATTTTTTTATATAACCCAAAGGAATGTCGGCCGATGCCCCAAGAGTCAACGCCAACCCCAAATTATCTTTTTATACCAACAACTCCTACCTGATTGCCGGCTCATTATTGTTCAAGGATATGAAGATGATGTCCGAACTTGCCTCAGGAGCTGCCGCCCGTTCAGTTTTATATGCCAAGGGAGCAACGGAAGATCAGGCGATGGGATATTTACAACCCATTGTCATCGATACACATCCGATACAAAATCCTTGGTTAAATTATTCGGTCTATCTATGCAATACGCTTGTTCCGGGAGTACTGATGTTGTTGATATTCATGGTAACAGTATTTTCCATCGGTGTGGAAATCAAGGACCGCACGGCCCGGGAGTGGCTGCGACTGAGCAACAACTCCATCTACATCGCATTGGCCGGTAAGTTGCTTCCACAAACCGTGGTATTCTTTATCATGGGTATATTTTACAATGTCTATCTGTATGGATATCTGCACTTCCCATGTAACAGCGGAATTCTTCCGATGCTGTTGGCAACCCTCTGCCTGGTATTGGCATCGCAATGTTGCGGTATCCTGATGATAGGCACACTGCCTACCCTTCGCCTCGGTCTGAGCTTCGCTTCGTTATGGGGAGTCATTTCTTTCTCCATTTCAGGCTTCTCTTTTCCGGTGATGGCCATGAATCCGGTATTGCAGGCACTCAGTAACCTGTTCCCATTGCGCCACTATTTCCTGATCTATGTAGACCAGGCACTCAACGGATACAGCATGGCTTATTCCTGGTCAAACTATATGGCATTACTGATTTTCATGTTACTTCCGTTCTTCGTGGTACATCGGTTGAAGGAAGCTTTGATATATTATAAATACGTGCCCTAATGAAAGATATAAGTTTAAAAGATAAGATAACACAAGGCATCAATGACCTGTTTTATATCTGGAAGCGGGAATTTCGTACTACATTCCGCGACCAGGGGGTATTGATCTTTTTCGTACTCGTTCCATTGGTATATCCATTGATCTACAGTTTTATTTATACCAACGAAGTGGTTCGTGAAGTGCCTGCCGTGGTAGTAGATGACTCGCGTTCATCACTCAGCCGCGAATATCTGCGTAAAGTAGATGCCACCCCCGATATACAGATTGTGGCTTATTGTGCCGATATGGAAGAAGCCAAACAAATGCTCAAAGACCGGCTGGCATATGGCATCATTTACATTCCGAAAGATTTCAGTTCGGACATAGCTCTGGGCAAACAGACACAAGTCAGCATCTACTGTGATATGAGTGGACTGCTGTACTATAAAAGTATGCTTTTGGCCAATACTGCCGTGTCATTGGATATGAACGAAGATATCAAAATAGCCCGCTCGGGCAATACGACCGACCGGCAGGACGAAATCACGGCCTATCCTATCGAATATGAAGACGTAGCGATGTTCAATCCGACCAATGGCTTTGCCGCTTTCCTGATACCCGCCGTGTTGATCCTGATCATTCAGCAAACCTTGTTATTGGGTATCGGACTTTCGGCCGGCACGGCACGCGAGAACAACCGCTTTAAAGATTTGGTACCCATTAACCGCCATTATAACGGTACTTTGCGCATTGTATTGGGTAAAGGATTAAGTTATTTCATGGTATATGCCTTGGTATCTGTCTATGTACTATGCGCCGTCCCCCGTATGTTCAGCCTCAACCAGATAGGACAACCCGGCACACTGGCCCTGTTCATACTCCCCTATCTGATGGCCTGCATCTTTTTTGCCATGACTGCATCTATCGCTATCCGTAACCGGGAGACATGCATGCTGATATTCGTATTCACCTCTGTGCCTCTATTATTCATCTCAGGTATTTCCTGGCCGGGAGCTGCCATACCTCCATTCTGGAAATACTTCTCTTACATATTTCCATCAACTTTCGGTATCAACGGATTTGTGAGAATCAACAACATGGGAGCAACACTGAGTGAGATTCCATTTGAATACAAAGCGTTATGGATACAGACCGGCTTCTATTTTCTGACCACTTGCTGGGTATACCGTTGGCAGATTATCAAGAGCCGTAAACACGTCATAGACAAATACAAAGAAATGAAAAATAGAGGGAAAGAATTCTTTTCATAATCACATACGTGTGCATATTTATTCCGGATTTACCCGGAAATGTCTGCTATGACAGTTCTGCATAAAAATATATCGAATAGCTTTTGCTTGAAACAAAGATAATTAGTACATTCGAAGCGTCTATATCTTCATGCAGAAGATGTAAACAGAGCACATACAATAATAAAACACATGTTATGAAAAGAAAAATGATGTCCCTATTACTCGCATTGGCGGTAATAAGCGGAAGTAGCGTGTACGCTAAAGTGATTGACGTAATGTCTCCCAACGGAGCCATTAAAGTATCGGTAGACATCAAGGACCGGATTTATTATTCGGTGTCCTATGATAATGACCAGTTATTAAAAGATTGCTATCTCAACCTGCAACTGCAGAATGAGACGTTAGGTACGAATCCCCACTTACGGAGCACCAAACGTGGAACCATTGACGAAAGTGTAAAACGTGAAATACCTTTCAAGAATGCGATCGTAAGAAATCACTGTAATACCCTGAGAATGAATTTCAGCGGAAATTATGCCGTTGAATTCCGCGTATTCGACAATGGTATCGCTTACCGTTTTGTGACAGATAAAAAAGGAGATAACATCGTAATGGGGGAAGACTTCGCTATTAACTTTCCAGCCAATTATAAAGCTCATCTCTCCCAACCGGATGGCTTTAAAACCTCATACGAATGCCCATATACTCATGTAGATACCGAAAAATATGCTGCTACCGACCGCATGAGTTACCTGCCTGTATTGATAGAAACGGATAAAGCATATAAAATACTGATATCTGAAGCCGACTTATCCGATTATCCCTGTATGTTCCTTAAAAGTACCGGTAAGAACGGAATGCAGTCTATTTTTCCCAAAGCACCTTTAGCCTTCGGAGAAGACGGTGACCGTAGCCTCAAGATTACCGAAGAAGCCGATTACATTGCCAAGACGGACGGCAAGCGTTCATTCCCCTGGCGCATGATGGTGATTTCGAAAGAAGACAAAGAACTGATTGAAAACGAAATGGTGTATAACCTGTCTGCTCCTTGTGTTCTTGAAGACTACAGTTGGATCAAACCGGGACAAGTGAGTTGGGAATGGTGGCACGACGCACGCCTCTATGGGGTAGATTTCCGTTCGGGTTTCAATATGGATTCCTATAAGTACTACATTGACTTCGCATCCAAGTTCGGTATTCCTTATATCATCATGGACGAAGGATGGGCGAAAAACACACGTGATCCGTTTACCCCCAATCCCACCATCAATCTTACCGAACTGATAAAATACGGAAAGGACCGCAACGTAAAAATCGTACTTTGGCTGCCATGGCTGACTGTCGAGAATCATTTCGACCTCTTTAAAACATTTGCCGATTGGGGCATCGCAGGAGTGAAGATCGACTTCATGGACCGCAGTGACCAGTGGATGGTAAACTATTATGAACGTGTAGCCAAAGAAGCCGCCAAGCATAAACTGTTTGTAGATTTTCATGGTGCTTTTAAACCAGCCGGACTTGAACGCAAATATCCGAATGTGCTTTCCTATGAAGGCGTATTGGGCATGGAACAAGGTGGTAATTGCAAACCTGAAAACAGCATTTATCTGCCTTTATGCGTAATGCCGTGGGACCGATGGATTTCACTCCGGGTTCAATGATCTCTGCACAGCCGGAAGACAACCGTTCCACCCGGGCCAATGCCATGGCTCAGGAACACGTGCTTTCCAAATGGCTCTTTTCATCATCTTCGAAAGTGGTCTGCAAATGTTAGCCGACAATCCGGTTTACTATTACAGAGAACTTCCCTGTACCGAATTTATCACAAGTGTTCCCGTCACCTGGGATGAAACCAAGGTCCTCTATGCCAAAGTAGGTGAAGCAGTCGTCGTAGCCAAACGAAAAGGAGAACAGTGGTTCATCGGAGGTATCACCGGCAATCAACCACAAAACATCGAGATCGACCTCGGATTCATTCCGGCAGGACAATCATTCACATTAACCTCATTTGAAGATGGCATTAACGCTGACCGTCAAGCAATGGATTACAAGAAAAAGGAGTCTACCGTGAACAATCAAACCCGCATGACATTGAAAATGGTACGCAACGGAGGATGGGCCGGAACAATTAAAATGAAATACCCATGAGATAAAAAATCACGCCCAAGAGAATGTAAATAGTCAAGCTGAAGTTACCTTTGTATAGTGTAACCCTAAAATGTATCAGTTATGGCAGAAGTGACATTCCCTCAGTTG
>ENA-OQIG01000829-OQIG01000829.1-human-gut-metagenome-genome-assembly--contig:-NODE-829-length-15894-cov-2.601763_pt1 | contig 15894 bp, 21 predicted proteins | sample MGYA00242576_ERZ504741 | MGnify/ENA primary metagenome ERZ504741 (study PRJEB26092, sample SAMD00036436) | human gut metagenome | host: Homo sapiens | study: EMG produced TPA metagenomics assembly of... | reverse complement strand
TGCCTTCGAGATATTCGCCGGTACGCTCGGCATGTTCGCTGCCTAACTGATAACGCCCGGCCCTGCGTGGGTGTCGAGATAGAGAAACGGTTTATCTTTCTCTTTCAGCGACTCGATGATCAGGCTCTGAACGGTATGTTTAAGGACGTCGGCGTGGTTGCCAGCGTGAAAGCTGTGGCGATAACTGAGCATGGGTAAAGGTGTTCCGGTAAGTAAAAATCGGCCCGTATTCGGGGCGCACAAAAGCCTATCAGGACAGTATACCGAAAAGAGGCCGCCGCCGCGAAAGCGTAACGTTTCTCATTGAAATTCACTACACTTAACCCCATGCTACACACATTATGTAAAGCGCCTGTTGAGCGCTTCCTTAACCTCTTTAACCAGGACTGCGCTAATGACGAATCCGTTACTGACTCCCTTTGAATTGCCTCCGTTTTCTAAAATTCTCCCGGAACATGTCGTTCCAGCCGTGACTAAGGCGCTGAACGACTGCCGCGAAAATGTGGAGCGCGTAGTAGCGCAAGGAGCACCGTACACCTGGGAAAATCTCTGCCAGCCGTTGGCGGAAGTGGACGATGTGCTGGGGCGTATCTTCTCCCCGGTCAGCCACCTGAACTCGGTGAAAAATAGCCGGAACTGCGTGAAGCGTACGAACAAACCCTGCCGCTGCTGTCGGAATACAGCACCTGGTAGGGCAACATGAAGGGCTGTATAAAGCGTATCGCGACCTGCGCGATGGCGATCATTACGCCACGCTGAACACGGCTCAGAAAAAAGCGGTTGATAACGCACTGCGCGACTTCGAACTCTCTGGCATCGGTCTGCCAATAGAGAAACAACAACGCTACGGTGAGATTGCCACTCGTCTTTCCGAGCTGGGCAACCAGTACAGCAACAACGTCCTCGATGCGACAATGGGCTGGACCAAACTCGTTACCGACGAAGCGGAACTGGCGGGGATGCCAGAAAGCGCGCTGGCTGCGGCAAAAGCCCAGGCTGAAGCGAAAGAACTTGAAGGCTACCTGCTGACGCTGGATATCCCAAGCTACCTGCCGGTAATGACCTACTGCGACAACCAGGCTCTGCGTGAAGAGATGTATCGCGCTTACAGCACCCGCGCCTCCGATCAAGCCCGAACGCCGGTAAGTGGGACAACAGCAAGGTGATGGAAGAGATCCTCGCGCTGCGTCACGAACTGGCGCAACTGCTGGGCTTTGAAAACTACGCCTTCAAATCACTTGCCACTAAAATGGCAGAAAACCCGCAGCAGGTGCTGGATTTCTTAACCGATCTGGCAAAACGCGCGCGTCCGCAAGGCGAAAAAGAGCTGGCACAACTGCGCGCCTTTGCCAAAGCCGAATTTGGCGTCGATGAGTTGCAGCCGTGGGATATCGCGTACTACAGCGAAAAACAAAAACAGCACCTCTACAGCATCAGTGACGAACAGCTGCGTCCGTACTTCCCGGAAAACAAAGCGGTTAACGGTTTGTTTGAAGTGGTGAAACGTATTTACGGCATCACGCTAAAGAGCGTAAAGATGTTGATGTCTGGCACCCGGATGTACGTTTCTTCGAACTGTATGACGAGAACAACGAACTGCGCGGTAGCTTCTACCTCGACCTGTATGCCCGTGAAAACAAGCGCGGCGGGGCGTGGATGGATGACTGCGTAGGCCAGATGCGCAAAGCTGACGGTTCTCTGCAAAAACCGGTCGCGTATCTGACCTGTAACTTTAACCGCCCGGTAAATGGTAAACCGGCGCTGTTTACCCATGACGAAGTGATCACCCTGTTCCACGAGTTCGGTCATGGTCTGCATCATATGCTGACCCGCATCGAAACCGCCGGTGTATCCGGGATCAGTGGGGTGCCGTGGGATGCGGTCGAACTGCCGAGTCAGTTTATGGAAAACTGGTGCTGGGAGCCTGAGGCGCTGGCGTTTATCTCTGGTCACTACGAAACCGGCGAACCGCTGCCGAAAGAGTTGCTGGATAAAATGCTGGCGGCGAAGAACTACCAGGCGGCGCTGTTTATTCTGCGCCAGCTGGAGTTCGGCCTGTTCGATTTCCGCCTCCATGCCGAGTTCCGCCCGGATCAGGGAGCGAAAATCCTCGAAACTCTGGCAGAAATCAAGAAACTGGTTGCCGTAGTACCGTCTCCATCCTGGGGCCGTTTCCCGCACGCTTTCAGCCATATTTTCGCCGGTGGTTATGCCGCAGGTTACTACAGCTACCTGTGGGCTGACGTACTGGCGGCAGATGCTTTCTCGCGCTTTGAGGAAGAGGGCATTTTCAACCGTGAAACCGGGCAGTCGTTCCTCGACAACATTCTGAGCCGTGGCGGTTCAGAAGAGCCGATGGATCTGTTCAAACGCTTCCGTGGTCGTGAACCGCAGCTGGATGCGATGCTGGAGCATTACGGCATTAAGGGCTGATCATTCAGTGAAAATCTGCTTAATTGATGAAACAGGCGCCGGAGACGGCGCCTTATCTGTCTGGCGGCCGCTGGGGGCTGGAGCACGATGAAGACAACCTGATGGCGCTGGTGTTAACGCCGGAGCACCTGGAACTGCGCAAGCGTGATGAGCCGAAGCTGGGCGGCATCTTTGTTGATTTTGTTGGCGGAGCATGGCGCACCGACGTAAATTCGGCGGTGGTCGCGGTGAGGCGGTGGCGAAAGCGGTGGGCATTAAAGGCGCTTATTTGCCGGATGTGGTGGACGCCACCGCAGGGCTGGGGCGCGATGCCTTTGTGCTGGCTTCAGTCGGTTGCCGCGTGCGGATGCTGGAGCGTAATCCAGTCGTTGCCGCCTTGCTCGACGACGGCCTGGCGCGTGGTTATGCGGATGCGGAAATCGGCGGCTGGTTGCAGGAGCGGTTGCAGTTAATTCACGCCTCCAGCCTGACAGCGCTGACTGATATTACCCCGCGCCCGCAGGTGGTTTATCTCGACCCGATGTTCCCGCATAAGCAGAAAAGCGCGCTAGTGAAAAAAGAGATGCGTGTCTTTCAGTCGCTGGTGGGACCGGATCTTGATGCCGATGGATTACTGGAGCCTGCACGCTTGCTGGCGACCAAACGCGTGGTGGTAAAGCGCCCGGACTACGCGCCACCGCTGGCGAATGTCGCCACGCCAAACGCGGTAGTCACTAAAGGGCATAGGTTTGATATTTATGCAGGTACGCCAGTGTAAAACTAAAACAGGGTAGCGATAACGCTACCCTGCTTTCTGCAAGAATAATTAATGGCTTTCCGGCGTCGCAATCATGCGTTTCAGCCACGGCACCATCAACAGCATCACTACTGCAACGCCCAGTGTGACCAGACCAATCTTACCAAACACGTTGGTATAGACGGGCAACGTCTCAAGCGGATCGGTAATGTTGTCCGGCACCGCGGTAAATGTTGCCACATAGCCGCCCAGCAAGAACGCGGCAGCCTGCGTCAGGAACCACATCCCGAGAATAAAGCCCATCAAATGCTGCGGCACCAGGGCAGCAATCATCGCCAGGCCAAGGGCGCTAATAAACAGTTCACCTAAGCTCTGGAATAAGTACACCAGCACGATAAACCATGGCGATGTCAGCCCCTGGGCATCCGCAAACCACATTCCCGCAGCTGCCGCCGTCAAAAAGCCCAGTGAGCACATAAACATGCCGAGAGTAAATTTCATCGGCATCGAGAGGTCTTTGCCTTTGTTACCCAGATGCGTGTAAATGCCTGCCAGTATTGGGCTGGCGAGTACCACCCAGAACGGGTTAAGCGCCTGGAAGCTGACCGGGTTGATGGAAAAGCCGAGAATTTCATGATGCACGTTGTTGATGGCAAAGAAGTTCAGCGACGTTGGCATCTGGGCGTAGAGAATGTAAAACACCACCGCTTCGAGCATCAGGACAAAGGCGACAAACATTTTATTGCGCCCGGTTTTATCCAGCTTGAATGCCTGACGAAAGAAGATGATGGTGACGACGATGGAGAGAACAATCAGCACCAGATTGGCGACTTCTACGTTGTGCATCAGCCATGCACAGACGAAGATCATCACCACGCTGCCAAGTAATACGTACAACAGTTTGCTGAAGCTCATCGGCTTGAAGTCGGGTTCAGAACCAATGTCTTTCACCATTCCACGACAGGCGATGTAAACCAGTAATGCGATAATTAACCCCGCCCCGCACAGGTTGTAGGTGACTGAATAACCGAATCTATCAGCGATCACAGGGGCCAGCGATAACGCTATCAACGAGCCGATATTGATCGACATATAGAACAGGGTGAATGCGCCATCAAGCCGCGGATCTTTCGGCGGATAGCACTTCGAAAGCAAGCTGGCTGGGTTAGCTTTAAACAGGCCGTTACCGACAGCGATAGTCCCCAGGGCGATGAAAATCAGGTCAGGCTTAAGTAGCGACATGCCGGTCATGAAGTAGCCAATCGCCAGCACAAGTGCTCCGAGAACAATGGTGCGTTTGGTCCCCAGCAGGTGGTCGCCGACATAGCCGCCAATGGAAATGAGGCCATAGACCAGCGCAGCAAAAGCACCAAAAGTGACAAAAGCCTGCTCTTGCGAGAATCCAAGCTGTTTAACGAAGAAAACCGCCAGTACGCCCTGCACGCCGTAGTAGCCGAATCGCTCCCATAACTCGACAAAAAAGATCATGAAAAATGGGCGAGGTTGCTGCAGCATCCCCATGGGTGTTGTTGTATTCATATTTATTAACCTTCCAATACCATCCTGAAAAGTATGAACGCGTAAGGGATAACGCGCGAAAAAGTTACATCTGTCAGAGATTCTTAATATTGATGCGGTGAATAGATTAATACACTATTACAACAGAAAATAACCAGCTGATCACACTAATGATGGAAAATATGATGGTGTTAAATGTTGTATTGGCAGGAGATTTTGATTGCGTACGCAGATCGTAGGCCAGATAAGGGGTTTACGCTGCATCAGGTAACAAGCGCGCCAAAAGCAAAACGCCGCATATGCGGGCGTTCAGGAACACGTCGTGGAGGGATGATTATTCTTCTTCGTCGCGCAGCGGAACAATCAGCATATCAACGTGAACGGTGTTGATCAGCTGACGTGCGGAAGACATCAGTTTGCTCCAGAAGTCCTGGTGGTGACCACAAACCACCAGATCCATATCGTATTTCTTGATTGCATCGACCAGAACCTGGCCCAGGTCGCCGCTGCCGCTCAGGGTTTCAGTGATTGGGTAGCCTGCATTAGTGGAAAGCTCGGTCAGCGCATGATGTGTCTCTTCAGAGATGCGTTTCTGCATATCACCCAGATTCACATCAATAAGCCCGGTGTATAGGTCAGAGTAGTTTACATCTACGTGGATCAGAGAAACTTTCGCATTGTAGGGGCGAGCCATAGAGACTGCTTTCTCTACCAGAACTTTGCTTTCCGGGGAGAGATCGACTGCGATGAGAATGTGTTTATAAGCCATAGTGTTACTCCTTCCATAAAGTTGTCGATGACTGGCCAGCTAGCGTTTCTTGTGCCGTTACGTCACCCGCGTCCTGCGAACTACGTGCGCGGGGCTAACCCAGCCGTAAAGATTCAGTGTTAAGACCATCCTTACCTTATAGCGACCCGGATGATCCGTCAATCCGCCTTGCTTACCCGTTAGATAAACAAATTTTCGACATGAATATATTGATAGTGGTTAACCTTCTGGAAAAAAAACAACCTGATCTCCTACACTATCTATAGAGCCGCTCGGATGTTGGTCACCACAAAAGCGGTTTCTCCAGGACCTGGTGTTAACTGATTGGCAGCGTATCGGGAGCGGTAGCCCGGGGTGGAACTCCGCGGGCAGGTCGCCGGGGAGGAGGTATGATAAGCACCGTCGCATTATTTTGGGCTTTATGTGTCGTTTGCATTGTTAACATGGCGCGCTATTTCTCATCACTACGCGCGTTGTTAGTGGTACTGCGTAACTGCGATCCATTGCTCTATCAATATGTTGATGGAGGGGGCTTTTTTACCTCACATGGCCAACCCAACAAACAGGTGCGTCTCGTTTGGTATATCTATGCCCAACGTTATCGCGATCATCACGATGATGAATTTATTCGCCGCTGTGAGCGGGTGCGTCGGCAGTTTATTCTGACCAGCGCATTGTGTGGTCTGGTGGTGGTCAGCCTGATTGCATTGATGATTTGGCATTAAGCACTTCAGCAATAATAACGCATAAAAAAGCGGGCCAGTAAACTGACCCGCTCGAGACTGATTACAAACGCAAAATTGCCTGATGCGCTACGCTTATCAGCCTACATAATCTCTGCAATCTATTGAATTTGCATGTTTTTGTAGGCCGGATAAGGCGTTCACGCCGCATCCGGCATGAACAAAGCGCACTATGTCACAATCTGAAGCGGGCCAGCTGACCCGCTCGTTTTGGTGCGTACGATTACAGGAACTGCAAGGAGAGCCAGTACAGCCCGCCGGAAAGCAGTACCGCAGCCGGAAGGGTAAACACCCAGGCCATCAGAATGCTGGTCACGGTTTTACGCTGTAAGCCGCCACCATCTACCACCATCGTCCCCGCGACAGAAGAGGAGAGTACGTGAGTAGTGGAAACCGGCATCCCGGTATAACTCGCCAGGCCGATAGACACTGCCGCCGTCATCTGGGCAGACATCCCCTGAGCGTAGGTCATGCCTTTCTTACCGATTTTCTCACCGATAGTCGTTGCCACACGGCGCCAGCCAATCATCGTACCGATACCTAACGCCAGCGCGACCGCCATGATGATCCACACCGGTGCATACTCGATGGTGCTAAGCATGTCGGACTTCAGTTTCTTCAACAGGCGCTGATCGTCAGCACTCACCGCCAGGCATCTTCACCACTTTGTCGATAGTGTCAGAAACGCACAGCATAATGCGGCGCATCTGGCTACGTTGATCAAGCGACAGCTTGTCGTAGCTTTCCACATCGGTGGTCAACATACCTTTCAGGCGGTTGAGCGCGTTAATGGTATTCGACGGATGGCAGTGGAACTCCGCAGGTTGCGTTGCGCCAGCTTCCGGAGCCGGTACTAACTGATCAGCACCGGTAGCCTGTTTGAGCAGCGCAGGATGCTGCTCAAAGTAAGCTTCGACGTTGTTGATGGCATCACGGGTACGGGTGATTTCGTAGCCAGTGGCATTCATGTTCACCACGAAGCCTGCTGGCGCGACGCCAATCAATACCAACATAACCAGACCAATGCCTTTCTGACCATCGTTCGCGCCGTGCGAAAACGCCACGCCGATAGCGGAAAGGATCAGCGCAATACGCGTCCAGAATGGCGGCTTTTTCTTGCCGTCTTTCTTTTCACGCTCCGCTGGGGTCAGGTGGATACGGGCGCGTTTCTTGGTGCCGCTCCAGTAGCGACGCAGCAAGAAAATCAGACCGCCAGCAAACACCAGGCCGACAATAGGGGAAACGATCAGAGAACCGAAAATACTTAATACTTTCGGGATATTGAGTGCATCCACCACTGACGTCCCGGTCATCAACGCATTGGTTAAACCAATCCCGATGATCGCGCCAATCAGCGTATGAGAGCTGGATGCAGGTAAACCAAAGTACCAGGTACCCAGGTTCCAGATAATCGCCGCCAGCAACATAGAGAACACCATGCAAGGCCATGAGACGATCCCATATTAAGCAGCAGATCCGTCGGCAGCATATGCACAATGGCATAGGCAACACTCAGACCACCCAGCAAAACACCCAAAAAGTTGAACACCGCCGCCATAACCACGGCGAGCTGAGAACGCATCGCGCGGGTATAGATAACGGTTGCCACGCGTTGGCTGTGTCATGGAAACCATTGATGGCTTCGTAGAACAGCACAAAAGCCAGTGCAAGCAATAATAACAGCCCGGTATGCAAATCCAGGCCAGCAAACAAATGTAGCATAGGACGTTACGCCATTTTGAGGACATGAACGCGGCGCATTATCAGTGACTTTCGCGGCGCGGGCAAAGTGAAATATAGACTTTTTTTGATTTGCCTCCTGTATGGATTTCACTCAAAAAATAATTATCTTATATAATTCAGGCAAATACTTCCTTTTAGTAATATTGATGCTGGTGCGACCACTGAGGAATCTTTACAATTCACGCCCGTTTTTTCTAAGAGGAGCGCAACGTGGAAAGGTTTGATGCCATTATTATAGGCGCTGGTGCGGCGGGTATGTTCTGTTCTGCGCTGGCAGGTCAGGCAGGACGCCGGGTTCTGCTGATCGATAATGGTAAAAAACCAGGGCGCAAAATCCTTATGTCTGGCGGTGGGCGCTGCAACTTACCAACCTTTATGTCGAACCAGGCGCTTATCTGAGCCAGAATCCGCATTTTTGTAAGTCTGCACTCGCGCGTTTTACCCAGTGGGATTTCATTGATCTGGTCAATAAACACGGCATCGCCTGGCACGAGAAAACGTTAGGACAACTCTTCTGCGATGACTCCGCGCAGCAGATTGTCGACATGCTGGTGGATGAGTGCGAGAAGGGCAATGTAACCTTCAGATTGCGTAGCGAAGTGCTGAGTGTGGCGAAGGATGAAACAGGCTTCACGCTTGAACTGAACGGCATGACTGTCGGTTGCGAAAAGCTGGTCATCGCGACCGGTGGGCTGTCAATGCCGGGGCTGGGCGCGTCGCCGTTTGGTTATAAGATTGCCGAACAATTTGGCCTCAACGTGCTGCCGACCGTGCGGGTCTGGTGCCATTCACTCTGCATAAACCGTTGCTCGAAGAGTTACAGGTGCTGGCGGGCGTGGCGGTGCCTTCCGTGATTACCGCTGAAAACGGCATCGTTTTCCGTGAGAACTTACTCTTCACCCATCGCGGCTTGTCTGGACCGGCGGTGTTGCAGATTTCAAGCTACTGGCAACCGGGTGAATTTGTCAGTATCAATCTGCTACCTGATGTGGACCTCGAAACCTTCCTGAATGAGCAGCGTAACGCACATCCGAATCAGAGCCTGAAAAACACACTGGCGTTCATCTACCGAAGCGGTTGGTTGAACGCTTACAGCAACTCGGGCAAATCCCGGATGTTTCGCTAAAACAGCTCAACGTGCGTGACCAACAGGCACTGATTAGCACATTGACCGACTGGCGCGTACAACCCAACGGCACTGAAGGCTATCGCACTGCCGAAGTGACGCTCGGCGGCGTGGACACCAACGAACTCTCTTCACGGACGATGGAAGCGCGCAAAGTGCCTGGGCTGTACTTCATCGGCGAAGTGATGGACGTCACCGGCTGGCTGGGGGGCTATAACTTCCAGTGGGCGTGGTCGAGTGCATGGGCTTGTGCGCAGGATTTGATTGCAGCGAAGTCGTCCTGACCTGTTACCTAAAGATGAAAATTATTAGAGCCGCATTAAAAATGAGCTAATTTTGATAGTGGCTATCTTGTGATTATTTTCTAATGAGCCCGTGAACTGAAACCCTCCAGGCTTAATATAAGGTGGAAGGAAAGGTGATTGAAAACTCACCCAGTGGCCAGATCTTTATAAAATATGAACAGGCTGAAAAAGACAGTAACTTTGTTGTTTTTTTATCCTTAACCACTATGCATTAATGCTGCGTTATTTCATGATGCCTAAGAAAAACCAGCGTTACGCAAATGGTCAACGCTGGTTTTATCCGGTACGTTGCAATTATTTTTTAGCAGAACCTGCTTCTAATATTGAAACGATTGAGAACAACGTAAAGCATACCGCTCCCAAACCGACCAAAACCCGCGAAGGAATAAAATATCCCATGTCGGTCTGCGCCATTTCCGCAAGAAACGATGCCAGGAAAAGGCAAAACAGGCAGGTGAAGACGGGAATCATCGGTATTCTGTTGGCTAACGAACAGGTACGTCTCCATACCAGTGCCAGTAGCCAGACTTTTGAGAATATGCTGTAACAGATCATTCCGAGGCAAATAAGAATAATGCCGGGAGCCAGTCGGCGCTTGCATCGGAACTGACTAAGACGTATATCCCCTGCAGTACCGTGATTGAGCCGAGAAAAATAACCCAATAACACCACAGCCAGTGTTCTTTAGTTGAAAACGTATTACGTGTTTGATGGACAATTGTGGCAACAAGGCCAATTAGACAGGCACAGATTGCGGTTAACCCAAGCAATACGTGACCCGCGACATAATGCGGAGTTATGTCAGCACTACGTAACAGCGTAATAGACCAAATGAAACCGAGCAGGGTGAGTAAAACGGGAACGGCAATGAGGCAGTTACCGATTAATGAAGAATAAGCCTGTACCGGTGTTCCGTCGCTCTTGCTCCCCGCTGCATTTTTGGGAATGAGCAGAAAGTGACCGGATGACGCTGCCACCGTCGATACACAGGCGGCAATCATACCAACGCCGAAAATAACATGGCCGGCGACAAACTCGTCTGCCATCACATCATTGCCTGCTAACAGTGCCCAACCCCATATCATGGTGATAATTGACCCCGCATAGCCAATAATGGGGAACAATGTATTGTAAAACGTATTAACGCCGCGCGTGAGCTGCGAAATGATAATAAATGCGGTAGTGAATAATGCCAGGCATATGGCCGCCAGAGAAATCAGCACATGACCCGCGACGAAATACTCGCTTTGCCCTGAACTTTCCAGCACAAAGCCACCTAACGCGATACAAATTAAGCCCATAAACAAAGGGATTAATTTGAAAAGCCACCCGATATATATGTTCACTTTAAACTCCTCAGGTATCCCTGCTAATATTGAAATATGCATTAATGATAATTTCATCCTGTTAATATAATGACGAGATATCATTAAAGACAAATGCATAGCATAACTATAGCGGGGTTTACTTTGCAGAGCGCTACTTTTCAGCGTTCAAAAGGCCATGATAAATAAAAATTTATCCTAAGATTAATTCTTATGCTGTTGTTTTTTACAATTATCTTCCAGGGAGGGATTATTCTTCATTATTTGGTAAAAGACCGGATAGTCTCGGTGCTTAAAATCAGCGAACATATAAGTATTATTATTTTATATCGTCGTAAATTCTGTTTTTCAGACAAGTATCATTTATTTTGTTACAAACAATTCAAAAAATATCACAGGTTATTTATGAAAAGCAATTGACAATCAGATTAGAAACATCTCTTCAAGCCATCAAGATAAGCATTCAGATAAAGTTAACAGTCATCAACACCATGGCAAGGTTGATAAAACACATCGTGCAAAGATAGTTGAATTTGATAAACTGGATAATGATTCGCAAATAGATAACGATTTTGGCCTGCATATCATCTATTTCCTGCAACATGGTCACTGGAAGGTAAATGATCGTAGTCACCAGATGGAGAAAGTATAGTTTTACAATAGTGAACCTTCTATAGATATTCAAGAATATAATAGATTCGCCGACAATACTACTGATACGTTTATCTTTACAATTATACCAGACAATAACCATGTGTTAAAATTATCGTCTCCCATTACCGTTACTGTTGAGTGTAAGGGCGGTTATTATTTTATTAATTCCTCTGGAGATAAATCAGATATAATTTATAAAGTTGATGGGCTTTCTATCATAGCGAGAAATTTCTTTACTCTTCTTAGTGGTAATTTCAAACCTGACTGGCGTTGGGATGTCTCTAAAGAGACGTTTACTAAGGAAAAGTTTGATAGCTATGTTAAATCTGTGTTTTCAAAAATAGACTTCTATAAACAGTGTGGTGTGATTAACCCACAAAATGCCAACACGGCTTATTTTGGCGATACAGATGGAAGAGTAGGCGCTGTACTTTATGCATTGCTCGTTTCAGGGCATATAGGCATCAGGGAAAAGGGTTGGAGTTTATTATGTGAATTATTAAAACACGAAGAGATGGCTTCATCTGCATACAAACATAAAAATAATAAAGTGCTCTACGATTTATTAAATACGAGAGACATGATCTTGAATGAGTTGCATCAACATGTTTTTTTAAAGGACGATGCGATAACCCCTTGTATCTTCCTAGGGGATCATACAGGCGATAGATTTAGTACTATTTTTGGTGATAAATATATCCTTACTTTGCTAAATTCTATGCGAAATATGGAGGGTAATAAAGATAGCCGTATTAATAAAAATGTCGTCGTTCTGGCTGGAAATCATGAAATCAATTTTAATGGTAACTATACTGCACGACTAGCAAATCATAAACTCTCTGCCGGTGATACGTATAACTTAATTAAAACGCTCGATGTTTGTAATTATGACTCAGAAAGGCAAGTTTTAACCAGTCATCACGGAATAATAAGAGATGAAGAAAAAAATGTTATTGTCTCGGTGCTTTGCAGGTTCCATTTAATCAGATGAAAAATCCTACTAATCCTGAGGAATTAGCCAATATTTTTAATAAAAAACATAAAGAACACATGGATGATCCTCTATTCCATCTAATCCGAAGCAATACTTTGAAACCCACACCTGTATATGCTAACTATTTTGATAACACTACTGATTTCAGACCAGCACGTGAACGTATCTTCATATGTGGGGAGACACTCAAAGGTGAAGACCCCAGCAAATACATTAGACAAAAATATGGGCATCATGGGCCGGGGTAGATCATAATCAACAATTTGATAATGGTATTATGGGGCTAAATTCCCTGAAGGAAGCACGTGATAAAAATAATAAAATAATTTATTCCTCAGGCTTAGTTGTTTTCAACCACATTAAAACTCCATGAATACGGTGGTATGTCTTTTTAATCCTGCCAGTATTTCATAGGTTTTCTTAATCGATTGTAGAGGCATGTTCTGATGACGCCTCTACAATCTTTAGGGACTTTCTCTGCTATGAGATAAGAAATTTCATATTATGCTTTGAGGCTGAATGATTTGTGCAAAATATAATTATTTTCCCATCGAACATGAGGTGTATGTCATAAGATAAAATGTTAACTATGTATTCCTCGCGGTAAATAATATGAGGTAAAATATGAAAATTGGAACTGTGGCAGGCACTAACGACAGTACAACGACAATCGCAACAAATGATATGGTGCAAGAGCATGTTACCAACTTCACTAAAGAACTGTTTGGGTATATTGCAAATGGTATAGGTGATGATATATCAAGTATTGCCAGGACAATGCTCGGTGAGGTTGTGGAAAAAATAGATGATTGGCAAATAGAACGGTTCCAACAATCTATTCAAGATGACAAAATTTCATTTACCATACAAACGGATCATTCAGAAAAATATAGTATGCTATCGGGCATGCGTGCTCATATTCTACGTAGGAATAATAATTATCAGTTTATTGTGACAATTAATAGCAAAAATTACGGTTGCTCTCTTGATAATACCTATGTTAATTGGTGCAGTATTGTTTATTTACTTAATAATATGACAGTAAATGATAATGCTAATGATGTTGCAGTTACTGAGTCGTACAAACCCATCTGGAACTGGAAAATATCGCAATATAATGTATCTGATATTAAATTCGAAACAATGATAAAACCCCAGTTCGCTGACAGAATCTATTTCTCCAATTGTTCACCCGTTGATCCCACAAGTACCAGACCAACCTATTTTGGTGATACCGATGGCTCAGTCGGTGCAGTTTTGTTCGCGCTTTTCGCAACGGGACATTTGGGAATCATGCTGAAGGAGAAAATTTCCTTAGCCAGTTGCTTAATATAGAAGATGAAGTTCTCAACGTATTGCTAAGGGAGAACTTTAATGAGCAACTTAACACTAATGTTAATACAATAATCAGTATCCTGAACAGAAGAGACATTATTTTAGAAAGTCTTCAGCCTTATTTAGTTATTAATAAAGACGCTGTGACGCCATGTACGTTTCTGGGCGACCAAACCGGCGATCGATTTAGCAATATCTGTGGTGATCAATTTATCATCGATTTGTTAAAACGCATAATGAGTATCAATGAAAATGTTCATGTATTAGCTGGAAATCATGAAACGAATTGCAATGGTAACTATATGCAGAACTTCACGCGTATGAAACCACTCGATGAGGATACCTACTCTGGGATAAAAGATTATCCTGTATGTTTCTATGACCCCAAATACAAAATAATGGCAAATCATCATGGGATAACTTTTGATGATCAGCGAAAACGTTACATTATAGGACCGATAACAGTCTCTATTGATGAAATGACCAATGCTCTCGATCCGGTCGAATTAGCGGCAATTATCAATAAAAAGCATCATGCTATAATTAATGGCAAAAAGTTTAAAACTAGCCGGGCTATCTCTTGTCGATCCTTTAATCGTTATTTTTCTGTTTTCGACAGATTACAGACCTAAACTTGAAGCACTATTAGCATGTTCACAAATGTTAGGTATAAATCAAGTTGTTGCACATAACGGAAATGGTGGAAGAGAACGCATAGGCGAAACGGGGACAGTTTTAGTCTTAACGCCCGTGACAGTAAACATGCTGGAAGAATGTTCAGCATGCATAATTGCCAAATTAACCTGGTGCAGGGCCTGAGATAACCACTACCTGGAAGTCTTACCAGCATGAAAAAAACAGAAATGGACTTATGCCTTTGATTAGAAGGCGCACAATGTTACAGCTCTGAACCATAGACAACATGAATATTAATGTTACTATCTGGTTGAGACTGTTGATAAAACGTAAAAAGGAATGCTCTGTTCCTGCAACTGAACAGGCGTGAAACGCTATCCAACAGGATGGATACCGTTTTGTCAGCCAGTTTTATAGATCACACTTATGAGTATGCGTGTTTCATTTACGGCCAGGAATGCTGATGATGACAACATTACTACCCGTTTTCACTAAGCCTTCCCCGTTGGCGCTCAATGCTCTGCGCGCTGGTCGTATTTGCCGTTTCCTTCTTATCCCGGATGGAAGAATCCGCTGAACGTCGTTCGGCGGCAGTTGTAACACGCGTCGTTTGCTTACAGGGATTATGGCGGGTCGATTATGGATAAGAGTAAGCGCCATCTGGCGTGGTGGGTTGTCGGGTTACTGGCGGTGGCGGCTATCGTGGCGTGGTGGCTGTTGCGCCCGGCAGGTGTGCCGGAAGGCTTTGCTGTCAGTAATGGGCGCATTGAAGCGACGGAAGTGGATATTGCCAGCAAAATTGCCGGGCGTATCGACACCATTCTGGTGAAAGAAGGCCAGTTTGTTCGCGAAGGTGAAGTGCTGGCGAAGATGGATACTCGCGTGTTGCAGGAACAGCGACTGGAAGCCATCGCGCAAATCAAAGAGGCACAAAGCGCCGTTGCTGCCGCGCAGGCTTTGCTGGAGCAACGACAAAGCGAAACTCGTGCCGCACAGTCGCTGGTTAATCAACGCCAGGCAGAACTGGACTCCGTAGCAAAACGTCATACGCGTTCCCGTTCACTGGCCCAACGAGGGGCTATTTCTGCGCAACAGCTGGATGACGATCGCGCCGCCGCTGAGAGCGCCCGAGCTGCGCTGGAATCGGCGAAAGCTCAGGTATCGGCTTCTAAAGCGGCTATAGAAGCGGCACGCACCAATATCATTCAGGCGCAAACCCGCGTCGAAGCGGCACAAGCCACTGAACGGCGCATTGCCGCAGATATCGATGACAGCGAACTGAAAGCCCCGCGTGACGGACGCGTGCAGTATCGGGTTGCCGAGCCAGGCGAAGTGCTGGCGGCAGGCGGTCGGGTGCTGAATATGGTCGATCTCAGCGACGTCTATATGACCTTCTTTCTGCCAACCGAACAGGCGGGCACGCTGAAACTGGGCGGTGAAGCACGTTTGATTCTTGATGCTGCACCAGTCTGCGTATTCCCGCGACCATCAGTTTGTCGCCAGCCGTCGCCCAGTTCACGCCAAAAACCGTCGAAACCAGCGATGAGCGGCTGAAATTGATGTTCCGTGTCAAAGCG
>ENA-OQIG01000826-OQIG01000826.1-human-gut-metagenome-genome-assembly--contig:-NODE-826-length-15900-cov-1.853103_pt1 | contig 15900 bp, 14 predicted proteins | sample MGYA00242576_ERZ504741 | MGnify/ENA primary metagenome ERZ504741 (study PRJEB26092, sample SAMD00036436) | human gut metagenome | host: Homo sapiens | study: EMG produced TPA metagenomics assembly of... | reverse complement strand
ATGAGGAGAGTTCGAAGAACTTCCTTTCCTCGATCTTGCCTTAGTTGGGGTAAGCTAGGGTATAGAGCTGAAAACTCGGTCATATCCTTTAATAGTGAGATAGCCGCTTTGATAAAGTACTGGAAGAGGGTCGGTAATTCTATTAGTGGGAGCATCAAATTGTTCTGCTGTAGCAGTAGTGTCATCCAACTCACGGATATCAAAGTTACTTTCTTGTAGGAGATCTATCAAAAAGTGGGAGTACCGGTAGAAACAAAAATTGGAATACTTTTTTGTGCTGAAGCAATTGAACAGACTGAATGGATTATAAATATCCTCGCTATTTTCACTAAAATGATATCCGTCATATTGTTGTTTCAGATGAGTACAAGCTTCTTCATATGTTTCGTTATTGGCTTGAGCCATCTGTTCGATATCGATTTGCAGTGTGTGTACCTCTTGTTCGGTAATGCCGCATATAGCGCTATATTCATCCCACATACTGATATTTTGCAAGTTGTTCAGTTCGCTAAAGATACTCATTTGACTGAATTTGCTGATACCTGTGATAAAAGGAAACGGTATATATTGGCCTTGCGCTTTCAAAGGGCTGAAGAAATCGCGCATAATATCACGAATTTCTATTTGCAATTCCGTATTGTTATTACTGTCCAGCATGGGAGCATCATATTCATCTACAAGTATCACAACTGGTTTGCCGGTCTGTGTATATGCGCGTTGTATGATTCCCTTTAAACGAAGGCTGAAAGTCGTTTCTCCTTCTTCGCGTCCATATAATTTTTCCCATTGCAGTAACTGGTAATTAATGACGGCTGATAACGCTTCGGCAGTCATATATTTACTCACACTGAAATCAATATGTAGCACCGGATAAACAGCCCATTCTTTTTCCAGAGTTTCCATTGCCAATCCGTTGAACAAGTCTTTCTTTCCGGAAAAATAAGCTTCGAGTGTAGATACTAGCAGACTTTTCCCGAATCGTCGGGGACGGCTTAAAAAATAAACCTTATTTGTGTTTGTCAAACGGTAAATTAACTCCGTTTTATCAACGTACACATAACCATTATTTCGCAAATCTTCGAAATTCTGTATTCCTATCGGGTATCGTCTGAGTCTCTCGTCCATCTAAATTACATTTTATATGAAACATAGACAAAGATAGAACTAAATAGGGGAAAATCAAAGATCAAAAAGTATATTGTTGTTTTCTTCCATTTTTATTTTCGTATTTCTTTTCACATAATATACTCTTGTTTTCTTCCCATATTACGATACATTCTTTTAGCTCCTCACCTGTTTTATTTCTATTTGTGTATATATCGGTCTCATGGTGAAAAAATGACCTTCTTAAAAAGGGAATATTTAAACAGTCAGGAAGGCGCTAATGCCAACATCATATAAATATAGAATGAAAAAGCTTCGGCATTTGTAACTATGATATTTACTCTTTTTATGAATTGGATGGTTTTGTGATTAAATTGAAGCTGTCTTGATCTTAAACTGGTTATTTGGTAACTTTATTGAAATTTGATGATTCATTATGCTATTGTTATCATGTTTGTTATTGTCGATAAACTAGAGAAAAATAGCCTCCCTATGCCTCTTTTATTACTTTTTGGCCAGTGATAAATAAGTTCCTCGGTGAGGAAAGAGTCGTTGGTTTAAAAGGAACATCCCGTTGGTTTTAAACCAACGAAGGTTTTGTTGGTAAGAAAAGATGCATATTTCACGTACCTTTATGTAATATTAGTCTATATTCTGCATATTATTACACTTATTTATGCGAATTATTTGCTGGTTCACTATTTTTTGATCAACTGAATTTCTAATATAATCTTAAAAATCGAACATTGCTGTCTCTTTTTCAAATTTGGTATCAGATGAAATAAGACAATTATTGAAAATTAATTGAAAAAGAATAAATCTTTAAACTTTTATTCCTTACTTTGTTATTTATACAGATATATATCAAACTTAAACTGGAAAGATTATGAAAATAAGGCAGATTTGTATGCTGGTGCTATTATGTCTGGGAGTGATTCCGGCAGTGCAGGCACAAACTTACGACAAATTATGGAAACAAGTGGAGCAGGCAGAAAAGAAGAGCCTGCCTGAGACTGTGATAAAACTGACTGGCGAGATTTATCAGAAAGGGAGAAAGAAAAGAACTCTCCACAAATGCTGAAAGCGTATATGTGGCGGATGAGATACCGGGATATGCTGACCCCAGATAGCCTGTATACGAACCTGAATGGTTTGGAACTGTGGGCAAAGCAAACTGACCAACCCATGGACCGAGCTGTATTACATTCGCTGATAGCCGAGATTTATTCAATGTATGCTTTTAACAATCAATGGCAACTCCGGCAACGGACAGAGATTGTAGGTGAAGCTCCTTCGGCAGATATGAGGGAGTGGACAGCAAACATGTTTGTAGAGAAAGTGAGAACAAACGTAAAGGAAGCAATGGCGGATTCCGTACTATTGCTTAACACATCTTCACGTACTTATATTCCTTTTGTTGAGTTGGGCGAAACAAGTGAATACTATCATCATGATATGTATCATCTGCTGGCTACCCGCGGTATTGTAGCTTTACAGCAGGTAGCGGGATTGGATCGTGCCACTCCGGTGGAAGATATTTCGGAAGATTCGTCTGCTGAAAAAGAATCTTCGGTGAAACAGGATATTATAGCAATTTATGGAAATATGATTGCTGCTTATAAAGCATCCGGTTTGAAAGAAGGCTATGTGTTGACAGCGCTCAGCTATTTAGAGTGGAGACGTGATTCAGATAGAAACATCCGCCCTTTCGGACTGAAGAAGGATTGTCGGGATTAACAGAAGATACCTACGTTACTGCACTGAATGAACTGAAAAGCAGATTTAAATCAGAGAGTATTTGTGCTGAAGTTTATTTGGCCCAGGCTCGCTATGCGATTGAAAAAGAACAGCAAACGTCAGCTTTGCAGCTTTGCGATGAGGCCATCCGTTTATACCCCGGTTATCGTAGAATTAACGCTCTGAAGAATTTGCGCGAAGATATCCTGTCACCGTTTCTGAATGTAACTGCGGCTGCAACAGCTTTCCCTGGTGAGGAAATCGAAATAAGAGCTTCGCACAAGAATCTGGATGGATTTACACTTCGTCTTTATCAGGCAAAGAAGTTGATAAAGGAACAGCACTTTGCAGTTCTTCGTCCCGAAGACTACCGGACGCAGGATACGGTATTTACCTTTAAAGCGCCGGAAGTCGGACAATATGTAATGCGTATCGTTCCGGATATTCGTGCCAAGAGAGACAGTGAAAGCAAATTCAATGTGACACGTTTCAAAGTATTGACCTGCCGTTTACCGGGAAATCAATATGAGGTAGTGACGCTGGACGGACAAACGGGACACCCTATACCGAATGCGAAAATAACTCTTTATACGAATGACGAAAAAGTATTGCAGGAATATATAACTGGGGCAGATGGCAAAGTTGTCTTCCCCTGGAAATCCGAATACAGATATTTGAAAGCTGCTAAAGGTATCGATACCGATATGCCGTTTCAAAGCATTTACGGTGGAAGTTATGGATATTACGGAGATGAAAACAAGGTCTCCGAAGGAATGACTTTGTTGACGGATCGTTCTTTGTACCGTCCTGGTCAGATCGTATATGTGAAAGGAATTGCCTATGTACAGAAATCTGATACGGCAAATGTACTTCCGAACAAGGACTATACTGTTGTTTTGATGGATGCAAATAATCAGGAAGTTGGACAGAAAGCGGTTCGTACCAATGAATTCGGCTCGTTTACTGTCGATTTTGCATTGCCATCCGCTTGTCTGAATGGGATGTTTTCGTTGAAAGCCGGCGAGGGAAGAACGAATATTCGCGTGGAGGACTATAAACGTCCGACGTTTGATATTACTTTCGACAAGCAGCAGGGCAGTTATCAATTGGGCGATAAGGTAGAGGTGAAAGGTAAGATACAGTCTTATAGCGGTGTGTTGCTGCAAGACCTTCCGGTAAAATATACAGTGAAGCGTTCTGTTGTCGATCTTTGGAGACTGGCGGAAAGTACGCAGATTGCTTCCGGTGAGGTAATTGCCAATGAGGACGGGGAATTTACGATTCCGGTTCTTCTGGAAGAAAATAATGCCTATAAGAATAATACCAGAATCTATTACCGCTACTCGATAGAGGCTACTGCAACCAATGTAGCAGGTGAAACACAGTCGTCTACAGATGTGATAGCAGCAGGTAACCGTTCACTGATTCTACAAACAGAATTAAAAGAGAAGACCTGTAAGAATCAACCGTTTAACACTGTATTTAAGGTACAGAATCTGAATGGGCAGCCTGTTGAAAGTAAAAGGTACATTCTCCCTCTATCAGGCGAAAGATGCGGACTTCAAGCAACTGGACGAGAATCCGGCTGCAACAGGTACATTTACTTCCAACGAAGAAATGACGATTGAGTGGGGAAACCTTCCTTCCGGACCGTATGTGTTGAAAGCTGTCGTAAAAGATGGACAGGGCAAAGAAGTGACGGCTGAGGCCAACACCATTCTTTTCTCCCGCGAAGATAACCGTCCGCCGGTAGAAACGACCGTTTGGTTCTATGAGGCAAATACGGAATTTGATGCAACGCATCCGGCCGTGTTCTGCTTCGGAACTTCGAAAAAAGATGCTTATGTGATGATGAATGTATTCTCCGGTAATAAGTTGCTGGAAAGCAAGACTATGAATCTGTCCGACACAATTGTACATTTTAAATATCCATATCAGGAAAGCTATGGTGACGGAGTCTGGTAAGTTTCTGTATGGTAAGAGACGGACAAGTCTATCAGGAACAGGCAAGGCTGAAAAAGCGTCTGCCGGACAAGACATTGACCATGAAATGGGAAGTATTCCGTGATAAGCTGCGTCCCGGACAGAAAGAAGAATGGAAACTGACTATTAAGACACCGCAGGGACAGGCTGCCGAGGCAGAAATGCTAGCAACTATGTACGATGCTTCGCTGGATAAGATATGGAATAAAAAACAGAATTTCAGTGTATTCTATAATCAGATCATCCCTTATTCTAGTTGGATGGGCGGATATTTCGGTAATAATTCGTTCAATTACTGGTGGAATAATAAATACTTCAAAGTACCGACAATGGAATATGACTATTTTGTGACGCAGGGAACGATGTCGATGGACCAGGCGTTGAATGGAATGGTGCGGGAGTGATGGTCAGAGGATATGGCGTGCAAAAGCAGGCTCAATGACGGGCAGTATGATGATACGGGGCGTTTCGAGAAGCAAGGCGGAAGCAAAATATGTACCTGCTTTGGCTGGAAGTGTTGCTGAGGATGCGGTATTTGAATCAGAGTTAGTGTCAGTAGAGGCAGGCAAGCTGGACGGCGCATCCGAAGAAGAAACTCTTCCCGAAGCTCCCGCCGATTTGCGTACGAACCTTGCGGAAACAGCCTTCTTCTACCCACAACTTCGTACCAATGAACAAGGCGAAGTTTCCTTCTCCTTCACTATGCCCGAAAGTCTGACCCGCTGGAACTTCCGCGGTTACTCTCATACCAAAGGTATGCTGATGGGCACACTGGACGGTGAAGCCACTACAAGCAAAGAATTTATGCTGACTCCTAATCTACCTCGTTTCGTACGTGCCGGAGATAAGACATCTGTTGCCGCCTCCATTTCCAACATGACCGGAAAGCCGCAGGCCGGTACGGTGAGCATGATTCTCTTTGATCCGATGACGGAAAAGGTAATCAGCACACAAAAACAGAAGTTTACCGTAGAGGCCGGAAAGACAATCGGCGTCAGCTTCATGTTTACCGTGAGTGATAAATACGAGATACTGGGATGCCGGATGATAGCCGACAGCGGTACCTTCAGTGATGGTGAACAGCAGCTACTTCCCGTGCTTAGTAATAAAGAGCATCTGGTAGAAACGCTTCCGATGCCTGTCCGTGGAGAAGAAACACGTACTTTCTCTCTCGACAGCCTGTTCAATCATCATAGTAAGACGGCAACCGACCGTAAACTAACCGTTGAATTTACCGGAAATCCTGCCTGGTATGCTATTCAGGCATTGCCTTCATTGAGCCTTCCGGGAAATAATAATGCCATTTCGTGGGCTACCGCTTACTACGCAAATACACTGGCTTCCTACATCATGAACAGCCAGCCACGTATTAAAGCTGTATTCGATAGCTGGAAGCTACAGGGTGGAACCAAAGAAACCTTCCTGAGCAAACCTGCAAAAGAATCAGGAAGTGAAGAATATCCTGTTATCCGAATCTCCGTGGGTACTCGAAGCGCAAACGGAAGAACAGCAGAAAGAACGTATCGCCACTCTGTTCGATCTGAACAATATCCGTAGTAACAACATTGCCGCATTGACAAGATTACAGGAGTTGCAGAATTCAAGCGGAGCATGGTCGTGGTATAAAGGTATGACCGGTAGCCGTTACGTCACTACCTACATTGCCGAATTGAATGCCCGCCTGGCTATGATGACAGGTGAGCAACCAAGCGGCACGGCGCTTGCCTTGCAGAAGAATGCCTTTACCTATCTCCATCAGGAAGCTCTGAAGGAATATAGAGAAATTCTCAAAGCACAGAAAGACGGGGTGAAGTTTACAGGTGTTTCCGGAAGTATCCTGCAATATCTGTATCTGATCGCTCTGTCCGGCGAACAAGTTCCGGCTTCCAATAAAGCCGCCTATACTTATTATCTGTCCAAGATAGGCGAAATGCTTCCGACCGCTTCGATGGATACGAAAGCGATTGCCGCTATCATTCTGGATAAGGCCGGACGGAAGAAAGAAGCTCAGGAGTTCATCGCTTCACTGAAAGAACATCTGACGAAGACGGACGAACAGGGAATGTTCTTTGCCTTCAATGAAAATCCCTATTCCTGGGGCGGAATGAAAATGCAGGCTCATGTAGACGTGATGGAAGCACTGGAACTGACAGGCGGAAATAACGATACCGTAGAAGAAATGAAACTCTGGCTGCTCAAACAGAAGCAGACCCAACAGTGGAATTCTCCGGTAGCTACTGCCGATGCCGTCTATGCCTTACTGATGAAAGGCGTAAACCTGCTCGACAATCAGGGAGACGTGCGTATTGTCATTGCCAATGAGGTGCTGGAGACTGTCTCTCCAAGCAAGACTACCGTACCGGGACTGGGCTATATCAAACGCTCGTTTACACAGAAGAATGTAGTGGACGCCCGTAAGATAGAAGTCGAAAAGAGAAATCCGGCATTGCGTGGGGAGCCGTTTATGCGGAATATGAATCACCCATCAAGGATGTGAGACAACAGGGAGGAGAACTGAATGTGCAAAAGCAACTGTATGTGGAACGTATGGTGAACAATGCTCCTCAACTACAGCCTATTACAGAAAAGACCGTTCTTCAGGTAGGCGATAAAGTAGTTTCCCGTTTGAGTATTCGTGCAGACCGTGCGATGGACTTCGTACAGTTGAAAGATCAGCGGGGCGCCTGCTTCGAACCGATCGGCAGCGTATCCGGTTACAACTGGAGTAATGGAATCGGCTATTACGTAGACATCAAGGATGCTTCCACCAATTTCTTCTTTGACCATTTAGGAAAAGGAGTGTATGTGTTGGAGCATAGCTATCGTATCAGCAGAGTAGGAACCTATGAGACAGGTTTGGCAACCATGCAATGCGCCTATGCGCCGGAATACGCTTCACACTCGGCTTCGATGACAAATTATTATTAAATAACGCACAGAGAAGATTTCTTCTCCACCGGTGAGCAGGGCACTCGCCACCGATAAGGAAGGTGTTCCCCACCGATGAAGGTTACCTTCATCGGTGGGGAACTTTTTGTTGATGAATACTGCGTTGCAGGAGTTGTCACAGGGTAAAGTATTTTCTCAAACGGTGTTAATCTATGTAATCTGTGATGAAAAACTCATCTAAAACTCCTACATTTGTGGACCAAAATAAAATATATCACATGAAACGTACTTTACTATTGATATTTACTCTGCTTACTGTCACTTTGGCGGCTGTTGCCCAACCCCGTATTTCCTCTAACAAGGAGACGCACAACTTTGGACAAATAGAATGGAAAAAGCCGGTAACAGTAGAATATACCATCACCAATACCGGAAACGAGCCGTTGGTGCTGACCAATGTCACGACTTCCTGTGCCTGTGCCGTAGCCGACTGGACAAAGGAACCCATTGCTCCGGGTGCCAAAGGAACTGTGAAAGCCTCTTTTGACGCGAAAGCGCTGGGACGTTTTGACAAGTCGATAGGCATATACAGCAATGCCACTCCGAATCTGGTTTATCTGAAATTCACCGGTGAGGTAGTGCAGGAAATCAAAGATTATTCAAAACTTCTTCCGTACGCCATCGGCAATATCCGCATTGACCGTGACGAGTTCTCCTTCCCCGATGTCTATCGCGGACAGCAACCGTCTATGACGTTCAGTATTGCCAACCTTTCCGACCGCCCGTACGAACCGGTGTTGATGCACCTGCCTCCTTATCTGAAGATGGAAGCGGAACCTAAAGTACTGCTGAAAGGTAAAAAAGGAACGATCAAGCTGACACTGGATGCCAGCCAGCTACAGGACTTCGGACTGACACAGACCTCTGTCTACCTGTCCCGTTTCTCCGGTGATAAAGTGAGTGAAGACAATGAGATACCCGTTTCGGCCATTCTTCTTCCCGATTTCTCGCGTATGACGGAGAAAGATTCTTTGAATGCTCCTTCCATCCACATCTCGGAGACGAATATTGACCTGAGTATTCCGTTGATCAAGAAGAATAAAGTCAGCCATGATATATTGATCGCTAATGCGGGAAAGACCCCGTTAGTCATCAGCAAGCTACAGGTATTCAACTCTTCTGTAGGAGTAAGACTGAAAAAGACGGTCATTCCGCCGGACGGAATGACTAAGTTGAAAGTGACGATCCACAAGCGGGATGTAGGTAATAAGAAACATCATTTACGTATCTTGATGATTACAAACGACCCGTTGCGTCCGAAAGTTGAAATAAATATCAAACGCTAACTCTTATTGCCATGGAACATCCTGAAAATAACGAAGAATATAAAGGACTCGTTGTCAATAAAGGCATCGAACAGCCCTCATCCGTGAATCCTTATTTGAAACGTAAGCCCAAAAAGCGTCAGCTTTCGGTAGCGGAATTTGTAGAAGGTATTGTGAAAGGCGATGTCACTATTCTCAGTCAGGCTGTGACACTGGTAGAGAGCGTGAAGCCCGAACATCAGGCTGTCGCCCAGGAAGTGATCGAGAAATGTCTGCCTTATTCCGGCAATTCCATCCGTGTAGGTATCAGTGGAGTGCCCGGTGCGGGAAGAGTACCTCGATTGACGTATTCGGTCTGCATGTGCTCGAAAAAGGCGGTAAGTTGGCGGTGCTGGCTATCGACCCGAGCAGTGAGCGTAGTAAAGGCAGTATCCTGGGAGACAAGACACGTATGGAACAACTTTCCGTACATCCCCAATCGTTTATCCGCCCCAGCCCCTCAGCTGGTTCGTTGGGAGGAGTTGCCCGGAAGACCCGTGAAACGATTGTGCTTTGTGAGGCTGCCGGATTCGATAAAATCTTTGTGGAAACCGTCGGAGTGGGACAGAGCGAAACGGCTGTTCATTCTATGGTGGATTTCTTCCTGCTGATTCAGTTGGCAGGTACGGGAGATGAATTGCAAGGCATCAAACGAGGAATCATGGAGATGGCGGACGGTATTGTCATCAACAAAGCCGACGGAGATAATCTGGAACCTGCCAAGTTGGCTGCCAGTCAGTTCCGTAATGCGCTGCATCTGTTTCCGGCTCCCGAATCGGGATGGATTCCGAAGGTGCTGACTTACTCCGGTTTTTATAATATCGGCGTGAAGGAAATCTGGGACATGGTGTATGAATATATCGACTTCGTGAAGAAGAACGGTTATTTTGACTATCGCCGTAATGAACAGAGCAAGTACTGGATGTACGAAACGATCAATGAACAGCTCCGTGATAGCTTCTATCACAATCCTCGGATTGAAGCGATGCTTCAGGAGAAGGAACAACAAGTGCTGCAGGGAAATCTTACTTCGTTTATCGCTGCTAAGAGCCTGCTGGATACCTATTTTGACGAATTAAAACGATGATAAAGCAGAAACAGTGATGGATTAGAAAAACGACCGAACATTTACCCCCGATAACTATACCTAATTAATAACCAATTGTTAACTTTAACACCTGATGAACAAAACCTTATTAACCGGGCTTTTGTGTTGTAGTTTGTCAATACAGAGCTTTGCAGACCAACCGTTAGAAGGATTCACCTATGGTTCGGTGAATGCTCCTACAGGAAAAGAGTGGGAATCTCCCGAAAACCTGGCGCTCAACAAAGAGCAGCCGCATGCTTATTTCTTTCCGTTCCAGCATTTGGATAATGCCCGCAAGGTATTGCCGGAAAACAGTAAGTATTGGCAGTCACTTGACGGTGACTGGAAGTTTCACTGGCACCCGACCCCGACTCCCGCCCCAAAGATTTCTATCAGACTGAGTATGATGTCAGCTCATGGGATGCGATTCCCGTGCCTTCAAGCTGGAATATTTATGGCATTCAAAAGGACGGAAGCCAGAAGTACGGAACGCCTATCTACGTCAACCAACCGGTAATCTTCCAGCACAGCGTGAAGGTGGATGACTGGCGCGGAGGCGTGATGCGTACTCCTCCTGCCAACTGGACTACTTACAAGGATCGGAACGAAGTAGGTTCCTTCCGCCGTGATTTCGAAATCCCGCAGGACTGGGACGGACGCGAAGTCTTTATCAGCTTCGATGGTGTCGATTCATTCTTCTATCTGTGGATCAACGGTCAGTACGTAGGTTTTTCCAAGAATTCGCGTAATACCGCTAATTTCAATATCACTCCCTATTTACAGAAAGGCAAGAACACCGTAGCCGCCGAAGTGTATCGTAGTTCGGACGGTTCCTTCCTCGAAGCGCAGGATATGTTCCGTCTGCCGGGCATCTTCCGTACGGTTGCCTTGTACTCGGTTCCCAAAGTTCATTTCCGTGACTTGGTTGCCACACCCGATTTGGATGCGACTTATACGGACGGTTCTCTGACTGTCAATGCCGAAATCCGTAATCTGGATAAGAAAGCCATCAAAGACTACAAGGTATATTACTCTTTATATGCCAACAAACTGTATTCTGATGAGAATACCTTGGTAGATGGATTCTTATCTCCTGTGATCGACAAAATCGCTCCGAATGAAACCGGTAGTGTTCAGACTGTTCTTAAGGTAAAGGCTCCTAATAAGTGGTCGGCTGAATTTCCGTATCGCTACACGTTGGTAGCCGAATTGAAGGATAAGAAGAACAGAACCGTTGAAATGGTTTCCACCATTGTCGGTTTCCGCAAAGTGGAGATTAAGGATACTCCTGCTTCCGAAGATGAATTCGGACTTGCCGGACGTTATTATTATGTGAACGGAAAGACGGTCAAACTGAAAGGGGTGAACCGACATGAATCCAATCCGGGAGTAGGGCACGCCATAACCCGTGAGATGATGGAGAAAGAGATTATGTTGATGAAGCGTGCCAACATCAATCATGTACGTAATTCACATTATCCGGATGATCCGTATTGGTATTTCCTGTGCAACAAATACGGTATTTATCTCGAAGATGAGGCGAATATAGAATCGCACGAATATTATTATGGTGCTGCCTCCCTCTCTCATCCGGTGGAATGGAAAAATGCGCACGTGCACGTGTGATGGAAATGGTGCGTGCCAATGTCAACAATCCTTCTATCGTTATCTGGTCGTTGGGCAATGAAGCCGGACCGGGCAAGAACTTTGTGGCGGCTTATGATGCTTTGAAGAAGTTTGATACTTCCCGTCCTGTGCAATATGAGCGTAATAATGACATTGTAGATATGGGTTCCAACCAATATCCGTCTATCGGCTGGGTACGTGGGGCCGTGCAGGGGAAATATGATATCAAGTATCCGTTCCATATATCCGAATATGCCCATTCAATGGGGAATGCCTGCGGTAATCTGATAGATTACTGGGAAGCTATGGAGTCGACCAATTTCTTCTGTGGAGGTGCCATTTGGGATTGGGTAGACCAGTCTATGTACAATTATGACCCGAAGACAGGTGTCCGTTATCTGGCTTACGGCGGAGACTTTGGCGATACTCCCAATGATGGTCAGTTTGTAATGAACGGCATCGTGTTTGGTGACCTTGAACCGAACCTCAGTACTATGAAGTGAAAAAGGTATATCAGCACATCGGCGTAAAGGCAATAGATACAGAAAAGGGGGTATTTGAGATCTTCAATAAGTACTACTTTAAGAACTTGGCGGAAGATTACCAGTTGGTATATTCGCTTTATGAAGACGGTAAACCGATAATGACCGGTAAACCGATGGATATCAATATAGCTCCACGCCAACGTGCACAGATCACTCTGCCGTATGATCATGCCTCTCTTAAGAAAGATGCTGAGTACTTTATGAAACTACAGTTTATACTGAAGATCAAAGACCTTGGGCTGCCAAAGGCTTTCCGATGGCAGAGGAACAGATTTTGATAAAGGAGGCTACAGACCGCCCGTCCATCAGTGAAGTAACTGCCGGTGCAGCAAAACTGGATGGATTCGTACTGGACAAGGATACGAAGCGCATCCTTATAAAGGGAGCTGACTTTGAAGCCATATTTGACCCGCAAACCGGAAGTATCTACAGTCTGAAGTATGGCAACGAGACTGTTATCGCCGATGGCAACGGTCCGAAGCTCGATGCTCTCCGTGCTTTTACAAACAATGATAACTGGTTCTATGCCCCCTGGTTCGAACATGGTTTGCACAATCTGATTCATAAAGCAACTGAATATAAAGTACTGAATAAAGGCAATGGCACTTTGGTATTGAGTTTTACGGTAGAATCTCAGGCACCGAATGCCGCACGCATTAAGGGTGGTACAAGCTCCGGTAAGAATAGCATCGAAGAACTGACCGACAGAAAATTCGGTAGCAATGACTTTAAATTTGTCACTAACCAGATATGGACAGTGTATCCGGACGGTTCTATCGAATTGCAGTCCAGCATTACTTCCAATCGTTCGAGTTTGGTTCTGCCACGTTTGGGTTATGTGATGAAAGTTCCACAACAATACAGTAACTTCACTTACTATGGACGCGGACCGATAGATAACTATGCCGACCGTAAGAGCGGACAGTTTATCGAACAGTATACGAATAGCGTAGCAGGTGAGTTCGTAAACTTCCCGAAACCTCAGGATATGGGCAATCACGAAGATGTTCGCTGGTGTGCATTGACCAATCAGGCAGGGAATGGAGCTGTCTTCGTAGCTACCGACCGTCTTTCGGCTTCGGCACTTCAGTACTCGGCTCTCGACTTGATTTTGGCTTCCCATCCTTATCAGTTGCCGAAGGCAGGCGATACCTATCTGCATTTGGATTGTGCAGTGACCGGTCTGGGTGGTAACAGTTGTGGTCAGGGAGCTCCTCTCGTACACGACCGTGTGTTTGCCAACCAGCACAGCATGGGATTCATCATTCGTCCTGCCGATAAGGAACTGAGTGTCGTTGCCAATGTTGCTCCTGCGGAGATCTTCCTCTGTCTATCACACGCACCCCTGCCGGAATGGTCGAATTGACTTCGGCAAAGAAAGATGCTGTCATTTGTTATAGCATTGACGGAAGTAAAAAAGTGCAGGAATACACAGAGCCTGTCCCTATGCGTAACGGAGGTACGATCAAGGCATGGTATAAGGATAGTAAGGATATCAGCAGCACGATGAAGTTTGAGAAAATAGAAAGCATTCAGACGCAAGTCGTATACGCCAGTAGTCAGGAATCGGGTGAAGGCGATGCTTCTCATCTGACTGATGGTGATCCGAATACCATCTGGCATACCATGTATTCGGTGACAGTTGCCAAATACCCGCATTGGGTAGATTTGGATGCCGGTGAAGTCAAGGAAATCAAAGGCTTTACTTACCTGCCACGACAGAATGGAGGAAACGGTAATATCAAGGATTACTCTATTCAGGTCAGCATGGATGGAAAAGAATGGGGAGAGCCTGTTAATAAAGGAACGTTCGCAAGGGACTCCAAAGAAAAGAGAGTCTTGTTTGACAAACCGGTGAAGGCACGTTATATCCGTTTCACGGCTTTAAGCGAACAGAACGGACAGGATTTTGCGTCCGGTGCGGAGATAACGATTCTGGCTAACTAAAGATAGCTGAATATATAGAAGAAAAGTATCAATGGGAATGTGTCCCCCCTTCTAAATTTATGAGGGTTTCGACACATCCCCATTGATGCTTTTCTCTATTTTATCGGTATGAGGAAACTTCTACAACTCCTTTCCCGCCTTCTCAAAATCCGCCTTAGACTTACTCTGCGTCACAATATACACACCCAGAAACACAAGTGTAATGGCGATTCCTTTTTCCCAGCCGAAGCTCCCGATTCCCATGAGGATTGCTGCAATCGTAGCCACAATCGGCTGCATATAGTTATACATACTTACCACTGTAGGGCGGAGTAACTTCTGAGCTGTCATGATGCAGAGATAAGCAAGGAAACTTCCTCCCAGTACGACATACAATACCTGCAAAATGGCAACCATTGGAATGCTGGTCCATTGAATGACCGAAATATCTTGATAAGAGAAAGGAATATAACACATCGAAGCATAGATAAACATCCATTTATTGATGGTTACTGCCGAATATCGCTGAGACAGCCCTTGAACACCGTCAGATAGATGGAGAAACTGATTTGCGCAACCAGACAAAGCAAGTCGCCGATCAGACTTCCGTTACCACTACTCGCTGCCTGACTGCTCATAATAAGGATAAGCGCTCCCATAGCTCCCACGAAAATACCAGTACTTTCTTGTTCGTAATCGGCTCTTTCAGATAGATGGCTGCCACAATCATGGTAACTATCGGCAGAGTAGTCGTTACGATAGAAGCATCAATAGGCGAAGTCATCGAAAGCCCGAAGATAAATATCCCCTGATTGAAAACCAGAGCAAAGAGGGAAGCAAAGAAAATCTTCAGCATATCGCGGTGGTCCACATGCTCCTGTTTGCAGAAGATGGAAAGTATCCAGAATGCCGCTGCCGCACCTACCATACGAAACGTGGTGACGGAGATAGCTGAAAACTCTTGAAGTGCCGATTTGCCGATAGGAGACATCAGTCCCCACATAACGTTTGCCGTGAGTGCAAACAGATGTCCGTGCAGATTCTTGTTATTGCCCATAAGTCTGTGTATACCTTTTAATTGTTACCTTTATTGAAAACTGCTGCAAAGGTAACCAATTTGTCACATGATTTGTTTATATTTGCCTTGATTAAAATTGAATATTATGGAACAACAGGCAGACTATATCCGGCGGATCGAGATCAAAGGACTCTGGGCCCGCTTTAATATACAATGGGATTTGCGTCCGGATGTGAATATCCTTTCCGGCATCAACGGAGTGGGAAAGACCACTATTCTGAACCGTTCGGTGGGATACCTCGAACAGCTTTCCGGCGACATACAGCTCTCCGGTGAAATGAAAAGCGACGCAAAGAACGGAGTACACCTCTTCTTTGATAATCCCGCAGCGACTTATATCCCATACGATGTGATCCGCAGCTACGACCGCCCCTTGATTATGGGTGACTTCACGGCACGCATGGCAGACAAGAACGTGAAGTCCGAACTGGACTGGCAACTGTATCTGTTGCAGCGCCGCTATCTCGATTATCAGTCAATATCGGCAATAAGATGATCGAAATGCTTTCCAGCAATGACGAGGAACAGCGCAGCAAAGCCGCCCACCCTCTCCCTTGCCAA
>ENA-OQIG01000824-OQIG01000824.1-human-gut-metagenome-genome-assembly--contig:-NODE-824-length-15923-cov-1.856293_pt1 | contig 15923 bp, 30 predicted proteins | sample MGYA00242576_ERZ504741 | MGnify/ENA primary metagenome ERZ504741 (study PRJEB26092, sample SAMD00036436) | human gut metagenome | host: Homo sapiens | study: EMG produced TPA metagenomics assembly of... | reverse complement strand
CGTGGTGCTGACGGTGATCCTGTACAAGGTTGCAGAAAAAAGCATCCGGATATAAAAGGGATGTGAAAAAATGATTTTCACATCCCCGTCACTAGTCTCTAGTCACTAGTCTCTAGCCGATGGAAGCCAGCTTACGCTGGCAAATTTAAGGCGCTGTGAATGATTTTTTCACAGCGCCTTTTTGTCTTACTTTGCGTAATCCACCGCTCTGGTTTCCCGTACGATGACCACTTTGATCTGTCCCGGATATTCCATATCCTCTTCGATCTTCTTGGCCACATCGTGGGCCAGGATGGTGGCGGCATCGTCGTCCACCTTTTCCGGTTTCACCATGATCCGGATTTCCCGACCGGCCTGGACGGCATAGCATTTTTCCACGCCGTCGAAGGATTCGGCAATTTCTTCCAATCGTGTCAGCCGTTTCAGATACGTTTCCAGGGTTTCCCGACGGCTCCCGGACGCAGCCGAAATGGCGTCGGCGGCAGAAACCAGCACGGCCTGGACGGACGTGGGTTCGCAGTCCCCGTGGTGGGACATGATGGTGTTGATCACGATATCGGATTCGTGATACCGTTTGGCCACTTCCGCCCCCAGGTCCACATGGGACCCTTCCACTTCGTGGTCCACGGCCTTGCCGATGTCGTGGAGCAGCCCGGCCCGCTTGGCCGAGTTCACGTCCACGCCCAGTTCGGCGGCCATCAGGCCGGCCAGATGAGCCACTTCCGTGGAATGCTTCAGCACATTCTGCCCGTAGCTGGTCCGGTATTTCAGCCGGCCCAGCAGCTTGATCAGTTCCGGATGGATGCCATGGACACCCACCTCGAAGGTGGCCTGTTCCCCGGCTTCCTTAATCTTCTGATCCAGTTCCTTCTGGGCTTTTTCCACCATTTCCTCGATCCGGGCCGGATGGATCCGGCCGTCGTTGATCAGCTTCTCCAGGGCGATCCGGGCCACTTCCCGGCGCACAGGGTCGAAGCCGGAAATGATCACCGCTTCCGGCGTATCGTCGATGATCAGTCGATACCGGTCAGGGTCTCCAGGGTCCGGATGTTCCGGCCTTCCCGGCCGATGATCCGGCCCTTCATTTCATCGTTGGGCAGGGGCACTACCGTAACCGTGGTTTCCGCCACCTGATCCGCCGCACACCGCTGGATGGCCAGGGAGATGATTTCCCGGGCCTTCTGGTCCGCGGTATCCTTGGCTTCCTGTTCCATTTCCTTGATCAGGCGGGCTTTGTCATGTTTGACTTCTTCCCGCACATTGTCCAGCAATTCCTGTTTGGCTTCTTCGCTGGTGAGCCCGGAAATCCGTTCCAGTTCCACCATCTGCTGGTCATACAGGGCATCGACTTTGGCCTGGCTTCCCGCAGGCGGTTGCTTTGTTCCAGAAGTTTTTCTTCCTTCTTTTCATAAGCATCCATCTTTTTGTCGACGTTTTCTTCCTTCTGGACCAGACGCCGTTCATTTTTGCTGAGCTCTGCTCTTCTTTCCTTGTTTTCCCGTTCCATTTCGGACCGGAGACGGTGGATTTCTTCCTTGGCTTCCAGCAGCGCTTCCTTCTTTTTGGCATCGCTGCTTTTTTGGCTTCTTCCAGGATCTGTTTGGCAGTCTCTTCTGCGGAACCGATTTTGCCTTCTGCTACGTTTTTACGAGCCAGATATCCGCCTCCAACGCCTAATAAACAAAGGACTACAGCAATAACTACACTCATGGGATCTATGATGAGCACCTCCTCTTTTGCGTATTTTTCATCAAACCCTACTCATACAATAAATAAGGCAACCCGAGGTCGCCTTAACACCCAATGAACACGATTGGACAGAAATATTTTATAGTATTTTCACAGAGGTGTCAATAAAAAGGGGCTGTTGCCTGGGCAACAGTCCCTTTTTAGTCTCTAGTCACTAGTCCCTAGTCTCTAGTCTCTAGCCAGTGGAGAGAACCCGGCCTCGGTTCCTGGGATTCCATTGAAAAATCGTCCAATGCAACGGCTATGGCGCCGCTGCCGAAGCCCCGGCTGGCCAGCATCCTTGCCAGAGCGGCCTTGGCTTTCCGGTGATCTTCCGGATATTTCCGCCGGATTTTTTCCCCCTGGCTTCCGCCAGGGCCAGGGCCCGCTGGGTTTCTTCCTCTTCCGTCACGTCTCCCAGCGCGTCCCGGGCCTCTTCCCCGGACAGGCACCGCCGGGTAAGCATCAGCCGCAGGTACTGCTTCCCGTAAAACTTTTTCCGGCGCCAGGCGTCCAGCACCGAATGGGCACAGCGAAAATCATCCACAAAATGATGGTCCGCCAGCTTCTGGATCACCTGGTCCTGGAGTTCTTCCGGGCAGCCCCGTTCCCCCAGCTTCTGCCGCAGTTCCCGGGTGCTGTGGTCCCGGAGGGCCAGTTTGTCCAGGCAGTAATTGTAGGCTTCCGCATGGGTGGTCAGGGATTTTTTGGATTTACTCCACATGGTCTCCATCCGTTTCCGGAGTCATCACCAGTCCGTCCGGTTCCTGGGCCGTTTCCTGGACCGGCACCGGTTTTCCGTCCGCCGGCAGGCCGGCAGCCGCCCGGATCCGGGCTTCCACTTCTGCGGCCATATCCGGATGTTCCTTCAGGAAGGTCTTGGTGTTTTCCCGTCCCTGACCGATCCGCTGGTCTCCGTAGGAATACCAGGCACCGCTCTTGTTCAGGATGTTGTACTGGACCCCCAGATCCACCAGACAGCTTCGTGGGAAATCCCTTCCCCGTACATAATGTCGAATTCCGCCTGTTTGAAGGGAGGCGCCACCTTGTTCTTCACCACTTTCACCCGGGTGTGGTTCCCGATGATGTCGTTGCCGCTCTTCAGGCTTTCCACCCGGCGCACATCCATCCGGATGGTGGAGTAGAACTTCAGGCACGGCCCCCGGTGGTCACTTCCGGATTTCCGAACATGACCCCTACTTTTTCACGGATCTGGTTGATGAACACCGTCGCCGTCCGGGATTTGGCAATGACCCCGGTGAGTTTCCGCAGGGCCTGGCTCATGAGCCGGGCCTGGAGGCCCACATGGGAATCCCCCATATCCCCTTCGATTTCCGCTTTGGCACCAGGCCGCCACCGAGTCGATGACGATGATGTCGATGGCACCGCTGCGCACCAGGGCGTCACAGATTTCCAGGGCCTGTTCCCCAGTATCCGGCTGGGAAATCAGCAGGTTGTCGATGTCCACTCCCAGGTGCCGGGCATATTCCGGATCCAGGGCGTGTTCCGCATCGATGAAAGCCGCATAGCCGCCCCGTTTCTGGCTTCGGCGATCATGTGCAGGGCCACGGTGGTCTTCCCGGAAGATTCCGGTCCGTAGATCTCAATGATCCGGCCCCGGGGAATCCCCCCGACCCCCAGTGCAATATCCAGGGACAGGGCCCCGGTGGGAATGGTTTCAATATTCATTTTGGCGCTGGCGGCTCCCAGCTTCATGATGGATCCCTTGCCGAAATCCTTTTCGATCTGTTTCAGGGCCGCATCCAGCGCTTTATTTTTCTCCGCATCCAAACTCATGTTGTCATCTCCTTGTACCACAGTTGCTCTATCTAGTATATAAACATTTGTTCGTAAAGTCAAGCTTTTCTGGGGAGATCTTTCAGTTCCTGCTGGGTGAATACGTAGGATTTGTTGCAGTACTGGCAGTGGACTTCGGTCTGGGGATCCTGGAGGATCTCTTCAAAGTCTTTCTGAGGCAGACCGCAGAGCATCCCGGCCACCTTTTCCCGGCTGCAGCCGCAGTGGAAGGAAACAGGATGGGATTCCAGGATTTCCACCGGCAGCCCCTTGGCCACCTTCCGGATCATCCCTTCCGCATCCAGACCGGTCTGGAGCAGCTCCGTCACATAGGGCAGGGTCAGGATATTGTCTTCCAGGGTCTTGATGGTTTCTTCCGAAGCATCCGGCAGCAGCTGGACGAAGTACCCGCCGGAAACAGCCACGGACCCGTCTTTTTCAATGAGCACGCCCAGGGCCACACTGGAGGGAGTCTGTTCGGACACCGCCAGGTACCGGGTGAGATCCGCTGCGATTTCCCCGCTTTTCAGGGTGGAAACCCCGGTGAAAGGTTCTCCCTGGAGAGGGCACCGGGTCACGGTGACCACCCATAGTGGCCCACGCCGCCGCCCACATCCAGCTTGCCGTTTTTCGGCGGCAGCATCACTTCCGGATGCATCACAAAGCCCCGGACCTGATAATCCCGGGCATCGGCATCACCTGGCCCAGGGGGCCATCCCCCTTGAACCGGACCGTCACCGCTTCCCCGGCCTTCATGGTGGCGGCCAGCAGCAGGGCCCGGCAGCGGTACGGCCCAGGCCGCCGCTGCCAGAGGGGTACAGTGATGGATCTCGTTCATGTGCTGGGTCAGATGGGTGGTGGTCACGGCATAGATCCGGGCATCCCCGGCAGTGGCCTTGACTAACACGTCTTCCATAGGCACCTCTTACAGTTCCTTGGTCAGGTTGACCATTTCAATGACTGCCATGGCCGCATCGGAACCCTTGTTCCCGGCCTTGGTGCCGGCCCGTTCCACAGCCTGTTCGATGTTTTCAGTGGTCAGCACCCCGAAAGCCGTGGGGACTTCCGTTTCCATGTTCACCAGGGCCACCCCTTTGGACACTTCGTTGCACACATAGTCGTAATGGCTGGTGGCACCCCGGATCACGCGCCAGGCAGATGATACCGTCATATTTGCCGCTTTTGGCCATTTTCTTGGCAATGCTAGGGGATTCAAAGGCACCGCACCCAGGCCACGGTAATGTCATCCTCATTGGCCCCATGCCGGCGCAGGGTGTCTTCCGCCCCGCTGAGCAGTTTGCTGGTGATGAATTCGTTGAAACGGGACACCACGATCCCGATTTTCAGACCTTCCGCTAACAGTTGACCTTCCAGAATTTTCATTTTGCATCCTCCACATCTTCATGTAATTCGTGGCCCATCCGGACCTGTTTGGTAACCATGTACCGATGGTTGTAGCAATTGTCTTTCATAATGATGGGTACGGTTTCCGTAATGGTGATCCCATAACCGGAAAGCCCTGCCCGTTTGGCCGGGTTGTTGGTCATCAGCCGGATGCTGGTGAGCCCCAGATCCGCCAGGATCTGTGCCCCGATGCCGTAATCCCGCATATCCGGTTTGAAGCCCAGCTTCACATTGGCATCCACCGTATCCAGCCCCTGATCCTGGAGTTCATAGGCCCGGAGTTTGTTGGCCAGGCCAATGCCCCGGCCTTCCTGCTGCATGTACAGCACCACGCCGCAGCCTTCCTTTTCGATCATCTTCAGGCTGGTGGCCAGCTGATCCCCGCAGTCGCAGCGGAGGACCCCAGGGCATCCCCGGTGAGGCATTCCGAATGGACCCGGACCAGCACATCCTTCTTGCCGGCCACATCCCCTTTGATGATGGCCACATGGCATTTGTCGTCCAGGTCGTTTTCGTAGCCGATGGCCCGGAAGGTGCCGTATTTGCTGGGCAGGGCCACATTGGCGATCCGGTGGACCATTTTTTCATTTTTCTTCCGGTAGGCGATGAGATCCGCCACGGTGATGAAGGTCAGGTTGAATTTCCTGGCGAATTCGATCAGCTCCGGAGTCCGGGCCATGGTACCGTCTGCGCTCATGATTTCACAGCAGATGCCCACCGGTTTCAGTCCGGCCAGCCGGCACAGGTCCGTAGTGGTTTCCGTGTGGCCGGTACGCCGGAGCACCCCGCCTTCCCGGCTGCGCAAAGGGAACACATGGCCGGGCCGGCGGAAATCTTCCGGTTTGGCGCTTTCGTCAGTGCATTTCTTGATGGTGTAGGCCCGTTCCACGGCAGAGATCCCGGTGGTGGTGTCCTTGTGGTCGATGGAAACGGTGAAGGCCGTTTCATGGTTGTCCGTGTTGTTGGCCACCATGGGTTCCATCTGGAGCCGGTCCAGGATGGCCCCGTCACAGGGCATGCAGATCAGGCCTTTGGCGTGGGTGGCCATGAAATTGATGTCGTCCGGAGTCACATACTCCGCACTCATGATCAGGTCCCCTTCGTTTTCCCGGTCGGGATCGTCGGTGACCAGGACCATTTTCCCGGCCCGGATGTCCGCAATGGCCTGTTCAATGGGGGCAAACTGAAATTTTTTATCCATGATTTTCTCTCCTTACATAAATCCATTTTCGAAAAGGGTGGCTTTGGTCAGCCCCCCGGATTTTCTGGTTTCCAGCATCCGTTCCACATATTTCCCCAGGATGTCCGTTTCCAGGTTCACCTTGTCTCCGGTCTTTTTGAAGCCCAGGGTGGTGAACTGGACGGTAAGAGGGATCAGGGAGACGGAAAAAGTGGTGTCCGTCACTTCCGTGATGGTCAGGCTGATGCCGTCGATGGCAATGGATCCTTGGTGACCATGCCCCGGAGCAGCTCCGGGCTGCAGCTGATGGTGGTAACTTTGGCAATGCCTTCCGGGCGGATCTTCACAATGGTTCCCACCCCGTCCACATGGCCGCTGACAATGTGCCCATCCAGTCCGTCCCCTACATGGAGGGTCCGTTCCAGGTTGATCCGGTCCCCCTTCTTCAGGGAACCGATGGTGGTCCGCCGGGCGGTTTCCGGCATCACATCCACGGTGAAGCGCTGGCTGTCAAACTTCGTCACCGTCAGGCAGGCCCCGTTGCAGCAGACGCTTTCCCCGATTTTCAGCAGGGGCGGAATGGTCTGGGCGGCAATGGTGAGCCGGTAGGAATTCTGTTCCCGGCGCAGGTCCTCCACCTTGCCCAGTTCCGCAATGAGTCCCGTAAACATGGCCTCAGCTCCTTTCCAACAGGCCCGTGACCATCAGTCCGTGCCGAAGGCTTCGTACTGAGGTTCCTGGAGGGTCACCTGCAGGTCCATGTTCCGGGCCCCCCGGCCCCCGATGGCACCCAGGTTCCGCTTGCCCCCGATCAGGCAGGGAGCGATAAAGGCATAGACCCGCTGGGCCAGCCTGCCGTCAAAGAAGGCACCATGGACCTGGCTGCCTCCTTCCACCAGCACGCTGGTCTTTTCCTGCTGTCCCAGTCTGTCCAGCAGGATGCCCAGATCCAGGGCCCCGTTCTTTTCCGGGATCTGCCATACGGTCACCTGGTCCAGGGCCTGGAAGGCTGCCGCTTTGTCCCGGTCCGCTTTCAAGGAGGTGACCAGGAGGGTCCTGGCTTCCCCGTCGGTGAACACCTTCCGGTCCATGGGCAGCTGACAGTGGCTGTCCAGGACGATCCGCAGGGGATTCTTTCCTTCCACCAGCCGGCAGGTCAGGGACGGATCGTCGTTGAGGACCGTGTTCTTTCCCACCAGGATGCAGTCGTAGATGCTCCGGAGCTTGTGGGCATAAGTCCGGGACTGCTCATTGGAGATCCATTTGGAATCTCCGGAGGCCGTGGCGATTTTCCCGTCCAGTCATGGCGTATTTCAGGGCCACAAAAGGACGGCCCGTCTTCATCCAGTGCATGAACACTTCGTTCTGCCGGTTGGCTTTGTCCGCCAGTACCCCCCGGACCACTTCCACCCCCGCTTCCTGGAGCCGGGCAAAGCCCCGTCCGGCCACTTTCGGGTTGGGATCGTCCGCCGCCGCCACCACTTTTTTGATGCCGGCCCGGATCAGGGCCTCACAGCAGGGGCCCGTACGGCCGTAATGGGAGCAGGCTCCAGGGTCACATAGGCGGTGCAGCCTTCCACCTGGTTCCCGGCATCCGCCATGGCCATGATTTCCGCATGGGGCTGGCCGGCTTTGTGGTGGTAGCCTTTGCCAACGATCTGCTTCCGGGTTTACGATGACGCAGCCCACCAGAGGATTGGGACTGGGTGCAGCCCCGGGCTTTTTCCGCCAGGTCCAGGGCCATCTGCATATATTCTTCGTCTGTCACTGTTTCACCCGCTTTCATGATTTGCCAAATACAAAGCCGTGCCATCCGGGGAGGATAGCACGGCAAATATACTTTTCCGAACCTGTCTTTTCTCATCCAGACTGTACTGTCGGTATCGGAATTTCACCGATTCGTGCCAAGCTCGCGGACTTTACCGCCGGTAGGGAATCGCACCCCTCCCCAAAGACAAAACTTATGATGTTGTTCCGGAAATATTATATCATATCTGTATGGGATTGCAAGAAGCCAGATACGGTGCGGTGCGCCTTGAAAAGCTCATATCGAACCGCAGGGGCCGCAGGCCCGGCGGCCCGCTGGATGCACGGACAAGCAGCGGTTTGGCGGGCTGCCCGGCGTGCAGCCCTACAGGATCGCAACGGGGTATCGGATTCCAGCCGTCCCGTTCTTCACTCTGCACTCTTCCCTTTTTCCTGCAATCAGAAGGAGTATTCCGCCCCTACGATGATCCGGCGTCCGGGCATGGGATAATTATCCTGCCCATTGACGACACCACCCTGTTCTGCGTAGGCCGCATTGTTCAGGTTGTAGAAATTGGCAAAGCCGGTCCAGTTCTGATCGAATTTGTACCGGGCAATGAAGTCCATGGTCAGGTACCGGTTTTCTCCGAATCCGGCGTCACTGTACAGATTTTTGCTCCGCCCTTTCTTGCTGAGTCCATTAGCTGCCCGTACCCGGAGGTTCAGGTTCCATTTGGTATCATGATACCGTACACCGGCCTGGTAGTAGTTAGGTGCGTAGTTGTCATCCCGGATATACCCTTCTGATTTACCTGTTACTCTCACATAGGTGTAAGAAGCATCCACATCCCACAGTTTGTTCAGCTTGTGAGTTACATTCAGAGACAGCCCCCGTTTCTTTTCCCGGTCGATATTTTCTGCATAGGAATCAGAAACCCAGAGAGAAACTGGGACTTTTCTCCAGTTAATGGCATTGTGGAGATTGCTGTAGAAGGCGCTGATACCCACATCTGTTTTGGAATCCGCCTTGAAGTTGTAGCCCAAAGTATACACATTCCCGGTTTCTGCCTTCAGGTTTTCATTACCTACATACTTGCCATACTTCCCATAATCTTTATAGTAGTACAAATCATCAATAGTAGGAGTCCGGAACACCTGATTCCAGGAGAAGTAAGCATTGCTGTCCTTGCTGAACTTCTTGTTGATGGCGGCACTGCCGGTGGTCCGGTTTCCGCTACGGCTGTGGTCCGTAAACCGGATGCCCGTATTCAGTTGCCAGGTGGGAGCAAACTGCCACTGGTCCTGGAGGAAAACAGCCTTGGTATTATAACCTTTTTTTCCCGCTGTAATTACCCTGGCTGTGTGCTTGGCATCCCTGTATTCCAATCCTCCTACCAGAGTATTGGTGTCGGATAAAACAAAGTTCTGCTGGCCTTCGATGCCCCAGTCCGTTTCGTCCATGCCGCCCAGGTTGAAGTAGCTGGTGTAGTTCCGGTAGGTCTGCAGATAGCCGCTGTTTTGGGCATCCCGGTTCCAGTCATAGCGCAGGCCCACATTGTTCGTCTTCTTGTTCAGACGGGAAGGAGACACGTAGTTGACTTTGTACGGGTTCCAGCCATCCATGTTGGAGTAGTCATAGTTCAGGGTCAGCCCGTCGGAAGGGGTGAAATCCTGGGTCAGTTTCAGGGACAGGTTGTCCTGGGTATAGTTGGACTGGCCCGGCCATTTCTTGGTGTCGCCATTTTTGTCCTTGTATTTGAAGTAGGAAGCCTTGTTCCGGCTGGCGGCCACCTGGAGTCCAGTCTTGTCCACTTTGCCGCCTACGGACACGCCCCAGGTCCTGATTACCCCAGGAACCGTAGCCCACCCGGATTTTCCCGGTGGTTTCTTCCGGAGTCTTGGTGATGATGTTGATGACGCCCCCCACGGCATCGGCCCCGTACAGGGTGGAAGCACCGCTCTTCACCACTTCGATCTTTTCGATCATGTCCACAGGAGGCAGGGTATGGGCATCAAAAGTGGCTTTGACCATGCTGCCCATGCTGTTGTTGAACCGGCGGCCGTCCACCAGTACCAGCACCCGTTGATCCCCATTGAGCATGATATGGGATTCATAGGCTCCCACACCGTTCTGCATCACCCGTGCCCCGGGCACATCCTCCAGGGCATCCGTTACGGTACGATATCCCCGGTCGGAAATCTGCTGGCTGGTGATCACGGTTACATCCGCCGGCGTATCCACCTTCTGGTTCTTCAGCCGGTTGGCCGTGATCACAATTTCCTGGGCAGGTTTTTCTGCCTGTTCCTGTTCTGCGGCCCACACCACAGACGTACTGCCGGCCAGTACGGCCGTCAGCACGGCGGCAGCCAGTTTTTGATTCCACACTTCTTTCATCCGATAACTTCCCTTCTTTTTCATAGAATAGTTTTCTATTAGTCTATCCTATCTGCTGTTATAACACAAGTAGACTGAAGTTATGGACTCCTATAGATTAAAGGAATAGCAAAAGGCGCTGTGAAAAAATCATCCACAGCGCCTTTATTTCGCCAGCGTTAGCTGGCTTCCATCAGCTAGTGACTATTGACTAGTGACTAGTGACGGGGTGTGAAAAAGCATTATTTCACACCCCCTGTCTCAATAACTCACATGCATCAGATACAGCCCCTGGGCCGGGGCAGCCATGCCGGCCTGTTTCCGGTTTTTGGCCGCCATCACCCGGGCGAAATCTTCTTCATTCCACTGGCCCGTGCCCACCGGACCAGGCAGCCCACGATGTTCCGGACCATCCGGTACAGAAACCCGTCCCCGGTAATGGTGAAGGTGTACAGATTTCCGTCCTGGACCCAATGGGCTTCGGTCAGGGTCCGCACCGGCGAGGTATCCTGGCTTCCCTGGTTCTTGAAGGAGGTGAAGTCATGCTTTCCCAGGAGCAGGGCCGCCGCCCGGTTCATGGCCTCCACATCCAGTTTCTCCCGGATCTCCCAGGTAGTGTTCCGCTGGGTGGGATCCGGCAGGGGGGAATAATAGATTTTATACTGGTAGGTCTTGTCCACCGCGTCGAACCGGGCGTGGAAATCATCCCGGACCACTTCCGCTTCCCGGATGGCAATGTCCGGCGGCAGATGGGGTTCCAGTGCCCGGCGGTAGTTTTCCGGCGGGATCCGGGAACTGGTGGCAAAGGAAATCACCTGGCCCAGGGCGTGGACCCCTGCATCGGTCCGTCCGGCGGCCTTGATCAGGATGGGTTCCTTCAACACTTCCGTCAGGGCCTTTTCCAGCACCTGCTGGACCCCCACCCCGTTTTTCTGCCGCTGGAACCCCTGGTAACGGGTTCGTCATAGGCACTGTGGCTTTAATGGTCCGGATCATGCCGGGATCCCCAGCGCAGGAAAGCCAGCAGGACAAACAGGGCCAGCATCACCAGCCCGGTCAGGCATCGGCTTTGCCGTAGACCAGTTCATGCATCCGGTCCGTCCTTCCCCGCCCCGGTAGCACCGGCTTCCATGGCCAGAGCCAGTTCGTCCGCCCGGCGGAAGGAGGAGATGAACAGGGGAATCAGGATGGGCAGCATGTTTTTGGCCCGCTTCATGATGTTCCCGGAGGAAAAATCCGCCCCCCGGGACATCTGGGCTTCATGATCCGGTCTGTTTCCTCCAGCAGGGTGGGAATGAACCGGAGGGCGATGGTCATCATCATGGCCAGTTCGTGGGCCGGCACCCCGATTTTTTGAAGGGACGGAGCAGGGATTCAATGCCGTCGGTCAGCACAATGGGAGACGTGGTGAAGGTCATCAGGGAAGACACCAGGAGCAGCAGGACCAGCCGCAGGGACATCTTCACCCCCAGCACGATCCCTTCTCTGGTGACGGTGATGAACTTCCAGTGCCACAGGGCTTCCCCCGGATCCGTGACAAAATGAATCACCATGGTCAGCAGGATGATGATCCACAGGGGCTTGATGGACCGGAGCAGCAGTCCTGCCGGCAGTTTGGCCAGGGCAGCCCCCAGCACGATGAACCCGATGAGGATCCCGTAGGAAAGGGGCGAATTGGCCAGGAACACCATGACCATATAGAACAGCACCGCCAGGATCTTGGTCCGGGGATCCAGCCGGTGGATGCAGGAATTCCCGGGATAGTACTGTCCCAGGGTAATGTCTGTCAGCATGTTTTCCACCCCTTTGCTTTGTCAATGGCCCGGATCAGTTCTTCTTTGGTGAGGGGCGTCCCTTCAATGTTGGGGCAGGCCCTGGTTCCGGAGTTCTTCCGCCAGTTTCACGCTTTCCGGCACGTCCACGGAAGGGATTCCAGTTTTCCCGTTCATGGGTGAACAGCTCCCGGGCCGGACCGTCCAGCTGGAGCCGGCTGTCACTCATGACCAGGAGCCGGCTGGCGTACTGGGCGGCTTCTTCCATGCTGTGGGTAATCAGCAGCACCCCCATTTTCCGTTTCTCGAAGATTTTCCGCAACTGGCCGAAGATGCTGTCCCGGCTGATGGGATCCAGCCCGGCACTGGTTCGTCCATGATCAGGTAATCCGGTTCCATGGCCACCACCCCGGCAATGGCCACCCGGCGCATCTGCCCCCCGGAAAGCTGGAAGGGTGACCGCTGGGCGAAGGTGTCGAAATCCAGGTCCACGAATTCCATGGCGCTGCGCACCGCTTCTTCCACCTCCGGTTCGGACTTTCCCTGGTTCCGGGGCCCGAAAGCGATGTCTTCGTAGATGGTTTCCGCAACAGCTGGTGTTCCGGATACTGGAACACCATACCCACCGGTTCCGGGCCGTCTTGGCTTCCGGAGTCTTTGCCGCCAGGTCCACCCCGTCCACCAGCACCTTCCCCGCCATGGGATGGAGCAGTCCGTTGAGATGCTCCGCCAGGGTGGATTTGCCGCTGCCGGTATGGCCGATGAGAGCCACGAACTCCCCTTTTTCCAGGGTGAAGCTCACATCATCCAGGGCCTTCTTTTCCAGGCTGGTATGGGTCATATAGGTATAGGAGATATGGTCTACTTGGATGGACATAATGCTTCACACAACTCCTTATGGGTAATGATGGGCGGCAGCCGGTGGCCCTGTTTGTCCAGGGCATCCGCCACTTCCGCCGCCAGGGGGCATTCCAGCCCCAGGCCCCGGATCCGGTCCACCTGGGTGAATACTTCCTTGGGTGTCCCTTCCAGGACGATCTTCCTTTTTCCATGGCGATGATCCGGTCGGCCAGGATGGCCTCTTCCATTTTATGGGTAATGTACACAATGGTGATATGCTTTTCTTTGTTCAGCTTCAGCACCGTGGAGACGATTTCCTTCCGTCCCTTGGGATCCAGCATGGCGGTGGGCTCGTCAAAGACGATGCACCGGGGTTCCAGGGCCAGCACCCCGGCAATGGCCACCCGCTGTTTCTGGCCCCCGGACAGCCGGTGAGGGGCCCGTTTGGCATAATCCAGCATATCCACGGCCGCCAGGGCTTTTTCCACCCGGGGACGGATTTCCGGCCCGGGGACACCGATGTTCTCCAGCCCGAAAGCCACATCTTCCTCCACAATGGCTGCCACGATCTGGTTGTCCGGGTTCTGGAACACCATGCCCACGGTCTGGCGCACGGGCCAGAGATTTTCTTCTATGGCGGTATCCAGGCCGCCCACCAGGCAATGACCGCTGGTGGGGGTCAGGAGACCGTTGAAATGACGGGCCAGGGTGGATTTTCCACTGCCGTTGGTCCCGATAATAGCCACAAATTCGCCGGGAGCAATGGACAGGTCGATTCCCTGGAGTGCCGTCATTTCCTGATTTTGCCCATCCACATAGGTATGGGTCAGATTTTTCGTTTCAATGATCGGTTCCATAACATCCTCCATAAAGTTAAATTATAGCTTCGTTTACTGGAATCAGTCAATAAAAAAGGGGGGCTGTGAAAAAATGAGAAATCATTTCACAGCCCCCTTTGGTCACAGGTCGCGAGTCGTGAGTCGCGGGCTTGTTAGTGCAGACTGAAGATTCAGTTTTGTAAATCCCAACCGATTTTCTCTTATGGCCGTTGACAGTTGACAGCTGACCGTTGACAGGGCTGTTGCATATGCAACAGCCCTGCACACTTACAGCACCCCTGCGGGCAGAGCCATTTCCACTCCCGGTCCGATGGGCAGGCCCAGGGTCATCCAGACGATCAGGAAGATGATCCAGACGATCTGCAGGCAGACGGGCAATGGGGATCAGGTTGGAGACCAGGTCCCTATGGCGGCCTTGGGCATGTATTTTTCCTGGGCCACACTGAGGATCATCCACAGATAGGGGTTCATGGGCGTAAAGCAGTTGGTGGGAGAATCCCCCAGCCGGTACAGCAGCTGGGTAAAGCCCGGATGATACCCCAGCAGCATGAACATGGGGATGAAAATGGGGGCGAAGATGGCCCACTTGGCGGACCCGGAGGACATGAAGATATTCACCAGGCTGGTAATCAGCACAAACAGCACGCACATGGGCAGTCCGGTAAAGCCCACGTTCTTCAGGAAGTCAGCGCCTCCGATGGCCAGCAGGGTCCCCAGATGGGTTCAGCTGAACAGGGCCTGGAACTGGCCGCAGAAGAAGCAGAACACCACAAAGGCGCCCATGCCGCTCATCTGATGGACCATGGCCTTGTTCACGTCTTTGATGCAGGTGAAGGAACCGGTGGTGAAGCCATAGGTGAGCCCGGCCAGGCTGAACATGACGAACAGCAGGGGGATCAGCCTTTCAGCAGCGGGGAACCCACAAAAGTGTGCCCGTCCTTGGACAGCACACCGGTGAAGAACCCGGCAGCCAGGATCAGGATATAAATCACCACCACAAGAGCGGCCCGGTTCAGCCCCTTCACTTCGATGGGCTTCACCTCTCCCAGTTCTTCATCGGCCCCCGGTCCGTCATAGACCCCGAAACGGGGTTCCACGATCTTGATGGATACCAGGGCGATGATCAGGGCACAGAGGAAGGTGGAAGCGAACATGAAGTACCAGTTGCAGGTTACATCCACCGCAAAGACCCCGGCCTTGCCGAAGAACCCGTCAATGGCCTGGTTGGTCAGCCCCTGGAGCAGGGAATCAGTACCGGCGATCATCAGGTTGGCCCCGAAGCCGGCTTCTGCCCCGGCAAAGCCACCATCATCCCCACTACAGGATGTTTCCGCACCCCGATGTAGGCAACGGCCGCCAGGGGCGGGATCACCACCATGGCCGTATCGGAGGCGATGTTGCCGCAGACCCCCAGGAACGCCACGATGAAGGCACCAGGGAAGGCGGTACCCCTTTCATGCACCGGCGGAGCAGAGCCGCCAGCATGCCGGATTCTTCACAGAACCCGATGGCCAGGGTCATGGTAATCACCAGGCCCAAAGGAGCAAACCCGGTAAAGTTCTTCACCAGGGTGGTCAGCAGCCATTGGATGCCGGCCTTGGTGAAAAAGTTCTGGGAGGTGACGATTTTGTGGGAAGCGGGGTTTTCCAGAGCAAATCCCGCCTGGGTGCAGATGGCCCCCACCACGGCTGTGATCACAAACAGGATGCAGAACAGGATGGCCGGGGGCGGCAGCCGGTTGCAGACCCGTTCCACGGTGTTGAGAAAACGGTCCAGCAGACTGCCTTTTGTTGCGTTCTTTGTTTCCATTGAGAGTCCTCCTTTGATCCAGGTTCCTTTGGGAAGAGACAGTTCCTTTCTCTCTGCAAAAGAGCCCTTTGTTCTCCGAAAGATTTTTCAGAGACAATGTTAAAAAATTTACAAGAATTCCCTCATATTATACCAGAAAGCGGGACTGAATTGTTGAATTTTCAATACTTTTCTGAAGAAAAGTCTATTTTACACGGACATTCTCGGATTATTTTCCGTTTTTTGTTCCGGTTCCTGCCCCCTCCTGTTTTCAGTCCCGTTAACCCTACTGCGAGTACATCTTTTTGTAATTTTTACAGAATATTGTACTTCTTGCTTTTCCACTCTAAAGTGTATTCCCCCATGCCCCGGAAAGAACAGACCACCATCGCCCAGCACTGTCCCCTGTCATTTCCATCCAGTTCCCCCATTGGTTCCGGCAACAAGGATCATAC
>ENA-OQIG01000823-OQIG01000823.1-human-gut-metagenome-genome-assembly--contig:-NODE-823-length-15937-cov-1.828400_pt1 | contig 15937 bp, 14 predicted proteins | sample MGYA00242576_ERZ504741 | MGnify/ENA primary metagenome ERZ504741 (study PRJEB26092, sample SAMD00036436) | human gut metagenome | host: Homo sapiens | study: EMG produced TPA metagenomics assembly of... | reverse complement strand
AATTATTATATTTTTCATTACGTAAAACTTATCTAAGTTATTGGTTACTATTTGATATCCCACCAAACCGGAGTACTTCCCGGTACCCCTGCAGGAGTATTCACATTTTTGCTGACGTGCGCTTAATGGATAAGTCATACGTTTCATCAGTCCACCCGCTTCCAGACCATTAGTCCATGGAGCAACTAACTCTCCCGGAGTGTATACTGACTCACTAGCCTGTATCTGTGCTGCTGAATAAGAAGACAGTTTCGGACAATCTGTACGACGAATCTCACTCCATGCTTCCATATGATCCATGTAGAAAAGAGATACCCATTTCTGCATATATATCAAGTTTAACTTGTCTGCCTGTGTAGAAGCAGCAGACCATGCACACGCTCCTTCCAAAATGGTATTCTCTTGACCTGCAAATCCACGAACGGCAAAGTCTGCAGTTACACCTGCTTCATAAGCACTCTTTGCATTCGCATCATCATTGTGAAAACGAGCATATACCTCAGCTATCAGGAATTGTAATTCAGCCTGAGTAAAGAAATAGACAGGTTTTGTGGCTCCGATAGAGTAATCAATCGCACTTACGTTTTTGTTTTTCCAGTTGTCAGTACCCAGAATGCTTTGCATATGTGTTTTTCCTCCGGGAAGTTGACCGACATACTTTCCATCCGCATCTGTTTTACTAATACCATAAGCGATTCGAGGGTCTCCCGTGCTGCTTAAATAAGATACTAACGGATAGGCAGCACAATGATTACCGGTCAAGCCGACCGCATTCGTATTATACCATGATTCCGTTTGTCTGTTTCATCCAAGAAACAATCCAATTTCACGTCACCGGTAAAGAATTCGTTGTTTTGTACTAAGGTCTTCACTTTCTCTGTATACGAAGCCGCATCTATGTTGGCATCAATGAAACGCAGATACATACGGAGCGAAGAGCATTGGCAAAACCTTTCCATTGAGCGATATTTTTATTGAATATCAAATCCGGCACATCCATACCACTTCCATCCAAAGCAGCTTCTGCCGCATCTATCTCACCTAATATACCTTTATATACTGTTTCACCCGTATCCCACTTAGGTGTGGCATTGGCATTACCTTGCAGAGCTTCCGAATAAGGTGAGTCACTGGTATTATCTACCATTATCTGAAAGGCATATGCTCTTAGTATGGTAGTAGCGAATCGGTCGGCAGGGTTTGTGGTCTTTTCCAGCACCTGCTTTGCATCTTCCAAAGCTCCTGCAAACAGGATTCTATAAGAATAATCCATTTGCTGGGAAGATTCGGTAAATGTATATTCACATAGAGTGTTATACTGATTCGACTCCGGTTTCTGTTCATAGTACTGAGCGAAAAAGCCAGCGTAATTATAAATTTCTCCGCCTACCGCCGAAGCAATGGAAGCACTGATAGAGGGGAATATCAAATCCGCCGTCACCTGATCATTCATCGGGTAGTTCGGGTCGTCATTGATGTTCAGGTCGCAACCTGCAAACAATGCTGTTGTTGCTAATGATGCATATAATAATATTTTTTCATTTTTATTCCTGTTTAAAATTTAACCATTAAGTTGAAACCGAAACGACGTGAGCTGGGATTAGCCGTGTATTCTCCATAGTTACCTTCAAGGTCGTTACCAAATGAAGTCATTTCGGGATCAATAAATGTATTGCTGGATGGAGTCCAGACAAATAAGTTATTGCCATATGCAGACACTTTTACTGCCTGGAAAGGAGTTTTTGCCAACCATCTTTTGGGCAGGTCCCAACCTAATACAACAGAACGAAGCTTGACGTATGATTTGTCTACCAGGAAGCAGCTTCCCATATCAGAGCCACCGTCGCCCCAGTATTTATAAATGTTAGAGCTTGTAATAGGAGTTGTATTTTCTACATAAGTAACGTTTTCTCCATTCACTATTTTATTTACTGAGTTAGGAACAATCAAAGGATTACGGTCATTGTAGGCAGTCTGTATCGCGTTACCGGTAAAATAGTTTATATCTTTAGTACGTGAATACATCACTCCGCCCTGACGGATATCAAAATCAATGCCTAAGCTTATACCTTTATATTTCAAGTTAGTAGAAACACCCATTTGATATTTGTTATTCATATCTCCGCAGATTCCGAATTCGCTGGCTTCAACCGGAAGACCTGTTGATGAATTTACTACAATACGTCCTTGCGGATCACGTTCGGCTACCTGAGCCTTGAAAACACCAACAGGCATGCCTGTTATAGCGTACATACTGGTACCTCCATTGAGACCATAAATCGTTGTAATGCCACCCAATTCTTCCGGTAAACTGATCACCTTACTCCAGTTCTTCGTGAAGTTCCATGTCAGTTCCCAACTGAAATCTTTTGTTCTTATCGGAGTGCCGCTGATCAGGAGTTCTATACCACGGTTACGAATCTTACCCAGGTTCATATTCTGTGCTGTATAGCCTGAAGCAGGGTCCATAGCCAAAGAGAAAATCTGCTTATCGGTATTCCTATTATAATAAGATACGTCAAAAGAGAGGCGGTTTTTGAAGAAAGCCATATTTTAAACCGACTTCAGATTCTGTGGTCATTTCCGGACTTAATGTATTACTTCCGAGTACATTTCCTGCAGAGTAAGCGTTGACACCTCCTAGAGGGAAAGTCAGAGAACCGAAAGGTATTCTATTGGAAGATTGTGCATACACAGGATTAACCATATACACATCAGCATCGTTACCTGTCTTACCCCAGCTGGCGCGTATCTTACCAAAAGTTATCACATCTTGCAGATTGTCATTCAATAATTCGCTGAAAATAAAACTACCGGTAATACCAGGATAGAAGAAACTGCGATTTTCTTTTGGAAGAGTAGAAGACCAGTCATTACGGGCAGTAACCGTTAAATAGAGCATATTCTTCCATGAACCTTCAAACTGTCCGAAAACACCCATCAGACGTCTGAGTTCCATGTGCTGTTCTACTATAGGAGTTTTGCCGGAGTTCTTCAGATTAAACCATGTAGGAATCGTTAAATCATTAACTTCTGAATATTGATAAGAGACTTTACGTTCATTGCCATTGAAACCGACCAGTGCATTGATATTAAAATCGTTAACCGGCATATTGAAATTAACCATAATATCCTGGTTTATCTCGCGACGACGGGTTATCTGCTCAGAATATTGTCCGGTTTCACCAGAGAAAGGACTGCTGGAGCCCTGACCTTCTCCATTAGGAGTACCTTCATAATAAAGAGCGTACAGATTCGGTTTTCCTTTGTCACTTTGTCCTGTTGTAGTATCCAAGCCCATACGGTACGTAAACTTGAAGTATTTCAGGAATTCATAATCCAATTGAAATTTTCCGTAGAATCTTTCAGATTCATATTCATTCAAATAGTTATTCAAAATATAATAAGGGTTCATAACTCCGTAGGGGTATAATAATATCCCGGAGTGTTGAACGGATCATTCTGGTCTTCCAGTCCTATTATGCTGATATCTCTTGGTGTCTGATATAAAGAGTTTAGCATGGACAAACCTTGTCCCGTAGTAGCAAAGTTATTCTTTTGATAAGCGTAATTCAGTGAAGAAGAGAATGTCAACGCTCCTGCCTTATGGCTGCCGCGTGCAGAAAAAGTATATTTATCGTAGCTGTCAGCATCTGTCGGATCATACCATCATCGCTGATCTGAGAGAATGATACATAATAATCACTTTTATCTGTAGTCCATTGAATGAAAGGCTGTTGCTATATCTGAATCCCGCATCAAAAAAGTCTTTGATGTTATCAGGCATTGCCACATAAGGTTTCAGTTTCTGAGAGTTGTTGTACACATTACCCCACAACTGCATGGAACCATCGAAACGAGGTCCCCAGGAACCGTTCTCCAATTCTGTATGGTTGCCGTTCCATCCCATACCAAATTCATTTTGAAATTCCGGCAGACGCAGAACAGTTGACCACTGAACTCCACCGTTATACTCGATTCCAACTCCTTTTTCTTTCCGGCCGCTTTGGTAGTAATCATGACTACACCGTTGGCAGCACGGCTACCATACAAAGCAGTGGCCGCAGCACCTTTCAAAATAGTCATGTTTGCCACATCATCCGGATTGATAGCGTTGGCACCGTTTCCAAAATCATATCCGCTATTCAAGCCATCTGTAGAGTATACGGTAGAGTTATTCAAAGGTACTCCATCCACGACATATAGTGGTTGGTTGGTACCGGAGAGTGAGCTAACTCCACGGATAATGACCGAATTAGAGGCTCCGGGGTCAGATGAAGTGCTGGAAATCTGTACACCTGCAATTTTACCTGCCAAGCTTGACATCACATCAGATGTACGGCTTTCCGCAATTTTTTCTCCACCCACTGAAGTTGCAGCATAACCTAATGCTTTTTCAGATCTTTTAATACCCATTGCTGTAACAACAACTTCATCGATCTGTTGAGCATCCGACCTAAGTACTACCTTTAAATTAGGCTTAATCGCTACTTCTTGAGTTTGCATACCGATGTACGAAATCTGCAAAGTCTTTGCAGAACTAATTCTTTATATAAAGTGTTGATTATTATAATAATGAGAAATATAAACCTAATCGTCATATATGTTATTGTATCCATATATAAACGTGATAATCAATTATTTATCAGCATTATAACTACCCTTTCTTTAACGAATGATACCCTGTTTCTATCCATTTCAATCATTTAGTTCATTCATTATAAGAAAGTTATGTCTTTATTTTATTTATATGAGGTATTATTATTGGATACTATTTTTATATTTCCCGAATATTTCTCACCACCAATCATAATGAATGATTACTTTTGGGGCGTGATAGTAGAAAAAAGATCAAATCTGAAGAAAAGCATATTTAGTTATGGTATAATTCAAAATATGCAGAACCTGCTTGGGAGAATGACAAAAATCGGCAGGATTTTAAAACAGCAGATCTACGGATGAAATACATCTGTCCGTTTTTTGTTTCCTTGTGCTATATGATTACTTATATCAGCTTGCACCTTTGAATATAAAAGAAATATTTAGTTTCGATATGATATATTTCCCTGTGACAGGAAAGTCTATCAGTAGAACAGAATTAGAAATTAAAACTACTTTTGGCTCTTCCTTTTAAAGCAATTAGATGTTCCTCGGTGAGTAACGATCTGTTCCTTTTAAAGGAACGGATCGTTCCTTTAAAAGGAAAGAGTCCTGACATTGCACTTTTTATGTATATTACAGTCATTTATATGCGACAAATCATTTGTAAATTGCATATTCTTACATTGATTTATGCATTATTTCTGCCATATTGTTAGATTTTGAATCAACTCTGTTGAAACCAATCTTAAAAACAGGACATTTCCAGACAATCACTGCCTAGCTTTTTGGTCTATTAGCTAATTTTGAATAGGCTGCTTTCTCAAGGTCATGCACAATAGTCATGTCCATGATATTTGCATATACTGTCATTGTCTTCACACTTTTGTGTCCCAGCAGCTTTTGTACAGTCGTTATATTTGCACCACTATATATCAATAAGGTGGCGTTTGTATGTCGGGCTGTATGGAATGATATCCGTTTGTCTATTTCTGCCAGCTTGGCTAATGCATTCAAGTCTTTATTCACATTAGAGTTATCTTTCAGCTTGAAGAATCCGTTTAAATCGTCTTTGTAGGTCTCCAACACCCGCAGTCCTTTACCTTCAAATAATAAATATAAAGGAAGGCGCACATCAATACCTGTTTTAACAGATTTGTAAATCAGCCACGTCTCCTGATGGAGTTCGACAATATTCGCGGCAGTCAGATTTATAAAATCAGAGTACCGCAAACCGGCGTAACAACAAAATAAAAAGGCATCTTTTGACTTTTGTAACTTCGTAAACTTCCCTTCCAGATTCACCTCCTCCATTTTATTCAGCTCTTCCGGCGACAAGTGCGTATGACTTCCTTCTATGCTTTTGATTTTATATTTTCTGAAAGCATACTTCTGAATATCCATATACTCTTTATTTATAGCTACATTCACATATCGTTTTAAATGCTTCATATGCTTGGCAATGGTATTGAGATGATACCCCTTGGACTGCAGATAATTATCAAATGAAGACACAAATTCGAATGTCAAATCAGTGAATACAATGTCCTTTTTATACTCTTGCAGCAATTCTAAAGTGGAAAGATGATTCTGCCTGGTGCTCTCTTTTAAAGAAGAGTTGCTGACTTCCTCTTTAAAAAAGGTCAGAAATGAATTCCCATTATTTTCCGGTTTTTCAATAGAGTCTTTCAACGAATCCAAGGATATCGATCTTCTCTGTTGCCATAATCCCAGTTCTTTCTGCTCAATGTCAGCTATAAAATCATATAGCATTCGATTTAATGCATCTGAATTAGGATGGTTCTTTACCATTCTACGTTTTACGTCCCACTGGTCTGGTTTGAGGTACACCCTGGTTGAGAAGTACATTTTTCTCCTGTTTAAGTAAGCTTCTACTTGTACCAATGCCATTCCTTTTTTGTTCAGCTTCTTTTTTCTGTTAAACACAAGGCTGTAACTAATCTTCTTCATTCTATTGTCTTTTAGTTAATACTAAGAACAAAATAAACTAAGTTCTGTGCTATAATTAAGGTTGAACCTGCATTAATTTCTGCAAAAATTAAAATTCAATAATTAAGTATTTACATAACTTTAATTTAAATGCTATTTTTTTATCGTCATTTCTTCATAATAAATCAAAAAGAAACGTTTGCAGGGTAGTTTTATATCCAAAAACAAGCAAATAGAATGTTAATTACTACACTTTGCATTCACAAAGTGACATTTCATGCTTGATAAATCACAATATTTATAGCAAATAAAGATGTTTATCAGCATATTTTCGATGTTATAAATAACAATATGTTATATATACAACCTTTTTTTATCAAATTAATTGTTAGTTTCATATTTATTAATAATTTTGCAACTTGTTAGAGTATAGAGACAATTAATGTAAAGTTAAACTTTAAGAGAGAATTTATGAAAAGAAAATTAATGCTGTTATTGGCATGCCTTTTTGTGGGCATAAGCCTAGTAACTGCTCAGACTCAGAAAGTCACAGGCGTTGTGATTTCTGAAGAAGATGGGCAACCAGTTGTTGGAGCCTCTGTGTTGGTAAAAGGTACTACTCAAGGTACAATCACAGACATCGATGGTAATTTTAATTTGGCGAACGTACCAAGTTCTGCAAAGACTTTGCAGATTTCGTATATTGGTATGCAAACACAAGAAGTGGCAATCAAGCCAATGGTGAAAGTTACACTGAAATCAGATGCACAAAATCTTGATGAGGTTATTGTTGTGGCTTATGGTACTGCGAAGAAGTCTTCATTCACAGGATCAGCTGCTGTCATTAAGGCAGATAAAATCGTTTCCGGTTCCAAAGAATCTTTTGACAAGGCATTGTCCGGTAAAATGGCAGGTGTGCGCACAGCCTCAGCAACTGGTGACCCAGGATCTATGGCCGAAATCAACATTCGCGGTGTCGGTTCTATCAGTGCTTCTAAAAGCCCGTTGTATGTTATTGACGGTGTCGTAACAAAGGCTGATGACGACATGAACTACTACGGTAAGACTCAAAGCGTATTGAGTACACTGAATCCTGAAGACATTGAGAGCATGACTGTTCTGAAAGATGCCGCTGCTGCTTCATTGTACGGTTCACGTGCCGCAAACGGTGTTATCATCATTACCACAAAGAAAGGTAAAGAAGGAAAAACGAATGTCAGCTATTCAGGTGAAGTAGGCTGGAACAAGATGGCTGTAAATGCTTTCAATATGATGGGATCAGCCGACTTGATTGACTACACTCGCGAATCATTAGCCAACTGTCTGGTTACTTACGGAATAACAGATAGCAAACAAGCAGCATTGAACAACATCGATAACGGAGGTGATATGTTCATTCCTCTGCTCGACTCACCGGCTACTGTTGCTGACTTTATCCATGACCCATCCGGTAAAGTAAATACGAACTGGAAGAAAGAAATCTATCGTACTGCTTTCACTCAAGATCACCAGATATCTATCAACGGCGGTTCGTCAAAGACTCAGTTCTATGCCGGAGTTGGTTACAATAAGAGCGAGGGTATCGTTCTTGGTAGTGACTTCGAACGTATCTCCGGTCGTCTGAACGTTAATCACAAAGTAAATAACTGGCTGAACGTAGCTCTCAAGCAAATGATAGCCGCTACATCGCAAGATGGTTTCCGCGATCAGGGAGACCAGGCTCAAGGAATGGGTACTTCTTCTCCGATAGGTATTTTATTCGCAATGGACCCGACTGCTCCGGTAAAGAATGAAGATGGTTCATATAATAAAAATGCAGCATGGGGTAAAGTTACCAACCGCATCTGATGCTAGGTGGTAAAGGACAGCGAATACAGCTCTGGAGTGGATTCAGACCAAAAATGTTCCGTAGCATGACCAATGCAGATGTAACAATCAAATTCTGTGATAAGTTATCACTTAACTCTATCTTTGGTTATGACTATGTAGACAACAAGCACTTTGAATATTGGGATCGCAACAGTGTTAACGGTGGTTCCGTCAGCGGAATGGGTTCTCGTTATACCTTCGAAAGCCGCGTAGCTACCAGCTCTTCTACATTAAACTACACGGATACTTTTAAAGATATGCACAATCTGAACTTGATGGCCGGTTTCGAAGTTGAAAACAGAGACCTGCTACAGATTGTAACTGTTGCCAAACGTTATTCAAGCCACTATCCCGAATTGGCCAACGGACAACCGGACCAAGCTGCAAGTTCAACCTTGGGAGCCGGCATGATGTCATATTTCGCAAGTGGCAATTATAACTATGATAACAAGTATTATCTTTCTGCCAGTTTCCGTCGTGATGGTTCGTCACGTTTGAGTGAAGACAATCGTTGGGCTAGTTTCTGGTCTGTATCCGGTGCATGGAGAATGAGTAAAGAAGGATTTATGCAAGATATGCCGTTATTTACCGACTTCAAGATCAAAGCATCTTATGGTACAAACGGTAACTTGCCCTCAGATTACTATGGTTACATGGACCTGTATACAGGTTCCGGATACGGAAGTGCTCCTGCTATTTACTGGTCAAGAATGGCAAACGACAAATTAAGCTGGGAAAAATCCAAGAACTTCAATATGGGAATTGAATGGAATATGTACGACCGCGTAAATCTGTCTCTGGAATATTACAATAAGAAGACTACGGATTTGCTGTTCGAAGTACCTACTTCATTAATCACCGGCTTTGACTCCCGTTGGGAAAATCTGGTGCATTGAAGAACGACGGTTTCGAATTGGAACTCAATTCTAAAAATATCAGCAACAAGAACTTTACATGGACTTCAAACTTCAACCTGACTTACCAACGTGCATTGGTAGACAAACTTCCTGAAGGAAAAGATATCCAGTATGGAGACGGAGAAATGTATCTGCACCGTGAGGGAGAGTCAATGTATACATTCTATCTGCCCGAATGGAAAGGTGTAAATCCTGAAACAGGTTTGGGAGAATTCTGGTTAGATCCTGAAGATCACTCAAAGGGAGTGGTAAATGACTACTCCGAAGCAGGTAAGGGAATTGTAGGAAAAGCATTGCCTGATGTTATCGGTGGATTCAGCAACACTTTCACATACAAAGACTTTGACCTGTCATTCCTGATCACTTATCAGTTTGGTGGTGACATGTTCGATTATCCGGGATATTTCTCTCATCATGATGGCGTAAGAATCGGTTCCATGAACCTGTCAGAAGATGTAGCCGGAAACTACTGGAAAAATCCGGGTGATAAAGTAGACAACCCGATGCCTATCTATGCCAACCCTTATCGCTGGGACAGATTCTCAAGCCGCACAATCAAATCGACTGACAATATTCGTCTGAGAGAAATGACAGTAGGATATACTCTGCCGGTATTGAAGAAGCACATTTCCAACTTCCGCATCTACTTCAGAGCAAACAATCTGGCTATGTTGTGGTCGAAGACTAAAAACATTGACCGGATGTAGCGATCAATGGTTATCGTCAGGCAGATACACCGGCATTGAGAAGCTGTGTATTCGGCATTAATATCAAATTATAATCTATAAACAGACTGAATAATGAAAAAAATATATTTACCCATTCTATTACTGACGTTGGCAGTATCCTCATGCGATACTTTCGACAAAGTGCCTTCCAGTGAATGGCCTTCAGAAGGTGCTATTAAGACTCTCGAAGATTTACAGTTTGCAGTTAACGGTGTTTATGAGTCTCAGACTTCTTCTATAGACGCGGGAACTAATCCACGTGGCAGCTACGCAGGTGATTTCTTCTTGTACGCCGACCAAAGAGGCAGCGACTTCAAAGCCATCGGTAGCAATAAGCAAACAGTTGATGTATATGCCTACCAGGCTACTAAGAATAGTTCTGATTCATACTATTTCTACAAACGCTTTTATCTTTCTCTGGCAAGAATAAACAAAGTTTTGGAGGGAGTTAAGAAATCCGGTCTGGAAGGAGCTGAAGTTGATGTTCAGGTAGGCGAATTGTATGCTTTGCGGGCACTTTTCCACTTTGACTTGGCCCGCTTGTTCGCTAAACTTCCTTGTAATGCACAGGCCAGCGATCCGGGTATCGTATTGTCTACAGAAGTTTCGAATCCGGATATACAGCAGAAAGAGCTACTATTGCGAAAACTTACGAAACCATACTGGATGACTTGAAGACTGCATTGGATAATCTCCCAGAAACCAGCAAGGTAGTAACTGCCGGTCATATCGACTATTGGGGAGCCCGTGCACTGAGAGCCCGTGCATATCTCTACATGAATGAGAACAGTAAAGCACTTGAGGACGCCAAATATGTAATCGAAAAATCTCCATACAAGCTGTACACCAGAGATGAATACGAAACAGTATGGACCAAAGTTGGAAGCAGTGAAAGCATTTTCGAGTTCCTGATTACCTCACTCTACAATGCACAACGTAACTCTCTCGGATTCTACACACATGCCGAAGGTTATGCAGAAGCCGGTATCACCGAGGGATTCAAAACTTTCCTTCAAGAACGTCCGGAAGATGTTCGCAGCACTCTGATTGCTGAAGAAAGCGACGGTGGAGATAACGAAGGCTGGTATATCCAGAAGTATCCGGGACGCGACGGAGAAATATATGTAAATAATCCGAAGTAATCCGCCTGTCCGAAGTATATCTGATCGCCGCAGAAGCTGCATTAAAAGCAGGTGGTGCTGATCCTGCCAGCTATATCAATGACTTGCGTAAGCAAGAATAGCCGACTATGAAGACGTTGCTTCTGTTACTATCGATGATATTCTGACAGAACGCAGACTGGAACTTTATGGTGAAGGTCATAACGCCTGGGATACATGGAGAAACAAAAAGGCAGTAACGAATGCCCAAGTTCCGGCCGGTCCGATCAACTATGACGACTATCGTACCGTAATGCCTATTCCGGTTTCCGAGATCAATGTATCTAACGGTAAGCTGAAACAAAACGAAGGCTACTAATACACTGAAACCATTTTAATAACAAGCCCGTTTAACTGCTTAAAGTTAAACGGGCTCGCTTTTTATTTTCCATTTCCGAATTTACACATGAGTGTAATCTTATCTGTTCCTCCCCACAATACAGACTTCTACTTGCAGATACCGCTCAGCCCTTCTCTCACAATATCCGCCAATATCGGCTTCGCTCCACTCACAAAGCATTCCACTGCAATCACCATCAGAATCAATCCCAATCAAACGCATCATCACATTATTTCCGGTCTTCTCCCAGTACTTTCACCAGTCGGTGGAAGCACGGAGAATGAAAGAACGTCAACAGATAAATCAAAGCGATTGTTCCGATCAATATACCTTTCATGGCGTAAGTATGAGATCCTGCATCAAACGATAGCGTTAGCGATAGCCCGGGACCACACAACATCGGAATTCCAAGAGGAGTAATGGAGATGTCATCGGCATAGGTTTTAATCTCTTCGTCTTTAAGTTTCATCGGAGTATACCGTGCCTGAAGCATATCAAAACCAATCTTAAAGATAATTACTCCGCCGGCAATACGGAAACCATTGGTAGAGATACCGAAGAATTTGAAAAGGAACTGCCCGGCAAAGACAAACACCATCAACGTTATAAACGACACGATGGTGGCACGGCGCACAATAGTCTGTCGCTCCTTATCTGTCATTCCGTGTGTCATGGTCAGAAAGACCGGCATTGTCCCCAAAGGATTGGTCAGCGTAAAGAACGAAGTAAAACAAAGTAAGGCAAATGGCAGAAGCGTACTATCCATGATGTTATCGTATTTTATACATTTATTAGATGCAACAAAAATACGACTTAATCCATAAAACCTACAATAAATTCATTAATTCTTTCAGTGAATGGATATGATAGGTAGGCTGAAAAGGAAAGACGGTTCGTTCCGTCACATTATAGAAAGCCTGATGCATGCCTACCCCATGCGCTCCGGTAATATCGGCTTCCCAACTGTCACCGATCATTAACGATTCGCGTAACTCGGACTGGGTGGCAGATAAAGCAAAATGAAAGATTTCGGGCCGGGGTTTCAATACGCCGAGGTCCTCCGAAAGAATGATCTTCTTAAAATAAACGATCTACTCCTGCCGAACGCATCTTGCGCGACTGCAGTTCGCGGAAACCATTGGAAAGGATATACAGATTATATTGCGGCGCAAGATACTCCAACACTTCTTTGGCATGGGGCATCAGGCCGCTTTTGGTAGGAATAATGGCAAAGAAATCTTCCGAGAAACGTTCTGCCAAAGCCTCATCCTCCACTCCTACTGCCTGTAAGGGATAAAAAAAACGCTGGCGGTTCAGTTCCTCCTTTGGCACCTTTCCCTCTCCATATTCAAGCCAGAGTTCAGTATTGCGTCGTTGATACAGTGTGTAATAATGATCGAATGAATCAAAATAGCGGTCAAATGAATATTTCTGATATACTTCTTCAAAGGTGTCGCGTGCATTTCGTGAGAAAGCCCAGATGGTGTCATCCAGGTCAAAAAAGAGATTTTTATATTTCATTGGCTCCGTGATATATATAATATGAGAAATAAAAAGCCAATGTGCTAATTTCTTGAATTCAGGAATCAGCACATTGGCAATTCTAACCAGGTATGTCTACCTTATTTTACCTGAATAACCAAGTATCTGGATACGCTCCAGAATTCGGCAGGATTAGTAATTTTCAAAGTCAGCTGACCTTTGTCATCTTTCACCAGTTCATAAGAACCTGTCGGATGAGTAGTCAACAACTCAGCACGTTTGGAGTACAACTTGATTTCTTTTGTTGTACGGATATCGATCTGAGTAAAATAATCCTTGTTGAAATCAGCGCTCTTCAGCACGTCACCGCTCTGAAGAATCTTCTGGGCTTTCAACTCTGATTTTGTTCCGAATACGAACCATGCGGCATTCAGACTCTTATCCTGTTCGGCAACGGTTTTAGCTTTCGCTTCGTTTTCGGCAGCCAAAGATTCTTTGGCAGCAGACAGGTCGCTGACAGCTGCATCCAGTTCCTGGATACGAATGTTCTTAGATGCCAGTTCTGTCTGAAGTTCTTCGATACGTTGTTGTTTCGCTTTTAATTCAGCAGTCAGAGCTTCTACAGCTTTCTTCATCTGAGTAGAGTTGTACTTGCTGTTTTTCAGCTGAGCTTCCAGTTTTGCAATCTGAGCTTTGTTTTCTTCCATTTGCTTGGAGATGAATTCAATGTCAGAAGCAATCTGTTGCTTGGCACTGGCTGAATTTTCGGTAATAGTACCACGCTGCAAGTCCACACGGCTTTCGGCAGCATTGATCTTACGGAATCCTTCCTGCACTTCATTGAAAGTTCCCATCATATCATCCAATTCAGCGTTACGCTGTGTCAATTCCATTAAAAGAGAGTCATTTTCAGCCTTAAGGTCTTTGCTTCCACCTTTAAAGTCACACGAAGCCAACATGGCTGCGCACATAAATAAAACTGCTAACTTTTTCATACGTTTACGTTTTACGTTTTTAAATGAAGTTATTTTAATCGTCTATTCCTGCTAATACTATCACAATCTCGCCCCGGGGCTCGGTAGCGGTAAAGTGTTCTATCAATTCCGCCAAACTTCCCCGAACGGTTTCTTCGTGGAGTTTGGAAATTTCGCGAGACACGGTTGCCTGACGTTCAGTGCCGAAATATTCGGCAAACTGTGTCAACGTTTTCAACAAGCGGTGAGGCGATTCATAAAACACCATAGTACGATGTTCTTCTGCCAATGCCTTCAGTCGTGTCTGTCGTCCTTTCTTCTGAGGGAGGAACCCTTCGAAGCAGAACTTTTCATTCGGCAGTCCCGATGCTACCAATGCCGGAACAAAAGCTGTCGCTCCCGGCAAACATTGCACTTCGATACCGTTGCGCACACATTCGCGGACTACCAAAAATCCCGGATCAGAAATCCCGGGTGTTCCGGCATCCGAAATCAATGCCACGGTTTCACCTGCCTTTATTCTATTAACAACACTTTCCACCGTTTTATGTTCATTAAATTTGTGATGAGATTGCATTGCATTCTTTATTTCAAAGTGTTTCAGCAAGATACCGGAAGTACGTGTATCCTCCGCCAAAATCAGATCGACCTCTTTCAGCACCCTGATTGCCCGAAAGGTCATGTCCTCTAGATTTCCTACCGGCGTAGGTACTACATATAACTTCCCATAAACTTTTATGCTGATTGATTAAAATACTTTTTTAGCAACTCCAAAAAGTCGATCATCGCCTCATTCTCTTCGTTTACGCTGACTTCGAGGCAAGAAATGCCACGCAGTCTTATAAGAACTCATGACTGATATCTGCTCGATAACACGGTTCATCAGTTCGGGGTCTCCGCCGAATATCTCACGCGAGAAACGGAAAGAATCATTCAGGCTGATGGAATGACGTAATCCGGCAGCCATCTTTATGCTTTCGCCCAATACGGCAGTTTTCGGCTCCTCTATCAGAAGCGTATTCGTCTCTTCCGACTCATCTTCCGCTTCTTTCTCTTCCATTTCTCTTCGACAACAGGTTCCTCAATTACTGCTTCTTCCACAACAGTCTGCGGTTCCTGTACTATCACAGGTTCATCTTCTCCCGGTGCTGTCGCTTCATTCTCTTCCACGACCTTCTCTTCTATCACCGGACATTCAACTTCCTCTATTACAGGGGCTTGTTCTTCAACAATGGGGGCTTCACTTTCCGCTTCCGCTACAGGAGAAGGCGAGGCTTCCACCGGCACAGCACTTATCTCTTCCGACAACTGTTCCAAACGCTCCTGCATACGTAGGATGCTCCGCTTCAACAGTTCAGACAAAGTCTGAGTCGGCTCTTTAGAAAACGTATTCATGAGTAGCTTCAGCTCATGAACATCCAGCTCAATATCTGTTAATAGCTTCTGTTTCATTTCCATCCATTGTTATTATGGTGCGAATGTAGGAATAATTTATGCAATAACTTAAAATAATGGATAATTTAACAGTTCTTGTACATCGAATTGTTTACCTTTGTCCACTCATTTATTTAATCAAGAAAGCACAAAAATCACATGGTATTATTTTCAAGAAGACCACATACAAGAGACCAGAAGAAGAGGTAGAATAGAGGTAATCTGCGGTTCAATGTTCTCCGGAAAGACGGAGGAATTGATTCGTAGGATGAAGAGAGCCAAGTTCGCACGCCAGCGTGTAGAGATATTCAAACCGGCCATCGACACCCGTTATTCGGAAGAAGACGTGGTATCACACGACAGTCATTCCATCGCGTCCACCCCTATCGATTCATCGGCTAGTATCCTGTTGTTCACTTCTGAAATAGATGTAGTCGGCATCGACGAAGCACAGTTCTTTGATGACGGACTGATTGACGTCAAT
>ENA-OQIG01000822-OQIG01000822.1-human-gut-metagenome-genome-assembly--contig:-NODE-822-length-15946-cov-1.532335_pt1 | contig 15946 bp, 16 predicted proteins | sample MGYA00242576_ERZ504741 | MGnify/ENA primary metagenome ERZ504741 (study PRJEB26092, sample SAMD00036436) | human gut metagenome | host: Homo sapiens | study: EMG produced TPA metagenomics assembly of... | reverse complement strand
GGATCGGGCATCGGCTATACGACTCTTCGTGTACGAGGCACTGACGGCACGCGTATCAATATCACCTGTAAACGGCATCCCGATGAAACGATGCCGAAAGCCACAATCTGTTCTGGGTAAATATGCCCGACTTCTCTTCTTCCGTAAAGGATATGCAAGTGCAACGTGGCGCAGGAACATCGACCAACGGCGCCGGTGCCTTCGGAGCCAGTGTCAATATGCAGACCGAAGGCGCGTCCATGAAACCGTATGCCGAGTTCAACGGTTCCTATGGTTCTTTCAACACCCACAAGGAAACTGTAAAAGTGGGAACCGGACTGCTGAACAATCACTGGACATTCGATGCCCGACTTTCCAACATCGGTACGGACGGATACATCGACCGCGCCTCCGTCAATCTCAACTCTTACTATCTGCAAGGAGGATATTTCGCCGAAAATACGTCTGTCAAACTGATCGCATTCGCAGGAAAAGAAAAGACGTATCATGCCTGGGGATATGCTACTAAAGCAGAAATGGAAGAACACGGAAGACGGTATAACCCTTGCGGCGAATATACCGGAGACGATAATGAAAAACATTATTATGCCGACCAGACGGATAACTATCTGCAAAAGAATTATCAACTCCTTTTCAACCATACTTCTCACTGCGTGGAATCTGAACGTAGCCCTGCACTACACCAAAGGTGACGGCTACTATGAGGAATATAAAGAAGACAGATCTTTCCTAGAATACGGTCTGAAACCTTTTACAACAGACGGAAAAGAAATTTCGGAAAGCGATCTGGTCCGTCAGAAAGAAAATGGATTAATAAGTTTGGCGGGGGTTGTTTTCTCCCTCAATTATACCAACCACCGACTAACGGCATCTTTGGGCGGAGGCATCAACCAATACCGGGGTAATAACTTCGGGAAAGTGACCTGGGTAAAGAACTACATCGGCGCACTATCTCCCGACCATGAATACTACCGCAACCAATCGAAGAAAACCGACGGTAACATCTATCTGAAAGCAAGCTACGACCTCACCGGAGGACTAAGTGCCTATGCCGACCTGCAATACCGGCACATCGACTACACCATCGACGGAGCAAATGACAAATACGACTGGAATAAAAATGCGTTGCGTCCGCTGGCCGTAGACAAGAAATTCGATTTTTTCAATCCGAAAGTCGGACTGAACTGGAATATCAACTCCAATCACCGTGTCTACGCTTCTTTCTCCGTAGCTCAAAAAGAGCCGACAAGAAATAATTATACGGATGGCAATCCCGACAGTTATCCGAAAGCAGAAAAGCTGCTCGACTATGAAGCCGGATACACATTCGCCAATCATTGGCTGACGGCAGGCGCCAATTTCTACTACATGGATTATACCGACCAGCTTGTCCTCACCGGAGCTTTGAACGATATCGGTGAAGCCCTGACAGAAAACGTTCCGAACAGTTACCGGATGGGAATCGAACTGATGCTAGGTATCAAGCCCTGTAAATGGTTCCAATGGGATATCAATGCGACATGGAGCAAAAACCGTATCAAGAATTTCGTAGAAAACATTCCCATTTACGATGGCTGGAACCTACTGGACATCGTAAGCGTTTCTCATAAGAGCACCCGCATCGCTTTTTCACCGGATTTCCTGCTGAACAACCGTTTTGCTTTTACCTATCAAGGATTCGAAGCAGCTCTTCAATCCCAGTTTGTCGGCAAGCAATATATGACAAATGCGGAAGTGGAAGCATTGACTCTGGATAAATACTTTGTGAGCAACCTGAATCTGGCCTATACATTCAAACCCCGAAAGGTGGTGAAAGAAGTAACTTTGGGTGTGACCGTCTACAACCTCTTCAACGAAGAATACGAGAACAACGGTTGGGCATCCAGTTCTTACGACAAGGATGTGAATCACAGAATAAATTCTGCCGGATACGCTGCGCAAGCGGGTACAAACGTTATGGCCATGTCTCTTTCCGCTTTTAACAATAACCATTCAAACAGATAAGACAGAAGCCGCCAACATGGAACGCGGCTTCTTATTTCCTCATTTTCTCTTCCATATATTTGGAAGGAAGCACCCCAAACTGTGCAACGAACTGCTTACGGAAGGAAATCATCGAATCATACCCTACCATTTCCGCCACTTCTGTCAGACTGCTATATCGCCCGCTCATGATAATAGAGGCAGCTTTACTCATCCGTACTCCATGAATCACCTCTATAATCGACAAACCTGTTTTCTGCTTAACCTTGCGATAAAGGGTCGGCTGGCTCATATTCAATTTGTCCGTCAGCACTTTTATTGTAAAATTCCGGTTTGATAAATTTTCTTCTATAATCTGAAGCATTTTAGGCATAAAAACATCCTGAACATCTTCTGAAGATTCCAGTACCTCTTCATCCAACATAAGAGTTTTCGCATAAAGTTTTCTTAGCAGATCACGTTGCTCTATCAACGCTTTCACCTTCTCTTTCAATAACTCCGGATTAAAAGGTTTCATTATATAGTCATCTACCCTATTTGTAAACTTTTCAACCGGTCAGCATCCTCTGCTTTAGCTGTTAAAAGATAATCGGTATATGAAAAGTCCGCTTATTTTCACGAATCTCCCGACTACATTCAAACCCATCCTTAACAGGCATCATTATATCAGATATGATTAATTTAGGTATATATTTATCAGCCATAGCCACCCCTTCTTCTCCATTTTCAGCCTCAATAACATTATAATCTTCTTTAAATAGACTGCATAAATATTCTCTCATCTCATCGTGATCCTCTATGATCAACAAATATTCCTTATTATTTTTCACTCTGTTAACGGCCTCTTCCATAGTCTCATTCTTTTCCTCTACTACTTCTTCCATCGGACGTTCTTCTGCCGGACACTCTTCTAACAAATCCCCCTTCATCGGATCAGGTACCATTTCATATTCCCCCTGCGCAAAATGAGAAAGTCCCACCGGAATGTGCAGAACAAATCGGCTGCCTTCTCCAACACGACTGGTCAACGTAACAAATCCATGATGCAACCCCATCGTATGCTTTACAATATGTAATCCAAGACCAATTGATGTGGAATATTGCGGGATACGTTTTCCTGTTACAAACGAATCAAACACGTGCTGTTGCAAATCATCAGGTATCCCAACCCCATTATCAGACACTGTAACAAGGCAATAAGGCCTTCCGTCAATTTCCGCCTCTGACACAGCCAGTTCAATACGTCCATTCTGAGAAGTATATTTAAAGGCATTCGATAGCAAATTTTGAACAGCTGATTCTATTTTCGCCACATCCACCCATAAATACAAAGGCACTGTATCCACCTGGACCAAAAATTCCCGCTTCTTGACCATAGCCATTTGCAGAAAAGGATTAGCCACCCGGCTAACAATCTCCTTTATATCCGATTCAGACAGATGAAGTTTTATCATACCGCCCTCTATCTTCTGTACATATAGCAGACGATCAACCAGTGTCTGTAGAGAAAGACAATTCTTGTGCAATCTGCTAAATGAATCAAACCAATTATCCGATGGGGTAATGGACTTCATTATATCATGTATAGGAGCGAGTATCAAAGTAAGAGGAGTTCTTAACTCATGAGCAGCATTCATAAAAAAATTCTCACGTTCTTCCCGTATATGCCGTTCTGCGTTTCTCTCCAAATTTGCAATCGTCAGTTCATGTTTCAATTGAATCATTTTTTTGAAACGACGCTGCCGCCGCAACAAACTATAGAAAATATAACCAACCAAAAATAAAACCGAGAAAATCAAAAGCAAACGAAACCAAACGGTCTGGCTCCAATGTGGAAGGATTGTTATCGGCAATGCAGTAACGTCTCCTTCCGTATTATTAGGGAACAATGTTTTGACTTCAAAAATATAATAACCGGCAGACAAGTTGGTAAACGAGACCTTACCCGCTTCAGAAACAATCCAATCTTTTTGATATGGATATAACCGATAGCTATATTTTTGCAGATCCTTCGAAAAAGCCAGATTATTGAAAAGGAGAGAGAAATCACGGTTTGCATTGACCAGTTCCAAATGGTCAATTGATGCAATGTTTGAGTCCAAAACAACTTGCCCTTTTATCTTCTCACCTATATTAATTGGCTTATTATCGACTTCTAATCCGGTTAAAAGAGTTTTGCTGGCAATGGTGGCAGATGTCAGTATTTCCGGTTCAAAATAAGTTAAGCTCTTATTGTTTCCCCAAAATAAAGTATTCTTAAACAACATCACAGATTTATTGCTACTAGAAATATAATAGTTGTAGAAAACATGTTGCTGTCGGCTATATCTTGAGATACCGGATATACTCCCCAACCAAATACGCTTCTTCTCATCTTCCACTATACAATCTATACAATCATTACAAAGTCCATCTTTTACTGTATAAAAAGACGCTATCCTATCTTCGCCCACAGGAATGATTCCAAATCCATTTTTATAACCCACATATACAGTTCCGTCAGTACCAGTCAGTAAAGCACTAACTACACGAGCTCCTATATTTTCTTTTTCTTCATATCCATGAACCATCTTTAATGGACGAACATTTACCTGTGATAATCGTACAATACCTTTTGCTGTCCCTATCCAGATATTCCGCTGTTTATCTTCACAAATAGCAGTGACCCATGGCTCTGCATCTTCTTTCAAGGCTTCACGCAATGAGAATAATTCAAAATGACCTGTCTGCCGATCAAATAAGTACAATCCGGCAGAAGTGCATACCCAAAACCGATAACGGGTGTCAATCATTAAGGCCACTATATAGGAATTTACCTTTTTTCCTAAATAATTGAGCGGATATATATGGAAAGAATCGGAACTCCAGTCATAACAAATCAAATTTCCGGAAGCATTTCCAAACCATAAATTAGAACATGAATCTTTGGTTGCACAAAACACCGGGACTTCTTTTTGATTGCCCACAGGAGAAAAGTTCAGCGGTCGCGATTTAGCATAAGGCTGGTCACTACGCATAATTCCTTCATGGTAAGTGCCCAACCAAATTCGACCATCTTTGTCAGCCACCTGAGCAGAGATTTCATTATGTTTTTTGCTGTGATATTGCATATAAGAATGCTGTCTAAAATCAAAATAGACAATCCCTCCTCCTCTAGTTCCGATCCATAGTATTCCCTCTTTATCATAATAAACAGAAATCATTCTTGTCTCTACATTCCGGTACTGCAAAAATGAGGTATTCGTATAAGGCGTTGCGACAACTTAGAAGGATACGATTTTCTTTCAGGAGCTAACAGAGTATATCCATTCCAGGTTACTGCAATGTAAGAATCATTATCCAACGCAACCACCCCATACGCATCTGAATGTGATAAAGAAGACAACCTGGCATCCTCATTATACTGATAATAATCAGATTTTCCCGTGGGAATATGCAGACGAGTTACTCCACCCACTATAGAAGAAATCCAAATATATTCCCCTTCACTCATGATAGTAGTAGCATTAGCGCTAGATTAATAGAGTATTTGAACTTCCGGACCACTTTACCTGCAATCTTATCAAAGAACAACAAATTTCCCTTATCGGTAACCAAATACAAGAAATGCCCGTCTTGTGAAGCACATAAATTCGAAAAAGATTCCCCCTCATCTAAAAAAACGGATAGCCTGCTTCGACAGTCATCTCTATTTGTAAGTCACCTTTCACTAATTTATAATGTCGTTTCAAGCATTGCAATTGTCCGCCTTTCACTATCCAAAAAGTGAATCCCTGTTATTTCCATAGCACTTACAGAAATGGCCTTTTTCCCATCCTGAAAAGACGGAAGAACAAATTTCTCTTTCCGTCGATCAAAACAATATAAATACTCATTAGTTATTACCCACAATTTATCATCAGAAGTCTCTTTTATATCGGAAACATACATCCTCGCATTGTCTACACTAAAATTGCGAATCTGCTTCCCGTCATATCGACTCAGCCATTAGTGGATCCAAACCACATAAAACGATCTTGATCCTGATAGATACAAGTAATGATGTTATCTACCAAGCCATTACTCATATTCAACTGATGTAGTTCATTATAAGGCAGAACAGCATAGAGAGAAGTAGTAATAACTAAAGAATTTATAATAGCAATCAAAACAAGAACGGTATATCGAACGGTTCGCTTCATTATATATTCATATTAGTTTAAGTGTCACAAAAATAATCAATATTATAACAGAAAGGCGAAGCAAATGATAAAAAAAGCAATTTTGAATGAAAAGATATACATGGATGAATAAAAGCATATGCTCCTGATTCCTTGAAATACCCTAAGTTTGTATCCTGAAAACCGAACGGAAAGTGTGCTTCACAATTATATATAGCCATTTACACCTTTGAATCTATAATATTTAAAACAATTAATCACATGAGAGAAAAAGCCAAAAGCCTTAAGTCAAATTGAAATCAATTAGAATCTATTAAACCTTATTTAAATAGAAAGCCTAAAAGACCTTTTTTCAAACTAATAAAATCTTATAGAAAAACATGCGTAAATCATTTAATCTAATCTGGATGGTTTTCGGCTTCCTGCTACTAATAGTAGGTTGTAATGAAGACAAGAAAAGCACAGCTTTCGATCCTAATCAACCAGTCAAGTTTACAGAGTTTATGCCCGATTCCGGTGGCATACGAACCAAATTCATTGTTAAAGGCTCCAATTTCGGAGAAGACAAAAGCCAAGTGAAAGTTTACTTCAAGGATGAAGTAGGTAATGAGCGGGAGGCATTGGTTTTAGGTGTCAAGCCTGATGTTATTTATGCCAAGTGCCAAGCAAGCCGGAGGGGAAAGCCATGTACGGGTGGAGATTGCCGGAAAAGAAGCTGAACTCAGCAATGCTGAAAAAACCTTCAAATATATTGTAACTTCTTCCGTATCTACAGTAGTAGGAAAAGCCAAAGAAGGTGGCAATAAAGACGGAACTCTCGGCGAGACCACATTCAATACTCCAAGGTATGTAGCTGTAGATAATGATGACAATGTATTCATATTCGACTCTGATGGAAGAACGCGTTTATCATCCATCGAACAAAATAAAACGATCACTTTACTAGATGGCATGGCAATCGACCAACCTTTATTTATTGATAAAGAAAAGAAACAACTATTTGGTCCATGCGATAATGCCAACTTCGGTTGTTTCTTATTCGATGCTAATGTGAGCTGGGTGGCTGATAAAATGGGACAGCTTTTAGCCAACGGAGGATGGATGCATAGTGTTGTTCTCGACCCCGTAGATTCTACTTTTGTGATATACCGCCAAAATACAGGGCAATTGTGGACACAACCTTTCGATAAAAATAGAAGAACATTAAATCCCAACAAAGCAAAACGAATCGGTACACTCTATAATACAGGTTCCAATGGATTATGTGCTTACAATCCGGTTGATAAGTATGTTTACTGTGTGTTGCATAGTAAAAGTGCAGTTTATCGCTTTAAGCTCACACGCGATGCGGACGGTTGGCCAGCCCTAGATGGGGACATCGATGAATATATCCCCGGTGCAGGCGCAGGCTTCCGGGACGGAGATGTGCAAGAAGCACAGTTTAAAGAACCACGTGGAATTGCTATTGATAAAGAAGGGAACTTATACATAGCCGATGTTGGTAATAACCGAATACGCAAAGTTGACACCAAATTGAACGTCGTAACCACGATAGCAGGTAGCGGAGCTGCAGGATACAAAGATGGAGACCCTTTGGAAGCCAATTCAATCAGCCCTGGGGTGTCTATTTGGACAAAAATGAATTTCTTTACATTGCAGATCAAAACAACCACTGCATCAGAAAACTTGCTATTGAATAATTAATAAGGAATAGAAATGAAAACACTATATTTTAAATTAGCCCTGTGTTTCTTTCTGCTATTGGCAGGAAATGCAACACAAGGGATATGGGCCCAACAAGAACCAATTCAAATTGCCGGAATCGTGTTAGATGAACATGGTGATCCGCTCCCGGGTGCAAACATATCTGTTAAAGGGAAAGAAAAAACCGGAACTATAACAGATATGGATGGTAACTTCAGTATGAAATCATTAGCTCCAAAAACAACGCTGATTGTTTCATTTATGGATATAAGAGCAAAGAAATAGTGGTTGCTCAAACCGATAAGAAGATGCGTATATCTCTGGAGCCCGACTCAGAATCATTGGACGAAGTAGTTGTTGTAGGTATGGGAACACAACGTAAGTCAGCGTGGTAGGTGCTGTCACCAGTGTCAATCCGGCTGCCATCAGTGCTCCGTCAACTTCCGTAGCCAATATGCTGGGAGGTGTGGTTCCCGGTATTATAGCCGTTGACCGAAGCGGCGAACCGGGGCAGGATGTTTCTGAGTTCTGGATTCGCGGTATCAGCACATTTGGTGCCAACCAGTCTGCGCTGGTTTTGATTGACGGTATTGAAGGAAACCTCAACGACCTCGACCCGTCGGATATTGAGAGCTTCTCTATCTTGAAAGATGCTTCGGCAACAGCCGTTTATGGTGTACGTGGTGCAAATGGCGTTGTTTGGTAACGACCCGTTCCGGTCAGGAAGGTCGAACCAAGGTAACCTGGAAAAGCAGTATGACTCTCTCTTATTCCCCCCGTATGCCCGAATATCTGGAAGCATACGATTATGCCAGCTTGGCAAACGAAGCCCGAGTGGTAAGCAATATGGACCCTCTTTATAGCCCGACAGAACTGGAGATTATTAAAGCAGGACTGGATAATGACTTATATCCAAACGTTAACTGGCAAAAAGAGATACTGAAAGATGTAACTATCAATCATCAGCACTATTTAAATGTATCCGGTGGTGGAAAAGTTGCCAGATATTTTGTCAGTGTAGGAGGTACATTCAAAGATGCTATCTTCAAGCAAGACAAAGTTAACAAATACAACACGAATGTCAAATGGGCTAAATATAATTTCCGCGCAAAGGTAGACATGAACCTAACTTCATCGACGATCATGGGATTGGCTATGGACGGAGCTATTGTAGAAGACAGAGCACCGGGATTCGGAACTAACAATGACGCACTCTGGCCGCACAAGCTATCTGACTCCCCTGACGGTGCCTTTACGTTATTCCAATGGAATGCTTCCTGCTTATGGGAAAAACGGAGAACAAATCTCACCATATATCTTGTTGAACCATACCGGATTTAAAAAGGGAAACCGGACCACTATGAACATCAATTTCACCTTACGTCAAGACTTCGGGAAATGGATCAAGGGTTTGACTGCCAGAGGAATGTTCTCGTATAACAATAACAATATACACAACGTAGTCCGCTCCAAAATGCCGGACCTATACAAGGCCTTTGGCCGTTACAATGACGGTTCATTAATGACACAACGTACGGTATCAGCCAGCAACATTCAATTCGCCAAGAGTGCTGCCAGTGACCGGAGATATTACTTCGAATCGCAACTTGCCTATGAAAGACTTTTCAATCAGGAACATCGTGTAACCGGTTTGATACATTACTATATGCAAAGCACCGAAACCACCGAAGCAAATGATGAAATTTCATCTATTCCCAAACGTTATCAAGCGTTGTCTGCCAGAGCCACTTACTCTTATAAAGATGCTTATCTGATAGAAGGAAACGTAGGATACACCGGTTCCGAAAACTTTGAACCGGGCAAACAATTCGGTTTGTTCCCTGCAATAGCCTTAGGATGGATCCCGACCCAATACGAATTTATGCAGAATCATGCAGGATGGCTCAACTTTTTGAAGATCAGAGCTTCTTATGGTGAAGTTGGTAACGATCAGATCGGTGGTGGACGTCGGTTCCCATATCTGACGTTGATTAACTTTGGAGGTGGTAGTCGTTGGGGTTCCAATGGATTGACAGAAAAACAAATCGGAGCCAATAACTTACATTGGGAGGTAGCCAAGAAATATAACCTGGGTATCGACTTCCAATTTCTCAATGATAAATAGGTGGAACGGTAGATATCTTCAGAGACACTCGTGATAATATCTTCCAGGAAAGAAAAATGATGCCTTCGGAAGTAGGCGTCGTGACCAACCCATATACCAACGTAGGACGTATGCGCAGTAGCGGTATAGATGGTAACATTTACCTGAACCAGAAAATAAACGAAGACAACTCTTTCACGGTGCGTGCCAACATGACATATGCTGTCAGCAAAGTTGTACATTGGGACCAAGATGCGGTGCGCTACCCTTACCAATCGTATAGCGATGTAAATTATGGTGTTATGCGCGGTTTGGTTGCATTAGGCTTATTTCAAAATCAGGATGAATCAACCGAAGCCCGAAACAGACATACGGCGAAGTACGCCCCGGAGATATCCGCTATAAAGACGTGAACGCTGACGGAAAAATTGACGATGACGATATTGTTCCTATTGCACACTCCAATGTACCGCAAATTCAATACGGTTTTGCACTGGAGTACAGATATAAAAGATGGACTATCAGTGCTTTATTCACTGGAGCAGCCAAAGTTAACTTCTTATACGGCGGTTCCGGATTCTATCCCTTCTCAGGCGGAGAAGTCGGCAACATTCTATCCATCGTAAACGACCCGAAGAATCGTTGGACACCGGCATGGTATTCAGGGGATCCTTCTACAGAAAACCCGAATGCACGTTTCCCGCGCCTGACTTACGGAGAGAATAAGAACAATAACCGTGCTTCTACTTTCTGGCTGGCAGATGGTTCTTACCTGCGTTGGAAATCATTGGATATTTCCTATCGTATCGGAACGAATAAAGTACTAAGGACAGTGGGCATCAGTGATATGAATCTGCAATTTGTCGGACAGAATCTGGCAGTATGGGATTCAGTGAAACTATGGGATCCGGGACAGGCATCTAAAAACGGCGCCGTATATCCGCTACAGCGTACTTTCTCTTTACAGTTAACAGCTACGTTCTAATTGAAAACTATTATGAAAAAGATATTAAAGAAAAGCCTTCATATTCTATGCACGACACTGGGGATCATCCCGTTCATGCTGACTTCATGCAACTATCTGGCAGTTGATGAATACTTTAACGACCTGACTCCACTCGACTCCATCTTTGCCAGACAAGATTATCTGGAGCGTTATGTGTGGGGAACTGCGGCATTAATGCCGCTCAAGGCAACTTGTTTTCCGGTTCCTACGTCCTTACGAGACTGCGGTAGATGAAGTTCTTCTGTCATGGCAGAAAGCTGAGTACGCCGGTACCTACTTGTACGCAGACAAAATTACGCAAAACGATTCTTACTACAACATGTGGGGACAATACTACAAAGGTATCCGTAAGTGTAACACTATCTTCACCCGCATCGATGAATGCAAAGACCTGAAAGGATTGGACAGACGTGAAATTATGGGTTTGACTCATTTCATGAGAGCTTCCTTCTATTTCTATCTGTTGGAACTTTACGGACCGGCAGTCATCCTTCCCGAAGAACCGCTGTCGGTAGATGAAAACATTGAAAACTTGTCATTCGAACGTAACACGTACGATGAATGTGTGGAATATATCTGCAAAGACCTCGAAGAAGCTTACAGTCTACTGGACCGACGCGCCCGAGCACTCAGTTCGAACGTCCTACCAAATATGCGGCAGCCGCCCTCATGTCACGTGTCCGGCTTTACCAAGCTTCCAAGTGGTACAACGGCAATCAATATTATGCCGACTGGACCACTTCCGACGGACGAAACATGATAGCCCAGCAATATGACCCGGTGAAATGGGCGAAATCAGCTGCTGCCTCCAAGAGAATTATCGATAGCGGTATTTACTCATTATACACTGTACCCAGCGATGAAAACACGTATGCATCCTCTCAGGCGTCACAAGCGGAATTTCCGTTAGGAGTAGGAGGAATCGATCCTTACCATTCGTATATAGACATGTTCAATGGAGAAGCACTGGCTGTGAAAAACCCTGAACTTATTTATGCTACTCCCTTGAACAACAACATCATTTCAATCGCCTTCCCGTTGAAACTAGGAGGATGGAACGGCTTAGGAATCACTCAGAAACTCATAGATGCCTACTACATGAAAGATGGAGAAGATTATGTGCAACAACCTGATTATTATGAAGAAGCGGGTACTGTACCTACCATCGCCACAGGATATGAGCTGAGACCAACCGTTGCCAAAATGTATCTGGACCGCGAACCGCGTTTCTACGCATCTATCGGATTCTGTGAATGTTTCTGGCCCGCAACTTCGGTAACAGGAACCGAAGCTCCCAACGTGACTAACTTTACAGCAGGATATTACGTGAATGGCAACTGTGCAAAACAGGCTGCAATCCAGAAGACTATAACTTAACGGGATATACTCTAAAGAAATATATCCATCCGGAGGATAACTGTACCAGTCATACAGGTGCTAAAATAAAACCGAAAACATTCCCTGTATTCAGATATGCGGAAATACTGTTGAACTATGTAGAAGCATTGAATGAACTGAAAGGAGAACCGGAATATACGGAAGCGGCAGATAACACCACTTATCATGTTTTGTATAATCCGGAGGAAATCATGTACTACTTCAACATGATTCGTTACCGTGCCGGATTGCCGGGCATCACCCTTGCCGATGCCAGCGATCAAGTGAAGATGCGTCAGTTAATCATCCGCGAACGCATGATCGAATTTGCGTGCGAAGGAAGAAGATATCATGACCTGCGTCGTTGGGGACTAGCAGAAACAGAAGAAAACAAACCGGTACAAGGTATGGACGTTACCAAGAAGACAACCGAAAGAGACCAATTCTATACTGTTGTCAATGTAGTTCATAAGTATGCATTACGCAGCTTTGACAGGAAGATGTACTTCTATCCTATTCCGAGAGCCGTATTGGATAAAAATGCCAAACTGAAACAAAATCCAGGATGGGACGGATTCGGAGATTGGTAACTTTCCCCTTTCTATCATATAACTGATTATTAATCATATAAAATTGAACATATAATGAGATCAATATACAAAATAGTGGTCTGTTCTTTGTTAACGCTCTCCATCACTTCTTGTGAAAAAGACCTGCTTGAAAAAGAACAATATCAGAAAGAAATCTACCTGATCGGTGCTTACAACCGAGTATGGACCACAGAAGTAAGCTACAGTAACGAAGAAGTGAAAACTTATTTCACGGTCAGCAGTTCCGGTACATTAGCATTAGACCGAGATGTGAACGTAAAAATGAAGATCAACGAAGAGTTGGTAGATATTTACAATAAAAAATACTGGACCGTTCTGAATGAGGACAAATATTATAAATCACTGGATACTGATTTATATTCCATTCCTTCTTTGGAGAATACGGTAATCAAGCACGCTGAAGGTATTTCCGCCGAAGTTCCTGTGTTGATAAAGACAGCAAGTCTGAAGATTGACCAGTCATACGTCATCCCCGTCGAAATAGAAAGTACAACAGGATATCCGATAAGTGAATCCGGATATAAAATGTTGATTCTATTAAAATTAAAGAATGACTATTCGGGCAGTTACCAGATGAGTGGCATACCACCTTAGAAGGAGAAACTCCGAAGACGATTCAGAAGCCTAAAACGATTAAGCCTACCGGAGTCAACACTGTCAGACTATTCTATGCCATGAACAACGAGAGCGACGAGAAAGCTGATATCCAAACGGTACAATAGAACTGACCATCACGGATCAGATAGTGGAAGGCACTAATGATGTAAAGAAAGTTTTGATCAAAGCATGGGATGCTGAAAACGGACCGGTAATTATCGACTCAGGAGAAAGTACCTACAACACAACCGCCAAAAAGTTCAGCCTCAAATATACGATCGGTAACACGCTATATGAAGAGCAACTGACCAAAGAAAAAGAAGTTTTATAATACACGACAAATGAGGAGAAGAGGAGATTTCACGGCATTGCAAAAATGCCGCTGAAATCTCCTCTTCGTTTTTTCAACGGAGGACTTGTTTTTACATGATTCCTTGTTTTCCTTCTGCTAAATTCGTAATTTTACCGCCGATTCACGCAATAGGGGTGCCCTAACATGACAGGCTGAGAACATACCCATAGAATCTGATCCGGGTAATGCCGGCGTAGAGAACGAATAAATAAGCAAATATGGAAATGAATTATCTGGAGATATTCGGTACGTTTATCGGTATTATCTACTGTGGCTGGAGTATCGCGCCAGTATCTATCTGTGGCTGGCGGGCATCATCATGCCGGCCATTTATATCTTTGTTTATTACGACGCGGGGTTGTATGCCGACTTCGGCATCAACATCTACTATCTGATAGCTGCCATCTACGGATGGTTCTTCTGGATGTGGGGACACGGGGAAAAGAAAAGTCTCCCCATTATACATACCCCGTGGAAATGCTATCTGCCACTATTCCTTGTGTTTATCGTGTCTTTCGTCGGCATCGCCGGATACTTATCGAATACACAGACAGTAACGTTCCGTGGCTGGACAGTTTCACAACGGCGTTGAGCATTGTCGGAATGTGGATGCTGGCACGCAAATACATCGAGCAATGGTTTGCTGGATTCTTGTCGACATCGTCTGTTGCGGACTTTATATCTATAAAGATCTCTATTTCACCTCCGCATTGTACGGACTTTACTCCATTATAGCTATCTTTGGCTACTTCAAATGGAAAAAAATAATGAACATGCAATGATAAACGAACACTATATACCCCAAGCCGTCATACTTGCCAACGGTGAATATCCTGCGCACGAACTTCCCCTGCGTCTTTTGGCAGAAGCCCAATTCGTCGTTTGTTGCGACGGGGCCGCCAATGAATATATTTCCCGCGGACATACTCCCGACGTGATTATAGCGATGGAGACTCGCTCCTGCCGGAATATAAAAAGCGTTTTTTCCTCTATTATCCTTCAAATTTCGGATCAGGAGACGAATGATCAGACCAAAGCTGTCCATTATCTGCAAAGTAAAGGGATACGGAAAATCGCCATCGTAGGTGCTACCGGCAAACGGAAGATCATACATTAGGAAACATCAGCCTGCTCGTGGAGTATATGAGAAGTGGTATGGAAGTACGGACAGTCACTGATTACGGGACGTTTATTCCAGTGAGTGATACGCAAAGTTTTGCCTCATATCCCGGTCAGCAGGTCTCTATCATCAACTTTGGAGCTAAAGGATTAAAAGCAGAGGGATTGTTTTATCCGCTAAGCGACTTCACCAACTGGTGGCAGGGAACGCTTAATGAAGCAATAGCAGATGAGTTTACCATTCATTGTACAGGAGAATATTTAGTATTCCTTGCTTATTAAATCCCTGTTCCGGAAAAATATTCTTTCATCTGCCTTACTACTGATAGTTTCCTACTGTGGAACTATTATTTTTTTGCCTAATGAAACTTTAGTTTCACGGCCTTGGAACTAGAGTTTCCAGCGCTTGAAACTTTAGTTTCTGCAGTTTGGAACTAAAGTTTCTTCAGCTTGAAACTATTGGTTTCAAGGCTTTGGAACTATAGTTTCATTGCATGGAAACTAACTAAGCTAAGGTATTCCTGACTTATCATTCCAAGAGGTCAGTATATTATTGTAGCAGGATATAATAACACAGCGTGACGGCATTGTGATAGCATATTTTGCTATCACAATGCCGTCACGCTGTGCTGTCACCTCTTTATTAGTTTATAATCAGTGCGTTATCTATCATTTGGTGACAGATGACAGCAATTTTGGATATTTTAATTCTCTAGTAGAGCGGCTCAAAGCAATTTATTCCTTTTTATGTATGTTATGAGCTAAATGATAGTCGGTTCTATCTTCAATTCTCCTCCTTCGGAGAGAGTACCCGTAGGGGGAGGTGGTAGGTGAATACATAATCCTGTCATTTACAAAGAAATAGGTATAAACATTATTCTCCTACCACCTCGTCTGCGACCACCTCCCTCCTTCCCGAAGCCTTCAACCCTT
>ENA-OQIG01000821-OQIG01000821.1-human-gut-metagenome-genome-assembly--contig:-NODE-821-length-16003-cov-2.571744_pt1 | contig 16003 bp, 22 predicted proteins | sample MGYA00242576_ERZ504741 | MGnify/ENA primary metagenome ERZ504741 (study PRJEB26092, sample SAMD00036436) | human gut metagenome | host: Homo sapiens | study: EMG produced TPA metagenomics assembly of... | reverse complement strand
TTCCATGATTATATTCACTTAATCAATGTTTTTTGCGTATATATTTTTATTGATTATGTTTTTTGCTTAACTCAGGATTAAGTTTTTCTAAAATAGCACAGCCACTTAGGCAGAGCGAGCAATTCATGCTTTTTTAGGATGGTTGAAAAGCAGGGATATAGTTCAACCATCCATGAATTACCTTTTATTTATTCCCCATAATGATATTAAGCGTTTTCTGATCGGGCAACCCCACGGCCTGTTGTAGCGTATTTTCCTTACTCATGTAATAGATAGCCGGCGTGACATTTGCCCCCAGATCGTCCATCAGTTTCTCATTGTCACTTAACACTTTCATTTGCTCTGTACTTACGTTTGCAGGCACGTTTAGCTTAAGCTTGCCACTAGAGGCTTCATATTGTTGCCAGGTTTTTGCGGGATCTTTGGAGGCAAGAATTGCCGCTGCTGTCGCCGGGCTTTCTGGCTTGATAACCCCAACCAACAATGTTCTTAATTGCACTTTGCCAGAATCTACCACGGGCGCGCCTGCTGCCAGAACTGTTTACAATATGGGCAGAACGGATCGGCGAAGACGTAGACAATGACCGGCGCATCTTTTTTACCGTCGAGGAGCCAGTGGGATTGTTCCATCCGTTGCCACATTTCGCGTCCGGCTGGTGCGTAAATTTCTTTTTCGATAAGTGTGTTACTCAGGTTTTCACCTTTCTCGTTGTACATGTAACCAGAGATAGCGTGCTTACCATCTGGAGTCAGGTAGATGGTGACGCCCATATCCTGATACTTTCCGAGATAACCTTTCATTCCTCCGGGGGCATCGAACGTTTTGATGATTGTAATGCCCTGTTTTTCAATCGCTTTTACTGGAGCAGGAAGTTCCTCTGCGAAGCGATTGCAGGAAGCAGAGCCAGTAAAAGTATCTTTTTTAACATTAATTTGTCCTTTTCAGTCAGTGCAAAAGTCGAGTAAAAGGCATAACCTATCACTGTCATAGGTAAGAGCTTAGATCAGGTGATTGCCCTTTGTTTATGAGGGTGTTGTAATCCATGTCGTTGTTGCATTTGTAAGGCAACACCTCAGCCTGCAGGCAGGCACTGAAGATACCAAAGGGTAGTTCAGATTACACGGTCACCTGGAAAGGGGGCCATTTTACTTTTTATCGCCGCTGGCGGTGCAAAGTTCACAAAGTTGTCTTACGAAGGTTGTAAGGTAAAACTTATCGATTTGATAATGGAAACGCATTAGCCGAATCGGCAAAAATTGGTTACCTTACATCTCATCGAAAACACGGAGGAAGTATAGATGTCCTTGATTAACACCAAAATTAAACCTTTTAAAAACCAGGCATTCAAAAACGGCGAATTCATCGAAATCACCGAAAAAGATACCGAAGGCCGCTGGAGCGTCTTCTTCTTCTACCCGGCTGACTTTACTTTCGTATGCCCGACCGAACTGGGTGACGTTGCTGACCACTACGAAGAACTGCAGAAACTGGGCGTAGACGTATACGCAGTATCTACCGATACTCACTTCACCCACAAAGCATGGCACAGCAGCTCTGAAACCATCGCTAAAATCAAATATGCGATGATCGGCGACCCGACTGGCGCCCTGACCCGTAACTTCGACAACATGCGTGAAGATGAAGGTCTGGCTGACCGTGCGACCTTCGTTGTTGACCCGCAGGGTATCATCAGCAATCGAAGTTACCGCTGAAGGCATTGGCCGTGACGCGTCTGACCTGCTGCGTAAAATCAAAGCAGCACAGTACGTAGCTTCTCACCCAGGTGAAGTTTGCCCGGCTAAATGGAAAGAAGGTGAAGCAACTCTGGCTCCGTCTCTGGACCTGGTTGGTAAAATCTAAATTTCCTTCGTCTTTCACGCCATAGCGGCGTTGGCGTCGCCCGCTCACCCCGGTCACTTACTTGTGTAAGCTCCCGGGGATTCACAGGCTAGCCGCCTTGCTCTGACGCGAAATACTTCGGAAATTCACCTAATTCTTCGGGTGCTGCGGCACCCGATTTTCTTCCCCGCACCATGATGCAAGCTGCATCCAGGTAGCCGCAGAGGCCGCTTGCATGATGATGTTTAAAGCCCAGGAGATAAACATGCTCGACACAAATATGAAAACTCAACTCAAGGCTTACCTTGAGAAATTGACCAAGCCTGTTGAGTTAATTGCCACGCTGGATGACAGCGCTAAATCGGCAGAAATCAAGGAACTGTTGGCTGAAATCGCAGAACTGTCAGACAAAGTCACCTTTAAAGAAGATAACAGCTTGCCGGTGCGTAAGCCGTCTTTCCTGATCACCAACCCAGGTTCCAACCAGGGGCCACGTTTTGCAGGCTCCCCGCTGGGCCACGAGTTCACCTCGCTGGTACTGGCGTTGCTGTGGACCGGTGGTCATCCGTCGAAAGAAGCGCAGTCTCTGCTGGAGCAGATTCGCCATATTGACGGTGATTTTGAATTCGAAACCTATTACTCGCTCTCTTGCCACAACTGCCCGGACGTGGTGCAGGCGCTGAACCTGATGAGCGTACTGAACCCGCGCATCAAGCACACTGCAATTGACGGCGGCACCTTCCAGAACGAAATCACCGATCGCAACGTGATGGGCGTTCCGGCAGTGTTCGTAAACGGGAAAGAGTTTGGTCAGGGCCGCATGACGTTGACTGAAATCGTTGCCAAAATTGATACTGGCGCGGAAAAACGTGCGGCAGAAGAGCTGAACAAGCGTGATGCTTATGACGTATTAATCGTCGGTTCCGGCCCGGCGGGTGCAGCGGCAGCAATTTACTCCGCACGTAAAGGCATCCGTACCGGTCTGATGGGCGAACGTTTTGGTGGTCAGATCCTCGATACCGTTGATATCGAAAACTACATTTCTGTACCGAAGACTGAAGGCAGAAGCTGGCAGGCGCACTGAAAGTTCACGTTGATGAATACGACGTTGATGTGATCGACAGCCAGAGCGCCAGCAAACTGATCCCAGCAGCAGTTGAAGGTGGTCTGCATCAGATTGAAACAGCTTCTGGCGCGGTACTGAAAGCACGCAGCATTATCGTGGCGACCGGTGCAAAATGGCGCAACATGAACGTTCCGGGCGAAGATCAGTATCGCACCAAAGGCGTGACCTACTGCCCGCACTGCGACGGCCCGCTGTTTAAAGGTAAACGCGTAGCGGTTATCGGCGGCGGTAACTCCGGCGTGGAAGCGGCAATTGACCTGGCGGGTATCGTTGAGCACGTAACGCTGCTGGAATTTGCGCCAGAAATGAAAGCCGACCAGGTTCTGCAGGACAAACTGCGCAGCCTGAAAAACGTCGACATTATTCTGAATGCGCAAACCACGGAAGTGAAAGGCGACGGCAGCAAAGTCGTTGGTCTGGAATATCGAGATCGTGTCAGCGGCGATATTCACAACATCGAACTGGCCGGTATTTTCGTGCAGATTGGTCTGCTGCCGAACACCAACTGGCTGGAAGGCGCAGTCGAACGTAACCGCATGGGCGAGATTATCATTGATGCGAAATGCGAAACCAACGTGAAAGGCGTGTTCGCAGCGGGTGACTGTACGACGGTTCCGTACAAGCAGATCATCATGCCACTGGCGAAGGTGCCAAAGCCTCTCTGAGTGCTTTTGACTACCTGATTCGCACCAAAACTGCATAAGAAGAAGTAAGATTCACCTGCAATTGCTTAGCCGCCGGGGTCAAACCTGGCGGCTTTTTTATGGCATTAAAAAGCCCCGCCGGGATGGCTCCGGGCAGGGCGGGATACTTATTCTGGCAATTAACGCACAACCAGCACCGGCAGATTGGCGTGGCGGATCACGCTCGAGGCGTTAGAACCTAACAGATGGGTCGAAATCGATGGGTTGCGAGAACCAATAACTACAACATCAGCCCCCAGTTCTTCTGCCAACTCATTGACTTCATCCCGCACGCTACCAAACGGACATGTTGTTTAATGCGGGAAGGATCGATGGTGAAGTGGCTGACCATCGTTTGCAGACGTTCTTGTGCTTCATGTTGCAGATGCTCTTCAAAACGACGCACATCAGCGGCAAAACGGTGCAGGCTCAGGCTGGCTGACCCGGGTAGTACGTGAAGTAGATGAATAACTCCGTCATCCTGGGCGAGGAATTCAGCGTGGCGAACAGCTTTGTCGCTCAATTCCATTTCAAATACATCAACTGGCATAATGATTGTCTTATACATAACCCTTTCTCCCTGTTAATCATGAACAAATCATTCGCCATGATTATAATATTTATCCCTGATATTTGTCTGGTTCTTTTTCCTTACGAACGGTTTCTGTGATGAATATATTCTCACTGAACACCAGGAATTCTCCCAAAACCTGTGGTACCGCCCGTTTTCCCGCGTGATAGCTACCCTTAAAGACTGACTCTTTTTTGAACTGTCTCTGGAGGTTGCATGAAAGCATTGACTTATCACGGCCCACATCACGTTCAGGTAGAAAATGTTCCCGATCCGGGCGTGAACAGGCAGATGATATTATTCTGCGTATTACGGCAACGGCGATCTGTGGCTCTGACCTCCATCTTTATCGAGGCAAAATACCCCAGGTTAAACATGGCGATATTTTTGGTCATGAATTTATGGGGGAAGTCGTTGAAACCGGAAAGGACGTAAAAAATTTGCAAAAAGGCGACCGGGTGGTAATTCCGTTTGTCATTGCTTGTGGCGACTGTTTTTTCTGTCGAATGCAGCAATATGCCGCCTGCGAAAATACCAATGCGGGTAAAGGCGCTGCGCTCAATAAAAAACAGATACCAGCTCCCGCGGCATTGTTTGGTTATAGTCACCTGTATGGTGGCGTTCCTGGTGGGCAGGCGGAATATGTCCGCGTCCTAAAGGGAATGTGGGGCCGTTTAAAGTACCGCCTTTGCTTTCAGATGATAAAGCCCTTTTCCTTTCTGATATTCTGCCAACGGCATGGCAGGCAGCAAAAATGCGCAGATCCAACAAGGTTCAAGCGTTGCAGTCTATGGTGCTGGTCCTGTGGGATTGTTGACAATCGCCTGTGCACGGTTGCTCGGTGCGGAACAGATTTTTGTTGTTGATCATCATCCCTACCGCTTGCATTTCGCCGCCGACCGCTACGGCGCGATCCCGATTAATTTTGATGAAGACAGCGATCCGGCACAGTCAATTATTGAACAAACGGCAGGTCACCGGGGCGTGGATGCAGTAATAGACGCCGTCGGTTTTGAAGCGAAAGGCAGCACCACGGAAACGGTGCTGACTAACCTGAAACTGGAGGGCAGCAGCGGTAAAGCGTTGCGCCAGTGTATTGCGGCGGTCAGGCGTGGCGGCATTGTTAGCGTACCCGGCGTCTACGCTGGATTTATTCACGGTTTCCTGTTTGGCGACGCCTTTGATAAAGGGTTGACGTTTAAAATGGGACAGACCCACGTTCACGCATGGCTGGGAGAATTATTACCGTTAATTGAGAAAGGATTACTGAAACCAGAAGAAATTGTTACCCACTATATGCCGTTTGAAGAGGCCGCCGGGATATGAGATTTCGAAACGTGAAGAGGAGTGCCGTAAGGTGATTCTGGTACCCGGTGCACAAAGCGCAGAGGCGGCGCAGAAGGCGGTTTCAGGTCTGGTGAATGCGATGCCGGGGGGAACAATATGATCGTCAGGAGTGGTTTTCGAGGTAAAGGACAGCCATGACGATAATCGCCGCCATAATCAGAAATCCTATCAGGATGTAAAATGCTTCTGCATGGTTATTCCCACAAACGAAACGGAATAATTGCAGCAAAAGTGAACAGTGAGAACCAGGAAAAATTGCTGATTTTGCGTAAAGAGGATGCGAGTGCATCCTCTGGGCAAAGCGAGTTATCGCTTGTGCAGATGGGATTAAAGCAGGTAGTCGCAAGCAGCTTCTGGCTGGTATTCGAGTTCCAGCACTTCAAGGTGGGTTGCAACGCCGCCCGGAAGTTCCCAGTGAATGGAATCGCCAACGCGCAGCCCCAGCAGTGCGGCACCTACCGGAGCCATAACGGAAAGCTGAGTATTGCTATCGGTCATTTTTGCCGGATACACCAGCGTGCGCACACGCACTTCGCCATCGCTAAGATTGCGGAATTTAACCCGGCTGTTCATTGTCACCACGTCGTGTGGCATCTCTTCTGGCGAACACATTTGGGCGCGATCCAACTCTGCGTTTAACGCGTCGGCGATTGGCAAACCAGCATAGGCGGGTTGCTCCAGCAGAATATCGATGCGTTCGGCATCCAGGTCGTTAATGATGATAGTTGGTCTGGACATTTTTACTCCATGTCGTCGGTGCTGCGAGTGTCGCAGATAAACATACCCAAAAGAAAACCCTCACCGTCAGGCGGCGAGGGTTTAACTCACATGATGATACTGACTGTTGCTCACTCTTTGAAGTGATTTGCGTCACATTCAGGGAATTCCTCAATGCAGCGCATTATGTATAAATCTTAATCGCCTTGGTTTATGGAAGACGAATTAGCGTGTTTTGTAAATCAGATGATTAATAACCCGCTTTATCAATCACAAAGGTTTTGCCACAGTTACCTGGGTGAGGTTGTGGCAAGAATGAGTTTGCAGAAAGCGGAGCGTTGATGGCGTCAGCTTTGATCGAGATCTGAATTTCAGTCAAATACGCAGGGTTACCCTGGCACGTTAGCTTAACTGCTTTCACGTTCTCTTTTCCCCAGCTTTTGGCAAAGGCGGCGTCAAAGTCACGGCGGCTCACTGTTTTACCGTAATTATCCGCAAGGAATTTTCCGGCTTCGCTCTCTTTAATTTCTTGATTCAGGCGTACCATCGTACCGAAGTATGCGTCCGGATCAAAACCAAAGCAGGCACCGTGTTTGGCATATTCGTAGCGTTCCAGGCAGGAACGTCCGCCAGCTCCTGGCATGACTTCACTTAGTTTAGCGGCCGTTTCCAGTGATAATCCGGTTTCCGGCGATGAACACATTCGGCTGGCGCGCGCTTCTGGTAGATTCGGGATTGGGCGAGTAGCGCAACCGAAGCGCATCCAGCGGCGTTCATCAACACCACGGGCAGCAACCGATTTAGGCAATCCTGGCCACAGACCATGTACGGTCAGAAAATCAGCTTTGTTGGTCGTTTCGGTTTGCAGGCGACATTCATCTCGTTCGTTACGATTTCGATCGTGTTGACTCTGGCAAAATCCGGTTTGCCAGGAGAGGGCCAGGACATAGCGATCAAAATCGCCATACTGTTTTGCCTGCAACGCCACGGCGTTGGCAGAAGAGAAGGGAAGCAGAGAAACCGCGAGCAACGCGGCGTTACGCCAGAATGCTTTCATAATGGGTGTGGAACTCATACATACACTGAATACTATCTATTAAATCATAAAAAAGCCCGCCAGGTGGGCTTACCTGGCGGGCGTGATGATTTATTCAGCGTTTGGCGAACGTATTAGTTCCACATGGCGAGAATCGGCCAGCCAACCAACAGCAACATAGAGATGTAAATCACCCCGAAGATTGCGCCAAGACGCCAGTAATCTTTTGATTTCACATAGCCACAGCCGTAAATAATCACCCCAGGACCGGTTGCATACGGCGTCAGACAGCCCATGATACCGATAGACAGCACCAGCAGGATACACAGTTGTTCCATTGGTACGCCCGGGATCCCTTTACCGACGGCCAGAATAACCGGCAGCATGGTTGCGGTGTGCGCAGACAGGCTGGCGAACAGGTAGTGTGCAAAGTAGAACACCAGAACCAGTACAATCACCGTTGCGTTTGGTGAGAATCCTTCCAGGTGCGTACTCATGGTACCGGCGAACCAGTCAATAAAGCCAGAACGAGTCAGGCCGTTAGCCATCACAACCAGAGTTGCCAGGTTGACCAGCGTGTTCCATGCGCTGTTATAGCGGGTAATATCTTTCCACGGCACAACGTGCAGGGCCAGCATTAGCGAAACTGCCAGCAGACCAACTGCAGTAGCATTAATGACTTCACTGCCAAAAACCCACAAACCTAAGCTGAGCAATACAAGGCCAATCAGTGTCCACTCTCTGCGTGTCAGCGCACCCATGGTTTTCAGTTCATCACCCGCCCAGGTTGCCACTTCTTCACTGTGTGTGATTTCCGGTTTGTACAGCACGTAGGAAAGCCACGGCGCAATGATAAGCAAGATAACCCCAACCGGCAGGAAGCAGAGGAACCACTGCAACCAGCTAATCTGGATACCGGCAATTTTGCTGACGAACTCCAGACCCAGCACGTTTGGTGCCGCACCGGTGACAAACATGGACGAACTCAGACTGGTACTAATGACCATCATCCACATCAAATAGCCGCCAATACGACGCGCGGACGGATCGTTGGGGAATGATTTAAACAACGGCGGCAGGTTTTTAATGACCGGAAAAACCGTACCCCCGGTACGCGCGGTGTTGGACGGTGTAAACGGTGCCAGCAGAATGTCGATAATGACAATCGCATAACCCAACGTCAGCGTGCGTTTGCCCATGAATTTCACCAGGAAAAGGGCAATGCGACGACCTAACCCGGAAACTTCATACCCTAATGCAAAAATAAATGCGCCAAATACCAGCCATACCGTGGTGCTGGAAAAACCAGCCAGACCCCATTTCAGCGCCTGTTTTTGCGCATTAAACGCTGGGTCAGCTAATTCTTTGGCATCAAAGAGCAGGTAATTACTGCCAATAACGCAAATAGTAACCGCAATAAAACTGATCGCTGTTGCCGGAATTGGCTCGAGGATCATGCCGACAATCATTGCCACAAACACAGCGAAGTAATGCCATGCCTGCGGCGGCATACCGTCGGGGACAGGGATAAGAAACATGACACCCATCACCACCAGTGGGGCCAATAGTTTCCATATATTATCTTTTGCTAAAGACATACGGGTTCTCCGAAAATTAATATTTCCAAATTTATCAAGTGCTTAAATAATTAAATCTGTGCTAAAAACCAGGTAAGGATCAGTAGGTCGGCACTGCCGCCTGGACTGAGATTTCGTTCGATACACTCCCTGTCGAACTGCCGGAGATAATCGAGATCGGCGGGGGTTCGAATGCCCCCTTTTTGCAATAATGTTTGCGCCTCGCGCTGTAGCCAGCGCAGGCCCCCCTCGCCACCGCGCGACGCAACGTTGGTATCGCCGTTGATCGCCATCAGTAGGAGCAAGGTATCGAGCAATGCCAGTTCAGGATCTAACCCCTGATCCAGCAGAGTGAGGTAATGCGGCAGGGCGTGGTTGAGCACTAGTGGATAACCCGCTTCGGCTTCACCGCGTGCGCCGGTAAGGCCAAGCTGCTGGTACAACCGTTGACCTGCCGTCAGTTGTGAATTATTGGTACGCAGTTCGCGATCGGTCAGACCACGGCAGAAACTTGCCGCCGTAGAACAAACGGTTGTTGGCGTTACCGGCTGGTTGAGCTGAAGCAAACGGCCAATTGCCGCACATAGCAGCCCTAAAGAAAAAATGCTGCCTTTATGCGTGTTTACGCCCGCAGTGGCGCGGAACATATCACCTTCGCAAGCCATACCAATTGGGCGTAATCCGTGGAGTACCGCTTCCGGTGCCATTTCTGCACTACAGGCACCAAATTCAATGAAACGGGGTAACCAGCCCTGAATCGCCAGCGCGCTGCGGTGGAAATCTTCCAGCGCCATATCTTTGTGCGCACCGCAGTTAATGCGATCCACGAGGCCTGGTTTCGGTGACAGATTGACTTCAGTCAGCATGGCGCGCCAGCCCAAGAGGGCGTACTCATCGATTAATGACGTCGCAAGCTTTGTGGTTTTAGTTGACGTTGCAGGCATCGACATCGTTCAGCAGTGCCTCCATGCGGTTGAGTAAATCGGTCAGTTGATGGGTTTTTCCACGCGCGCAGACGGCTGCGCTTTGCTCGCACAACAGGCAGCGGCGAGGCGGCAGTGAATAGTCGCGGCGGGAGAGAATTTCGCCTTCGGGCGTCAGGACATCGATATCCCATAACCGCCCGAGAGGATGACTAAGTTCAAGCTCAATGGTGGCGAGCTTGAGGTCGCGAGCCGGGGCGGCAATGCTCAACATGCCCTCCGGCCCGCTGGCGGAAACCAGTGCAGCCTGCTCCTGAATTTGCCAGCCTGTTTTGCGGCTAAGGCACGCAAGGCTGTCACGCCATGATTAAAAATTCGGCGTGTGACCTCGCAGTCTTTAATCGGTCCAGGCGCAACCACGGTAAAGGAGACCAGTGGAACAGGATGGCGCTTGAGCCAGACGTGTTGCCGTGCTTGCCTTTCATCCCGGCTGACGAGCAGCTCGGGAATTGATACCGCATGGTGGCTGGCGAGTTCAGGAAGCAGGTGCATGGCTTATTCCTTCACCTGATGCACAACATCGATCACCGACCATCGCGGTAACGCACAACGGCAACGACGCGGTCGGTGAATTCAATCGGCTGTGGTTCACCGGTCAGCAGACGCGCACGTTCACGCAGCCACTCAATAGAAACCACTTTGATCCCCGCTTCCTGCAGACGTTCTGCCAGTTCCGGACGTGCCGGGTTAACTGCGATACCGTGGTCTGTGACCAGAATATCGACACTGGAGCCGGGGTGATGCAGGTCAGCACGTTATCCACCAGAGTCGGAATACGACCGCGTACCAGCGGCGCGACGATGATGGAAAGCGCAGAGGCAATCGCGGTATCGCAGTGACCACCGGAAGCACCACGCAGTACGCCGTCAGAGCCGGTCAGCACGTTAACGTTGAACTGGGTGTCAATTTCCAGCGCGCTCAGTACCACCACGTCGAGACGATCAACCGATGCGCCTTTCGAACCCCAGTTAGCGTACTGGTTGGCGCTGATTTCGATGTGATTGGGGTTACGGGCCAGCGATTGCGCAGCATGGCTGTCAAAGCTCTGCACATCCAGCAGTTTGCGGATCAGACCTTTTTCGTGCAGGTCAACCATCGTCGCGGTAATACCGCCAAGGGCGAAGTCGGCGCGAATATCGCGGCTACGCATTTTGTCTTCCAGGAAACGGGTTACCGCCAGCGATGCGCCGCCGGTGCCGGTTTGCATGGAGAAACCTTCTTTGAAGTAGCCAGAGTTGACAATCACATCCGCAGCGCTACGGGCAATAAGCAGTTCGCGCGGGTTAGTGGTCATACGGGTAGCACCAGCGCCGATTTTTGCAGCATCGCCAACGCGATCAACTTTGACGATTAAATCAACCTGATCTTGCTCAATGCTTGCCGGATTATGCGGATAAGGCAGCAGTTCTTCGGTAAGCATCACAACCTGTTTTGCGTTGTCGGCATCAACCATTGCATAGCCGAGGGAGCCGCAGCAGGCTTTACCGGTGTAGCCGTTGGCATTACCGAATTCATCACAGGACGGGACGCCGAGGAAAGCCACATCGATATTCAGTTCGCCGCTCTGTACCAGATGCACACGACCGCCGTGAGAGTGGATCTGCACCGGTTCCGCCAGCAGACCGCGGGAGATTTCTTCCGCCAGTGGACCGCGTAGGCCAGAGGTATAAATGCGGGTAACCACGCCCTGGCGAATGTGTTCTACCAGCGGCGCATGGCAATCACTCAGGGAGCTGGACGCCAGGGTCAGGTTTTTAAAGCCCATCTTCGCGATGACGTCCATCACCATATTGACGGTCAGGTCACCGCCACGGAAAGCGTGATGGAAGGAAACCGTCATGCCGTCCTGTAAACCAGAGCGACGAATCGCCTCTTCCAGGTTGGCGCACAGTTTGCGATCACGCGCTTTTTCAGCCTGGTAGGTTTGCTTTGGCGAGTTCTGGAAAGCGGCAAGATCGCATTCAGCGCGACGATTCCAGGCCGCTACCCGTTCTTGTCGTTGAGATTGTTCAATTTTCTGCGTCATTTTGATTGCCTTATTCTTCGCGGATGCCGGAAAGTTCTGCACGGGAGAGCACCAGACGGGCGCGATCGATAACCGGACCGTCCACCATCTTGCCGTTCAGGGAAACCACGCCGAGGCCTTCGCGAGCGGCGGCTTCAGCGGCTTCTACGACGCGGCGGGCGTGATCCACTTCTTTCTGGGTCGGTGCGTAGAGGTTGTGCAGCAGATCAATCTGACGCGGGTTGATCAGCGATTTGCCGTCAAAGCCCAGCTGTTTGATGTGGGCGCTTCTTGCAGGAATCCGGCTTCGTTGTTAGCGTCGGAATAGACGGTATCGAACGCCTGAATACCCGCAGAGCGCGCGGCCTGCAAAATGGAACAGCGTGCGAACAGCAGTTCAGTTCCTTCCGGGGAGCGTTCTGTACGCAGGTTGCGCACATAGTCTTCTGCACCGAGGGCGATACCGATCAAACGCTCGGAAGCGTGAGCGATTTCCACTGCGCGGGTAATGCCCAGCGGAGATTCAATCGCCGCCAGCAGGCCGGTGCTGCCGGGTTCACGACCACAGGCTTTTTCGATACGCAGGATCTCTTTTTCAATATCCAGAACATCCTGAGCGGTATCGGTTTTCGGCAGACGCACAACGTCCGCACCACCGCGAACGACGGCTTCCAGGTCATTAACACCCCATTCGGAATCCAGCGCGTTGACACGCACAATGGTTTCAATATCGCGATACAGCGGATGTTGCAGCGCGTGATAAACCATGCGGCGGGCGGTGTCTTTTTCACGTAATGCCACGGAGTCTTCGAGGTCAAACATCAGGGCATCAGCCGGTAGATGAAGGAGTTGCTGACCATCGCGGCATTGGCACCAGGCACAAACAACATGCTGCGGCGGGTGCGAGTTTTACGTTGTTGCAGCGAAGCGGAAATCATTGGCAATCCTCCCATGGCAGAGCCGGGATACCGCTGGCGCGTGCCAGCAGGGCTTCCAGTCGTGCACGTAAAATGCAGTCCAGTGCGCCTTTGTCATCGACATTCAGCTGTACGCCGCGCACGTTGTAGCGGGCGAGAACGTCCAGAATGGTGGTGCGAATTGCATCGCCAAACTGTTTCTCAACGCTGCTGTTGATTTGCAGGTCGATATCCTGCGTATCGAGTGGGGCGATGCGTATCATCACATCCCCAGACTCAAGGGTGCCTGCAACGGCGGCTGGTTTATTTTCATTTTTCACCTGTTTCTCATGCGGGGGTCTTTTGACGAGCTGCCGCGTCCTGGCGGGAGTGCTCAAGCAGGTTCTGCAAATAATGCAGCGTGACTGCAGGGACCAGCGGCGCGATAGCCGTGAGATCGTTTTTCGCCAGCAGTTGACGTACCCGGGAAGCGGATATCGGCATCTCCTGGTAACGCAGCCGCTCAATTTCAACCAGTTCGATGGGCGGTGCGGAGATAGTCGGCGTTTCCAGCCAGTAGCGCATATCCTGGTTGTACTGGGCGGTAACGCGACAAAAGGGTTCAGTACCGACAAAGCGGTGAGTTACACCAGTGCGGGAGCGAGGTACTGACGGAAAATCTTCAGATCAATTTCGGTGTAACAATGGTTAATGACGCTCTGTTCTTTAATGAAGTAGCAAGGGAACGTAGCGCGGGAGATGATGTATTCGGAGCCGCGATGCACAGTCAGGCGTGGAATATCGGCGGTGCCTTTTAACACCAGATCCAGCCGGTCTTCATAGGGGAAGCGTGAAGAATCTTCTTTGACTAAAAACAGATGCAACCAGTCGCACTGTGCCGCAGCTTGTTGAATCAGATAACGGTGACCATTCGTAAAGGGATTGGCGTTCATCACAATGCAGCCAATCTTGTTCCCTGGATGACGAAATTTTTTCAGCGATTCGGCATAGCGTTTCAGTCGCGTGGCGCTGTTTTCCATCAGCACCATCACGCCGGGTACGCTGGTCAGCGTGGAAAAACCGCACTGGCGGAACAGCGCCTCGTATTCGGTTTTGGTATAAATAAACAGATGCGTGCTGTGCCGCTCATAGGCGAGGTTTATCAGTTCAGTGGCTAATGTCAGCGCCAGTCCTTCACCGCGAACGGATTCACTGATAGCAACGCATTTAATAATATTTCCGGCAATTCCACCGCACGCGATAAGCTTTTCATCGCGGGTTACGGTAATAAATACTTCGACTGTGGTGTCAACGCTCAAATCATTTTCATGCAGGAATTGGGCGATTTCCGCCATTTTTTTATTTTCTGAACGTTTTACGCGGGTGAAAATATCATTGCCGAACATAATAAATAGTATCCTGAAGGTGCATGTTGTTATCGATTTGCAACGAATGTTGTTCAATGTTGCAAACTGATAACCTTTTATTTTCACTTGGGAGAAAGGGGGGTGATCGAGGTATATCTTTTTCTCCTTTCGCTATACATCCTAAGGAGTATTGCAGCGTGAAATTTTGATTTATTTCACATAGAGTTAGTGGTTTTTTATTTATTTAATGGTTTTAAGTTTTTTTAATTAATGTAATTGCGAAATGACCTGCAGGTTTAAGTGATTTAATTGATTTAATGAATAAAATTTGCCACGATCATAATTAATATCTATGTATTTTGATTCAACATTTTAATTACATCCGTCAAAGAGGATCGGGACAACCCGCAAGGAAAACAATGTTGCAGCTTAACGAGAATAAACAGTTTGCATTTTTCCAAAGACTGGCATTTCCGCTGCGTATCTTTTTGCTGATTCTGGTGTTCTCAATATTTGTCATTGCAGCCCTGGCGCAATATTTTACGGCCAGTTTTGAGGACTATTTAACGCTTCATGTACGCGACATGGCAATGAATCAGGCGAAAATTATTGCCTCCAATGACAGTGTCATCTCTGCGGTGAAAACGCGTGACTACAAACGGCTGGCGACCATCGCTAACAAATTACAAAGAGATACCGATTTTGATTATGTGGTGATTGGGGACCGGCACTCGATCCGCCTTTACCATCCTAATCCGGAGAAAATTGGTTATCCTATGCAGTTCACCAAACAGGCGCGCTGGAGAAAGGGGAGAGCTACTTCATTACCGGGAAAGGGTCAATGGGGATGGCGATGCGCGCCAAAACGCCAATCTTTGATGACGATGGAAAAGTCATCGGCGTGGTGTCGATTGGCTACCTGGTGAGTAAAATCGATAGCTGGCGGGCTGAGTTTTTATTACCGATGGCAGGCGTGTTTGTCGTGCTGTTAGGGATTCTGATGTTGCTGTCGTGGTTCCTGGCAGCGCATATCCGTCGGCAAATGATGGGCATGGAGCCAAAGCAAATCGCACGCGTGGTCCGTCAGCAAGAGGCGCTGTTTAGTTCGGTTTATGAAGGGCTGATTGCGGTGGATCCGCATGGTTACATTACCGCCATCAATCGTAACGCAAGAAAGATGCTGGGGCTGAGCTCTCCCGGACGGCAATGGTTGGGTAAACCCATTGCTGAAGTGTCAGGCCCGCCGATTTCTTTACCGAACAGATTGATGAAAAACGTCAGGATGTGGTGGCTAACTTTAACGGTCTGAGCGTTATTGCCAATCGGGAAGCTATTCGTTCAGGTGATGATTTGCTGGGGGCCATTATCAGCTTTCGCAGTAAAGACGAAATTTCCACCCTCAATGCGCAACTGACGCAAATAAAACAATACGTTGAGAGCCTTCGTACATTGCGACACGAGCATCTCAATTGGATGTCGACGCTCAATGGTCTGTTGCAGATGAAAGAGTATGATCGCGTGCCTGGCGATGGTGCAGGGGAGTCTCAGGCCCAGCAACAGCTTATTGACAGCCTGCGCGAGGCGTTTGCCGATCGCCAGGTGGCGGGGCTACTTTTTGGTAAAGTGCAGCGCGCCCGGGAACTGGGGCTAAAAATGATCATTGTCCCCGGTAGCCAGCTTTCGCAACTGCCGCCAGGACTGGATAGCACCGAGTTTGCAGCCATTGTGGGCAATTTACTTGATAACGCCTTCGAAGCCAGCCTGCGTAGCGATGAAGGAACAAGAGCGTTGAATTATTCCTCAGCGATGAAGCGATGATGTGGTGATTGAAGTCGCCGATCAGCTGCGGCGTTCC
>ENA-OQIG01000819-OQIG01000819.1-human-gut-metagenome-genome-assembly--contig:-NODE-819-length-16037-cov-1.852043_pt1 | contig 16037 bp, 25 predicted proteins | sample MGYA00242576_ERZ504741 | MGnify/ENA primary metagenome ERZ504741 (study PRJEB26092, sample SAMD00036436) | human gut metagenome | host: Homo sapiens | study: EMG produced TPA metagenomics assembly of... | reverse complement strand
ATTAAAATGTTGCCATACTTAATTTATCACGATCATATTTACTCTCTAATGGACGTTCAGCAGCTCAAAGAGTAATTGAGTATGCGGGTCATTTTAAATTAACGCAAAATAGATCAGTGATTGAATCGATAATAAATATAGTTGTATCGCTTGTGTGCGTGAGTAAATTTGGAATTTATGGAGTTTTATGTGGAACAATTGCCGCATTATTATATAGAACAAATGATATGATTCTATATGCGTCAAAAAGATTATTGAAAAAATCACCATATAAAACCTATATAAAATGGGGTGTTAACGCCGCATTATTTGTGTTTTTTGTGAGATTATTTTCTTTGATATATACTAAAATTAGTTTAAATAGTTATTTTTCGCTTATTCTTCACGCAACAGTGGTATGTCTCTTAGTTATTCCTGCATTTTTATCGCAGCATCAGTGGTGGATAGAGAATCGTTTAAGTATTGTGTTGAATTTTTTAAAAATCATATGAAAAAATGATAAGGCCAGATACTTGGAGCATAACAAAATCAAAGATTTTTCCATTGAAAGTGGCAGACAAGGAGTATATCAATATATGGATAAATCAATGCAAATATCAAGGCAGCATAAATGGGTGTTCGTTATTATTATACTTCTATTCCTCGGAATCACAACCTGCCAAAACCTCGACCAATCGAAATACTCCCTAAGCTGCTCTTCCTATCAGATCCCCTCCGACAAGATCGACACCCCAATCCGGATTTTGCAACTGACGGATCTGCACAACAGCGAGTTTGGAGAAGATAATCAGGAGCTGATTGACCGGATAGCAAGTCAGTCCCCCGATCTGATCCTGCTTACGGGGGATCTGTTAAATTCCGGAGAGCCCGTCACAGAGATTGCTAGCAATTTAATTTCTTCTCTATGCGAGATTGCTCCCGTCTATCTGTCCCTGGGAAATCATGAGATAGAATACCAGGACAATTTTGGCACAGACGTCACACAATTGTATCAGGACGCCGGTGCAATCGTTCTGGAGCACCAATACCGGGATATTACTGTAAAAGGCCAGTCTCTTCGCATCGGCGGCATTTACGGTTACTGCCTGCCGGACAAATACCTGGAAACGGAGGAAGCTGATCTTAGCGAATGCATGTTTCTGTGGGATTTTGAGAATACCGACCGTTACAAGATTTTGCTTAGTCATCTTCCGATTGCCTGGCTGAAAAATGATGCCCTGGAGGAATGGAACGTGGACTGCGTGTTTTCCGGCCATCTTCACGGAGGGCAGGTCATTTTACCTGGGATCGGCGGTGTATATGCGCCGGATATGGGCTGGTTTCCGGGACGGCTGAAGGGTGTTTTTGATTCAGAGGATGGAAAACGGCATCTGGTTCTGTCCGCGGGGCTTGGAAATACGGAGGTGATTCCGCGGTTCAACAATATTCCGGAGATTGTCTGCGTGGATCTTGTACCGGAAGGAGGATGGTGAAAAAACTTGCACATGGATTAGGGCTGCGAATGTTACGGTTCGCGGGGAACCAGTGAACCGTAACTTAATCTGGGCATATTGGTTCACAGGATCGGCTGGCAGCTTGACATGCCGCCGGTGCTGTATTATAATAACGATGTTCACGAAAACGAAAGGAAAGATGTACATGAACAAACAGGAATCGGATATTTTGAACGTGATCCTGCAATACCACTGCCGGAACCAGCGTGCGCTGGCGGAGCGGTGTGGGTTTTCACTGGGAATGGTAAACCGTTCGGTGAAAGCGCTGCAGGGGCAGGGTTTTTTAACAACAGATATGGAGCTGACGGAAAAAGCCAGGCTTGAGATGGCAAAGCATCGCCCGAAAAACGCGGTGATTCTGGCTGCCGGATATGGAATGCGGATGGTGCCGATTAATATGGAAACGCCGAAAGGACTTTTGGAGTAGAGGGGGAACCGCTGATCGAGCGGCTGATCCGTCAGCTTCATGCGGTAAAGGTGAAGGAAATTTATGTTGTCGTTGGTTTTAAAAAGGAACAGTACGATTATCTGGTTGACCGGTATGGCGTGAAGCTGGTTGTCAATATGGAGTATGCAGAGAAAAACAACCTGCATTCCCTGGCAAAGGTATTGCCGCAGCTTGGTGAAACGTATCTTATGCCGTGCGACCTCTGGTGCCGGGAAAATCCGTTTTCGGAGTATGAGTGGTATTCCTGGTATCTGGTGAGCGATGCAAAAGATCCAGACAGTACGGTTCGTGTGAGCCGGAAGTGGGAGCTTGTGCTCAGGCGGGGAAAAAGAAGGAAATCATAGTAGATCGGCATCAGCTATCTGACGGATTCTGTGGCACAGTCGATGGCGCGGCGAATCGAAACGATGGTACAGGATCGCCGGTATGACCATGTTTTCTGGGAGGATGCCCTTTTTGCGGAAAACGGAATGCCGGTGCAGGCAAAGCTTGTCCCGGAAGGAGCTGTGGTGGAGATCAATACCTACGAGCAGCTGCGGGAACTGGATGAAAATTCGGATCAGCTGAAGTCGGATGCGATGGCAGAAATTGAACGGGTGCTTTCGGTTTCCGGTGAGGAGATTACGGGAATTGAGGTCCTGAAAAAGGGAATGACAAACCGTTCGTTTTTATTCCGCTGTCGCGGCGGGCGGTATATTATGAGAATTCCGGGGGAAGGCACGAGTCTTCTGATCAACCGCAGGCAGGAGGCGGCGGTATATCGGACACTGGACGGAAGGCATCTGCGATGAAATCGTGTCGATCAATCCGGAAAACGGCTATAAGATTACGAAATACCTGGAGGGTGCGCGTGTCTGCGATCCGGAAAACCCTGAGGATGTGCAGGCCTGTATGAAAAAGCTCCGTTCCTTCCATGAGGAGCATCTGAGCGTGGAGCATACGTTTTCGCTGTTTGACCAGATCGCATACTATGAAAGTCTGTGGGAGGGAGAACCGTCTGTTTATCGGGATTACAGCACGACGAAAGCGCATGTGCTGGAGCTTGAGGCTTATCTGGAAGCGCAGCCGAAGGTGTGGACGCTGACGCATATTGATGCGGTGCCGGACAATTTTCTGTTTGTGGAGAAAAACGGCGGAACGGAAATTCGTCTGATTGACTGGGAATATGCGGGCATGCAGGATGCACATGTGGATCTGGCGATGTTCTGCATTTACGCCATGTATGACCGTCCGCAGGTGGATGCGCTGATCGACAGTTATTTTACGGAAGGCTGTCCGCAGGAGGTGCGCACGAAAATTTATGCATACATTGCGGTGTGCGGGCTTTTATGGAGCAACTGGTGTGAGTACAAGAGCCGGTTAGGCGTGGAGTTTGGCGAGTATTCGCTGAAACAGTACCGATATGCTAAGGATTACTATAAACTTGTTAAGCAGGAGCTTGCCAAAAGCAAAGGTCAGGAAGAATAAGAGGGTGGAAGAATGAAAGCGATGGATGTGGGGCAGAGACCGGGAAGTGAAATTCAGCAGAAAAATCATGTAGAACGTGCAATTATCATGGCGGCGGGAACGGGAACGCGGATGCGGCCGGTAACGCTTACTACGCCGAAACCGCTGATCCGTGTGAAGGGTGTCCGCATGATTGATACGGTGATTCAGGCGCTGCATGAAAATGGAATTTATGAGATTTATGTAGTAGTGGGATATCGGAAAGAGCAGTTTGCGTGCCTTACCGCAGAATATAAAGGTGTGACACTGATCGAAATCCATACTGGGATTCCTGCAATAATATTGCATCGCTCTATGTGGCGCGGGAACAGTTGGAAAATGCAATGATTCTGGATGGGGATCAGATTATATACAAAAAAGAAATTCTTGCACCGGAATTTACGCATTCTGGCTACAATGCTGTCTGGACGGACGAAAAGACGGATGAATGGCTGATGCAGGTGAAGGATGGAATCGTGTGTTCCTGTAGCCGGACCGGCGGTAAGGGCGGCTGGCAGCTCTTCAGTGTATCACGTTGGAACCGGGAGGACGGAAAGCGGCTGAAACGCACCTGGAACTGGAATTTGAAAAAAAACAGAACCGCCAGATTTACTGGGATGATGTGGCGATGTTCTGTCATTTTGAAGAATATGAGCTTGGCATTTATCCTATGCAGGAAGGCGATCTGATTGAGATTGATGATTTCTCGGAACTCTGCGATCTGGATCCGTCTTACTGCGGATATGAGCACAGGGGCAGGAAAAATCAGAAGAAAAATAAGCTGGATCGGGCAGTATAGCAGAAAGGAACAGAAAACATGAATACAGTTGATGAAAACAGAGTGGCGAAAAAGAAACAGAGCGGAAAAATACGGAAAAAAGGTCAGATTGACTGGATGATCACGCTGCTGCCGCTGGGACTGATTGCAGCGCTCAGCATTTTGTTTTTCCTCCTGCCGGAACAGTCCAACACAGTTCTTGCGAAGGTACGCTTCTTCTTGGGAGATACCTTTGGAGTCTATTATCTTGCAATTGGCCTTGGCGTTTTTCTGCTCTCTTTGTATCTGGCATTTTCAAAATATGGCGATATTGTGTTAGGAGAGCAGGATGAGAAACCGAAATATTCTTTTTTTGCCTGGGGATCCATGATGTTTACGTGCGGCCTTGCGGCAGACATTCTGTTTTATTCTTTTGCAGAATGGGTGATGTATGCTGCTGATCCGCAGATTGAAAGATGGGCGGAATCCAGGAGTGGGCGGGCGTGTACCCGCTGTTTCACTGGAGTCTGATTCCGTGGGGCTTTTATCTCGTTCTCGCTGCCGCATTTGGGTTTATGCTGCACGTGCGGAAACGGAACCGGCAGCGGTATTCAGAAGCCTGCCGTCCGATTATGGGAAAACAGACGGACGGCATCGGCGGACGGCTGATTGATCTGCTGGCGGTATTTGCACTCCTTGCAGGAACGGCAACGACATTCAGCGTGGCAACGCCGCTGATGGCAAGTGCAATCAATGCATTGTTTCATATCAATCTGGACCGGAACGCAGTGACAATTGTGATTCTGCTGATTACGTGTTTTGTGTACACGTATTCGCTGCTTCACGGCTTCCGCGGAATCGGTTTTCTGGCAAAGCTCTGCATCTATCTGTTTTTCGGGCTACTGGCGTACGTGCTGCTGTTCGGCGGACAGACGCGGTATATTATCGAGACGGGATTTTCATCGCTGGGACGGATGATTCAGTATTTCCCGACGTTGGCGACCGATACCGATCCGCTGCGCGAGACGCATTTTCCGCAGAACTGGACTATTTATTACTGGGCATACTGATGGTATGGTGCGTGGCGGCGCCATTTTTTATCGGAAGTATTTCCCGGGGAAGAACGGTGCGGCAGACAATCCTTGGCGGATATGGATTCGGCGTTGGCTCCACGATTTTAAGCTTTATCATCCTGGGAAATGAATCGATGGGGATGCAGATGGCGGGAAAAGCGGATTTTATCGCGCGGTATGCCAAAGACGGTGATCTCTATGGAATGATTATCGCCATGATCCAGAAGATCCCGTGTGCATCGCTGGTTCTTGTCGTTCTGCTGCTCACGATGATTGCCTTTTATGCGACCTCGTTTGATTCGATTGCGCTGACGGTTTCCTGCTACAGCTACCGCCGTCTGGAAGAGGGACAGCAGCCATCGAAAGCGATTCAGCTTATGTGGTGCCTTCTGCTGATTCTGCTTCCGATTGCACTGGTCTTTTCCGAAAGCTCTATGAGCAATCTGCAGTCGGTCAGTATCGTGGCAGCGTTTCCGATCGGAATGGTAATTCTTCTGATTGTGGCGGGATTCCTAAAGGATGCCGGAGCATATCTGAAAGAAATAAAGAAGAAATGATTTTTTATGCAGCATGAAATAGAGCCGGATTTCTATTTGGCGGAAATCCGGCTGTGTGCATTTCAGACAGTGTAGGTCTATACAAACAGTGTACACCCCTGCCGCTTGAACTGTTCGATCTTTTCGTCAATGAGCTCCGGCGTTACACCGAGATGCTCGGCAAGACACTGCTTGCAGAAAAACTGTTCTGCGCCGCGGTTGATAAATTTACGGTGGGCGCCGATCTCGTTATGTGTGAGTTCTTTGCCGCACTGCATACAGCGTGCCATCAGAGTTTTACGACCTTTGCACGGTATACTTTTGATGCAAACGGCTCGAGCTCTGTGACAAGGGATGCATTGTTTGCACACAGGTTCTCGCAGGTCCAGACCTCAGTAAGTTCCAGAGTACGGCCAGTGGAGAACGGAAGGCCGATCTCATCCAGATTCATGGCTGCACGCGATTTTCATCACTGAGATTGAACATGCCGATAGCAAGATTTCCGTTTGCGAGCGCTTTTACATAAATCAGAACGTTGTCATTCCATGCATGGTTTTTCACTTTATACGGCTGACGGCAGAGCGGATCCTGATTGATGCGGATCATTTCATCATTCATGAGAATGCGGCGGGTTTCGTCGCTCATCTCGCGGATGTCGCAGCCGATCATCAGCGGGGAGCCAAGGAATGCCCACAGTGCATAGTGTGTCTGATACTGGACATCGCTGCAGCCGGCCAGTCCAACATTTCCTTTTCCATGCATGCCGACGATCAGCATGTCCATATCGTTGAAGCAGCCGACGCGTTGTACGGATGCAGTTTTTCCTGCTGTGCCACGAGATCTTTGACAGAATCCCAGGTATCAAAGATGTCGCCGGTGGAACGCCACATGGAAGCGCCGGTTTCTTTGATCCACTCATGCGTTTCATCAGCACCCCAGGAGCAGGCAGAGAAGAGAATGTCGCGGCCGCAGTTCTCGAGTGCCAGTCCCATGCGGCGGTACAGATATTTTCCGTGCAGGATCGGGCTGTGGTAGCAGTAGTCGTATTTTAAGAAATCAACATCCCAGGATGCGAAGTTTCCGCATCGACAAATTCGTGCTCATAGCTGCCAGGGTAGCCGGCACACGTCATGTTTCCGGCGCAGGAATACATACCGAATTTCAGCCCTTTGGAATGAACGTAATCGGCAACGGCTTTCATACCATGCGGAAATTTTCCGGATCCGGCACAAGACGGCCGTTTTCATCGCGTTCACGTAAGGACCAGCAGTCGTCGATGACAAGATATTCGTATCCTTTATCGCGCAGGCCGCTCTCGGCCATGACATCAGCAGTTTCAAAAATCATTTTTTCATTGATATTTTCTCCGAAGGTGTTCCAGGAATTCCAGCCCATCGGCGGTGTAAGTTTGATCATAGTATTGACCTCCCGTAAGTTTTGATGTACTTTGAGTATAGATGGATTTCCAGAGCAAAACCATGGAATTTTAAGACAAAAGCATGGATTTTTGCTTCATAAAGAATAAATACGGGAAAAGGAAAGAATATGCTTGTATCAGAAATGAACGGGATCCGGCCTGTCGATGCCGGGCGGCAGGACTGCATGATCTGCATTCCTGGGGGCCGGGTGTACGGCAGTGCTATATTATACATTATATTATAAGCGGAAAGGGAACGTTTACCTGCGGGAAAAAGACGTACACACTTACCGCCGGACAGAGCTTTTTAATCTGTCCAGAGCAGGTGGTGCAGTACGCGCCGGATGAGAACGAGCCGTGGGAATATGTGTGGGTTGATTTTGTCGGGGAACAATGCCGGCAGATTCTGGCACGGTCGGTACTGAACCCACAGCAGCCGGCGGCGCCGCCTCTCCGTCAGGAAAGGCTTCTGCCGTATTTTGAGTGTCTCTGCCAGATGGAACTCTATCGCCGGAACAGCCAGGAGGCCGTCGGTGTGCTGCTTGTGCTTCTGGGCGTGTACCAGGATCTGGCGGAGCCGCGAGCGGAGGAGAGAAAGAAGGAAGATCCGCGATCATGGAAGCGATGGCTCTGATTGCCGCAGGGTATCACAGGAGTGAGTTCTGCGCGGAGACAATTGCGCGGAAAATGGCGGTCAGCCGCACAACGCTGAACCGTCTGTTTCAGAAGAAAATCGGCTGGTCACCAGGACAGTATCTGCTGGAATATCGGCTGCAGCAGTCAGAAAAGCTGCTGCAGATGGGGATGACGGTCAAACAGACGGCGCTGTCGTGCGGATTTGAAGATCCTTTTTACTATTCCCGTGTGTTCCGGAAACACTATGGAATGCCGCCGTCGGATTACCGGCTGCAGTTTGCAGAAATTCAGTGAACGGCGGGCGTTACCGCTCGTCGGAGAGATAATTCCGCATAGAGCGCAGGGCGGACTTTTCCAGCCGGCTGACCTGCGCCTGCGAGATGCCGATTTCCCGGGCAACCTCCATCTGGGTCTGCCCTCATAGAAACGCATGCGGATGATCTGGCGTTCGCGCTCATTGAGACGGGCGACCGCGTCCTGCAGGGCGAGGTTCTGCACCCAGTTTTCTTCTTTATTTTTCTTATCACTTAACTGATCCATGACATACAGGGTATCGCCGCCTTCCGTGTAGACGGGCTCATACAGACTCATCGGGCTTTGGATTGCGTCGAGGGCATAGACGATATCCTCTTTTCCAATGCCGATTTCAGCGGCGATTTCCTCGATCGAAGGCTCTTTCTGGTTCTGCTTGAGATAAAGTTCGCGGGCGCAGATGGCGCGGTAGGCAGTATCCCTGAGGGAACGGCTGACGCGGATCGCATTGTTGTCACGCAGATACCGCCGGATTTCACCGATGATCATCGGCACGGCATAGGTGGAGAAACGGACGTTTAAGGTCGTGTCGAAGTTATCAATCGCCTTAATCAGGCCGATACAGCCGATCTGAAAGAGATCGTCGGCGTTTTCACTGCTGTTGGAGAAGCGCTTGATCACGCTTAAGACAAGGCGCAGATTGCCCTGAATGTAGCGTTCGCGGGCAGCAGCATCTCCTTCGCGGGCCTTTTTCAGCAGAGTCTCCTTTTCTTCGGCATTCAGTACGGGAAGGCGTGATGTATTGACTCCGCACAGTTCAACTTTATTGATCGCCATGGTATGCATCCTCCTGAAACATGGAACGTATGGTTACCGTTCGTTACTGTTATACGTTCATGATTGGCAGTTGGCGGGACGAATATACGAGAGCCCGGAAAATTTCATAAAGTTTTAGTCCTTGACAAAGCTTTTGGAAAATGATTTCCTGCTATTGTAGAAACGGCGGAAAGTGTGATAAGATAAGGGAAGTGTACGAAATGCGAGGTCTTGTTTTATGATGAGTGGAAAGGAACGAAGAGAAGAGATTCTTCAAAGAATAACAAACAGTAAGACGCCGGTCTCCGGTGCAGCGCTGGCGAAGAGCTGTGAAGTCAGCCGTCAGGTGATTGTCCAGGACATTGCCCTGATCCGCGCAGCCGGATACGATGTGATTGCGACAAACCGCGGCTACATCTGCAGCAGCCCGGTGAGAGAGACGCGGGTCTTTGAGGTGAATCACACGGATGAGCAGATGCAGGACGAGCTGAATACAATCGTGGATTTCGGCGGCGTTGTGCTGGATGTGATTGTGCGTCACGAGGTTTACGGAGAACTGCGGGCGGAACTTAATATCAGTTCACGAAATAAGGTGGCACTGTTTATGGAAGAAATCCGGCAGGGAAAATCACGGCCGCTGAAGAATATCACATCAGGGGAACATTTTCATACCGTATCGGCAGACTCGGCGCAGACCCTGGATCTGATTGAAGAGGAACTGCGAAAGAAAGACTACCTGGTGCGGACTGTGAAATAGGGGAAAAAGCCCTTATTTTCACAAAAAACTGTTATTCGAAAAAATTTTAAATTTTTTTCAAAAAGGTGTTGACTTTTCTCTTAGGATAGTGTAATATACATGATGTCAGCGGGAACGAGTGATAAACAAAGAGTTCTAAAGCGACAAAGAAATGTGCGTTTAGCTCAGCTGGATAGAGCGTTTGGCTACGGACCAAAAGGTCGGGGGTTCGAATCCTCTAACGCACGGACGGTAACCGTCCTGGTGAAAACCAGGGCGGTTTTTTCGTATGCAGAATGAAAAATAAAACAAGCGGCCTTTTGGTCAGCAGCCAGACGGCCGCACTTTTTGAAAAAATCATGGGGAAACAACTTGTACGCTCATTGACACAAGTGAGATACATCTCCTATAATAAAGCCAAATTTAAGATCTCGAAAGGGGACAAGTTATGGCTAAGTTAGTAATTGATGCGAACAGAAAGCTTTCAAAAATCAATAAGGAAATCCAGGGACAGTTTTCGGAGCATCTGGGAAGATGTATTTATGAAGGACTCTATGTAGGAGAAAATTCCGATATTCCGAACGTGAACGGAATGCGTACCGATGTTGTTGAAGCACTGAAAAATATCAAAGTTCCGGTACTGCGCTGGCCGGGCGGATGTTTTGCAGATGAATATCACTGGAAAGACGGTATCGGACCGAAAGAAAGCCGCAAAAAAATGATCAACACCAACTGGGGCGGTGTTGTCGAGGACAACAGCTTCGGTACCCACGAGTTTTTTGAACTCTGCCGTCAGATCGGATGTGAAACCTATATCAACGGAAATATGGGAAGCGGTACTGTACAGGAGATGTCGGAGTGGGTTGAATATATGACATTTGACGGTGTATCTCCGATGGCAGACCTTCGTGCGGAAAATGGCCACGAAAAGCCATGGACCGTCGATTTCTTCGGCGTCGGCAATGAGAACTGGGGCTGCGGCGGAAATATGAATCCGGAATTCTACGGAAATATGTACCGCAGATATCAGACCTTTGTGCGTGATTACGATGGAAACAAAAAGATCCGGAAGATTGCCTGCGGCGCCAATGCGATGATTATGAGTGGACGCAGGAAGTGATGAAAGCATGCTTCCGCAGAACCTCCCCACAGCAGCATGGCATGATGGATGGCCTGTCGCTTCATTACTATACGGTGCCGGAAACCTGGGATCACAAGGGAAGTGCAACGGAATTTGCGGAAAAAGACTGGTATAAGACCATGAAAAAAACGATGTATATGGAAGAGCTGATCCGCCGCCACAGCGCCATTATGGATCAGTACGACCCGGACAAAAAGGTCGGCATGATCGTGGATGAGTGGGGTACCTGGTATGATGTAGAGCCTGGAACAAATCCGGGATTTCTGTATCAGCAGAATACCATGCGTGACGCACTGGTCGCAGGGATCAACCTGAATCTCTTCAACAAACACAGCGACCGCGTCAAGATGGCAAACATCGCACAAATGGTAAATGTTCTGCAGTCGATGATCCTGACCGAGGGGGAGAAGATGGTCAAAACTCCGACGTATCATGTTTTTGATCTGTATCAGGTACATCAGGAAAATGATCTTCTGGCAAGCTCTCTGGAAACGGAGCAGGTTGGTCTGGAAGACGAATACATGGTTCCGAATCTGACGGAATCTGTTTCGGTAGATGCCAACGGTGTACTTCATATCACGATGACGAATGTGGATCTGGAAAAAGCATATCCGGTAGAGGCGGTACTTCTCGGAAAAAAAGCTGACGAGATCAAAGCCGAGATCGTAACCGGCCATATGCAGGATAAGAACACCTTTGAAGCGCCGGAGACGGTTGGCGTTCAGTCTTTGACGGTGTGCAGGCAACAAAAGAGGGGATTTCCTTTACCATTCCGGCATGCAGTGTGCTTCATATCGCCGTAAAATAGGGAAACCATAAAAACCAGAAGATATCTGGGATGAAAAAAGATTCGGTTCCGGAGGAGTTTGATGGACGGAAATACCAGAATCTGTAAAAAATGCCTGCTTCGTGAGATGGACGAGGCAGGCTTTTTTCAGAATATGTATGATTATATTGCAAGAATTCCGGCGGACGATAAAACGCCGGAGGAGGAATACGAGCGGCGGCTTTCCATCTGTAAGGAGTGTGAAAAGCTGCTGTCCGGCATGTGCCGCATGTGCGGCTGCTACGTGGAGATGCGGGCAGCGATTGCACTGCGGGACTGCCCGGGGAAAAAGTGGTAGCAAAAGAGAAACCCCGCACAGCGGATCCTGTGAAAACAACGGATCCCTGTGCGGGGTTTTGAGAATCAGCGAAGTCGGTAAGATCAGTTGGGACTCGTTTGCGTCTCCGGTGCGACTTTTGGATCTCTGAAATAGCGGGACAGCTTCGGCACGGAGATGAACAGCGTCAGAAATTCGGCGACCGGAATCGACAGCCACACACCGTTGGTGCCAAGCACGAGCGGCAGAAGCAGCGCGGAGAGAACGATAAAGACGAAGGTTCGCAAAAAGGAAATCAAAGCAGAGGTCTTTCCGTCTGACAGTGCCGTAAAAATGCCGGAGGAGACGATATTCGTACCGCAGAACAGATAGGCGATGGAGAACAGGTAACCACCGTGGCGGGTCAGTTCAAAGCATAGGTGCCTTTCTGCATGAAAACAGCGGAAATAACAGGAGAACCGAAGGCAGCCACAAGTGCAATGATCACAGAGCTTACCACAACGAAACGGATACTGATGCGGTAAAGCCGGATCAGCCGCTGTTTGTTCCGGCTGCCGTAGTTGAAGCTGAACACAGGTGCAACGCCGATACTGTAGCCGAGGTACAGCGCAACAAAGAGAAACTGTCCGTACAGAATCGCCGTGATGGCGGCAACACCGATTTCGCCCTCAAATTTCAGCATCAGCATGTTGAAAAGGTAAGTGACAACGGCTGCAGAAAGATTGCTGACCATCTCGGAGGAACCGTTGAAGCAGCTTGTGGAGAGCAGGCCTTTGGAAAATTCCGGACGGGTGAAGCGAAGGCCTTTGCGGGCAAAGGTAAAGTATAAAATGCCGGCAACGGCCGGAATGCACTGGCCAAGGCCGGTGGCAAGGGCAGCTCCGGCAACACCAAGATGGAGCGGAACGACAAACAGATAGTCCAGAAGCATGTTGGTAATGCCGGCGGACACCGTAAGGGAAAGTCCGAGTCCCGGGCGCCCTGCTGTTACAAAGAAGGACTGGAACAGTGCCTGGAGAAGACAGACCGGGGCAAAGGAAGGATCGTCCGCAGATAGGCGGTACCGTAATCCATCAGCACCGGCGTTGCACCGAGCAGACTGCAGATCTGACGGCAAAACAGGTTGCCGAGCACTGCGCCCAGAATACCGATGATCAGTGTGGTAAGGGTAAGGGCAGAAAAGTTACGGTTGGCTTCCTCCAGTTTTCCCTGTCCGATCTTTGCGGCGACAACGGCGCTGCCTCCGGTACCGAACATGATGCCGACGGCAAGAAGGATGCTGACGGCAGGATAGACGATATTGGCGGCGGAAAGCGCCATGCTGTCCACGTACTGTGCGATGAAAAAGCCATCCACAATACTGTAGAGAGACATAAAGATCATCATGATGATCGATGGAAACGCAAACTTCAGCAGGGAGCGGAAGTTAAAATCCTTGGCGAGTGACTGGCTCATAATCAAAAACCTCCTTTTTATGTGTGAAAAGCCTTTTTCAGACACGCTTTAGATGGGAAAGATTTCTTGTGAAAATTTGAATCGTTTGCTATTATAAAGGATAGGGTAACCCTATAGTCAAGTGCAAAAAAGGTGAAAAACAGGAAAAATTCCGAGAGCAAATGTTCAGGAAAAGGAGTCAGAAATAGGGAAACAGGAGTAATTTAAGCGGCGGGGCGATTGCAGCGCTGGTAGGCACGACAAAGGAAACGCTTTTTCATTATGATGAGATTGGTCTGTTTGTACCAAAAGAAGAGAGGCAAACGGCTACCGGTATTATGCGATGGATCAGATGGAAACGTTTGATGTGATCGGAATGCTGCGGGAGCTGGGCATGCCGCTGGCAGAGATTCGAAATTATCTGGAACAGCGAAGTCCCGAAAAATTCGGAGTACTGCTGGAACAGGAGGAGAAGGTGGTGCGTGAAAAAATCCAGCGGCTCCGCGAGATGCAGCGCTGGATTGGGGAAAAGAAGCGGTTTCTGGCACAGGCATCGGCGGAATGCGTGAGGCGTTTGAAAAAAATCCCTTCTGTCCTGTGGGGATTCATACCCTGCCGTTGCAGTATCTTGTCACGAATCACAGCGAGTCAGCGGATAATCTGGCAGTCAATCAGAAAATCGGAGAGCTCTATGCTTACTGTGGGCAATATGGAAATCGAAGTTCGTATAATGTTGGGTTTATTCAGAAACGGGAAACACTGGAAACGGGGAATTTTCTGGATTACCGTGATTTTTATCTGATTTTTGATCGTGTGCCGGCGAAAGTGCGATACACGGTTCGGCTGGAGGGAGAGTATCTTTGTTATTATTATAAAGGACCATGGCAGGGAATTGAAGCGGCGTACCGGAAGCTGTTCCGGTATGCCACGGAACAGAGACTTTTGCTGGACGACCGCTTTTATGAGGAATATATGGTGGACGCGCTGACCAGTCAGGAAATGGAACAGTATATTACGAGAATCGCCGTAAAAATTCTAAGATAGACAGGGAGGAGGGGAAAAAACAAGATTTTCACAAACTTTTTTCATTCTCCTCTTGACCATGACGCAACGTCACCCATTATAGTGAGAGTACAACAAGTTGAATTGACATAAAACTGAGAAGATAAACACACCAAAAAGGAGAAAAAGCATGAAAGTATTAGTAACAGGCGGAGCCGGATTTATCGGCGGAAACTTCGTACATCATATGGTAAACAAATACCCGGATTATCAGATCGTAAACCTGGACCTGCTGACCTATGCGGGAAACCTGGAGACTCTGAAACCGGTTGAGGACAAACCAAACTACAAATTTGTAAAAGGTGATATCGCAGACGAAGCTTTCATCATGGATCTGTTTGAAAAAGAGAAATTTGACGTTGTTGTCAACTTCGCAGCAGAGAGCCATGTAGACCGTTCCATTGAGGATCCTGGCATCTTTGTTCAGACCAACGTAATGGGAACCCGTGTACTGCTGGATGCTTCCAGAAAATTCGGCGTAAAGAGATATCATCAGGTATCTACCGATGAGGTTTACGGAGACCTTCCGCTGGATCGCCCGGACCTGTTCTTTACAGAGAATACCCCGATCCACACCTCCAGCCCGTACTCTGCATCCAAAGCAAGCGCAGACCTGTTTGTACTGGCTTACCACAGAACCTTCCGGTACCCCGGTTACCGTTTCCAGATGCTCCAACAACTACGGCCCGTATCACTTCCCGGAGAAGCTGATTCCGCTTATGATCAGCCGCGCACTGGCAGACGAAGAGCTTCCGGTATACGGAAACGGTGAGAATGTCAGAGACTGGCTGCACGTATCCGACCATTGCGAAGCAATCGACCTGATTATCCATAAAGGTAAAGTAGGCGAGGTTTACAACATTGGCGGACACAACGAGAGAACAAACCTTCAGGTAGTACAGACCATCCTGAAAGCTCTGGACAAACCGGAATCTCTGATCAAATACGTAAAAGACCGCCCGGGCCATGACAGAAGATATGCAATCGACCCGACCAAGATCGAGACTGAGCTTGGATGGAAACCAAAATACAATTTCGATACCGGAATTGCACAGACAATCCAGTGGTATCTGGACAATGAAGACTGGTGGAAACACATCATCAGCGGTGAGTATCAGAACTACTTCGCTGAGATGTACAAAGACCGTCTGTAAGAGAGAAAAGTGAAATGCAAAGGCCGCAAAAAAGCGGCTTTTGCGAAGGAGTGGTGGATATGGATCAATATTATACCACTGGTGAATTTGCCCGGATGGCCCATGTGACCATTCGGACAATTCGCTATTACGACAAAAAAGGGCTGCTGAAGCCGAGCTTTATTAACGAATCCGGTTATCGGATGTATTCGGATGAGGATTTTCTGAAGCTGCAGAAATTTTATCGCTGAAATATCTCGGATTTTCCCTGAATGAGATCGGAAATATGACGATTCACGATACGAGTGCGGATATTCTGAAATCATTGAAAATGCAGATCGGACTTGTGCACAAGAAGATGGAAAATCTGGAACAGATGGAAAAGGCGCTGCAGAATACGACACAGATTCTGGAGGAGACGAACCAGATCGACTGGACCGGCATTCTGAACCTGATTCATCTGACCGATATGGAAAAGATGCTGGTGGAGCAGTACAAAAACGGGGAAAACCTAC
>ENA-OQIG01000818-OQIG01000818.1-human-gut-metagenome-genome-assembly--contig:-NODE-818-length-16042-cov-2.596356_pt1 | contig 16042 bp, 18 predicted proteins | sample MGYA00242576_ERZ504741 | MGnify/ENA primary metagenome ERZ504741 (study PRJEB26092, sample SAMD00036436) | human gut metagenome | host: Homo sapiens | study: EMG produced TPA metagenomics assembly of... | reverse complement strand
CAGGGCATGGTCTGTTCGAAAGAGTTTGTGGAACATTCTTGGGAAGTTCCTAATCTGTTGATGCAAAAGTTCCCGGCTGTAAGAATTTACAGCTACGACCAAGCTGACATTTACTGCCAAGCAGGATGGAGAACAAACCGGAATTATTGTGATGGGATGGATTATAGTTATCTTTCTATTCGCAAGGCGGGCGATCAGTTTATTCTGCAACAGGCAGTTTGTAAGGATGCGGAACAGCAAAATCCTGAACAGATAAAAGAATTGGCAAATATTCCGGTAAAATATTTGAAGATGCCGGGAGTAGCAGATAATGAATGGCAAACTGTTTACTTGCAAGTAAGGTTCGTAAAGGAGCCGTTTGTACATTTGCTTATAGTCTGGACGGGAAGAAATATACGACAGTGGGAGAGTCTTTCACAGCCCGTCAAGGCAAATGGATTGGAGCCAAAGTCGGACTATTCTGTGTGACTCCGAATGAAGGCAATCGGGGATGGGCAGATGTCGATTGGTTTCGGATGGATAAGTAATTGACCAATCAATAATTGACAAAGAGAAATAAAGATTAAGAATTAACTCGAAGATATCAGATTAAGATGAAAAAGATTGTAGTAGGTTTGGCTGTAATGTTAGGTTTCTGTACGTGTGCTCATCAGCCGTCCGGTACATTGGATGTGAATAAGGCATTGGACTATTGTGCAGAGCAGACACAACGTACGCTTGCGGAACTGAAAACAGACTCCGGCATCGACTATACAATGATGCCACGTAATATCATGACTGACGAACATCATTGGAATTGTCGGAAAGCGACGAAGGAAGAATGGTGTGCCGGTTTCTGGCCCGGAGTATTGTGGTATGATTACGAATATACGAAAGATAAACAGATTCAGGAAGAAGCGGAGAAGTTCACGAACTCTCTGGAGTTCCTTTCCAAGACTCCGGCTTTCGACCATGATTTGGGCTTCCTCGTGTTCTGTAGCTACGGAAATGGTTACCGCCTGACCAAGAATCCGGCTTACAAACAAGTGATTCTTGATACAGCCGATACGTTGGCTACTCTGTTCAATCCCATCGTAGGAACCATCCTTCATGGCCTCGTGAAGTGGAACCTCGCAACTGGCCGCACAACACCATCATGGATAACATGATTAACCTCGAAATGCTTTTCTGGGCAGCGAAGAATGGTGGAAATCCTTATTTATATGATATTGCCGTTTCTCATGCCGATAAAACGATGAAATGCCAGTTCCGTCCCGACTATACATCTTACCATGTAGCGGTATACGACACCATTACAGGTAATCTGATAAAAGGAGTAACCCACCAAGGTTATGCTGATAGCACCATGTGGGCGCGTGGTCAGGCATGGGCAATCTATGGATACACGGTAGTTTATCGTGAAACGAAAGATCCTAAGTATCTTGATTTCGCGCAGAAAGTGACAGATGTCTATCTCGAACGTCTGCCGGAAGACAAGGTTCCTTATTGGGATTTCAGTGCCCCGGGAATACCGGATGCTCCGCGTGACGCTTCTGCTGCGGCAGTGGTGGCCTCTGCTTTGCTTGAATTATCCACTTACCTCCCGAATGGAACCGGAAAACGTTATAAAGATGCAGCTATTGAAATGCTGGCAAGCCTGAACTCTGACAGTTATCAGAGTGGCAAGAGCAAACCGTCTTTCCTGCTTCATAGTGTAGGACATTGGCCGGCTCATTCAGAGATAGATGCCTCTATTATTTATGCAGATTATTACTACATTGAAGCATTGCTTCGGTTGAAACGTCTGCAAGAAGGAAAGAATGTAATTAAATAAAGAAGATTTATATCGAATAAAACACTATCTTTATCACAGTTATTTAACAATAAATCTATGTTGTATGAAACAGTGCATTAAAACAAATGGAGTTTTATTCTTTTTTTGTTTGATATCATTAATCATTACTGCACAGGAGCAATCAGTGCAGTCTAATATCAAATGCTTGAATTATCCTAGTTCGTTTGAGTTATTGCTTCGGCATTTTAAAGGAAAAATTGTATATATTGATGTAATGGCATCTTGGTGTAAACCCTGTCTGGCAGAACTCAAAGAATATGAAAAAACAGATGATTTTTTTCAAAAAGAATGATATTGTAAGACTTTTTTATTTCAATAGATGAACCCAAGGATTGGAATGCCTGTTTGAAAAGATTGGATGAAAGATTATTAAATGGGTATTTTGTCACCTATCATCGACCAGAGAATAGTGTTGAGAATAATAAATTTTCTGTTGAAGTGGAGAAGTTGTTTGTCACTTATGATGAGAAAGGTAATTTCGCCGGGCTTTCAGTTCCTCAGTTTATTATTGTTAATAGGGAGGGAACTATTGTAGAATATAAGGCACAAAGACCAAGCAATCCGGAGGAATTGAAGAATCAGTTGAAACAATACTTGGAATAATATGAGGAAAGACTCCCAAAACGAAAAGCTCTGCAAGAACGAAGGTTCCGTGCAGAGCTTTTTTTACTGGTTAGGGTTAGGTTTATTTTATTGTTTTACCTTGATGATGTCATAATTCAGATCGCTGACAGCTTCTTGCAAGCTATCGTTCACCAGACGAAGAGTGGTGTCATTTACAATCACGAAATACATCGGAGCTTCACCATCCTTCGGAGTTAACTTAACAGCAGTCACAGGTTTTTTGTTCACTACCTTGTGTACAGTCTGCTGTTTTCCTTTTGAAGTGAAAGTCTTGTTTTGTCCTTGACCTTCAGCATCGAGGTAAGTCATATCCAGTGTATACGCAGTATCTACACCGTCAGTTGCAGCGTTCAGGGTTAGTACATAGTCAATACCCGGACCGTCGGCAGCAGGAAGAGTACCTTCATAAACTTCAGTTAGTTCGGTAATCGGAGTCATAGCAAGAGCTAGACTGTCTGCTTGAGCCTCTGCGGCTTTGTTTGCTTTTGATTGGCATGATGCCAAAGCAGCTACGACTGCTGCTAACATAATTACTTTTTTCATCGTTAAGTGCTTTAAGTTAATATAAATATAGTGAGCTATTGCTCGTTTTTTGCTATCCTATTCCTGCTCTTCGTCCCGTTTGATGACAAGCAGTTTGTCTACTCGTCCGCGGTCCATGTCCACCACTTCGAATTGCAGATTCTTGTAGGTGAAGATGTCTCCCGCTTTCGGGATACGGCCAATCAGGAACATGGCTAATCCCCCCAGAGTGGTGAAGTCTTCCGATTCCAGATCTTCATAGGATAAAATACCCATTTCCTCCATGAAGTCGTCGATGTTCATTGAAGCTTCCACCAGCATCGAACCATCCTGCCTTGTGACGATTTCTTCTTCTTCCGTTTCATCCTCTTCAAGGATGTCTCCGAAGATACTTTCGGTCAGGTCGTGCAGTGTGATAATGCCTTCTGTGCTGCCATACTCGTTAACAACAACTCCGAACTTGTTTTTGTTCTTCTTAAATAGCTCTAAAACTTTATTTGCATATAAACTTTCCGGAATAAAGAGGGGAGGACGGGCTATTTCGCGTAAGTTAAACAGCTTTTTACTGCCTATCATCAGGATAATATCCTTTACGGAAACCACACCGATAATCTCATCTTTCCGTTCGTCCACCAACAGATATTTGCTATAATGTTCTTCTTCGATTGTCTTCATCACCTTTTCCTGCGTATCATCAGGGTGAAGGATAATGAGATCTCTGCGATGCGTCATCAGTTCGTTAGCCCGTTTGTCGGAGAAGCGGAACACATCACGTATCATTTCCGTTTCCTCTTTGTCAATCACACCCTGTTCCGAACTTTGATGGAGAATCATTTTGATTTCCTCCTGCGTCATGGGGCGTTCTTCGCTTTTCAAACCGATGAGTTTATTCAGTAGCCGGGTAGAGACACTCAGCAACCATACAAAAGGATAAGAAACCTTTGTCAGGAGAATCATGACCGGGCTGAACAAAGTGGCGTATCGCTCCGGATTACTAAGAGCGATAGATTTGGGTACTAGCTCTCCGATAATCAGAGAAAGATAGGTAATGATTGCTACGGTAGTAATCATTGCCAGGTTGCGTGCATAAGCTTCTGCGCCCGGAATGAGGGAAAAGAAAGGAACGAGGTCGTCGGCAATAGCCACACCACCATACGCACCGGATACGATACCGATCAGCGTAATACCGATCTGAATGGTAGATAAGAACTTTTCCGGTTCTTCCAATTGTTTTAAAACTCCACGGGCTGATTTGTTACCTTTTGCGACAAATGTTTCAAGACGTGCTTTGCTGGATGATACCAGCGCAATTTCATACATGGCAAAAATGCCATTCAGTACAAGTAAGAGAAGTATGATAAGAAATTCCATAAATGGATTAAAATGGTTATAGGGTCGAAATTACAAGAAATCAGGGCACTATGCAAATCTATGTTATAGATTAATGATTTTTTAATAATAGTGTGTCCTTTTTTATCAAAAAACAGAGGAGGAGATACATTGGTTTGTCAACCGCAGTATCTCCTCCTTTATTTGATTTAGGAACGATGTCCGTTATTATTTAGCGTAGGTTGCTGCTTTTGCTTTCGCACGTTCGATACGTTTCATGGTATCCGGGTGTGACGAGAACATCTTTTGCAGGTAAGAAGCTTGTGGAGCATCTTTCGACAGTTCGGACAACTTAGTCAGTGAGTTAGCCATTGCATACGGGTCGATACCGTTCTTTACACAGAACTCTACTCCGTAATCATCCGCTTCGCTTTCCTGCTTCTGTGAATATTGTGCGCCTGCCAGAGCTTCAGCCATAGCTCCCAGCTCGGAGTCGGTCAGTTTGGCTACTTTATCGCTGCTGGCACCTGCTGCATTCTTCACGGCTGAACGGAGATAAGCATTCTTCATGGCATCTTTAGAATCTGTGTGAACTACGTGGCCAATCTCATGTCCTACCACTGCCATCACTTCTTCATCCGTCATCACATCCATCAGACCGGCGCAAATACGTACACTACCGTCGCCACAAGCGAAAGCATTTACGTCTACCACTTCATATACACCAAAGTTAAGTTTCAGTCCATCCACTTCTTTGATATGTCCCGTCAATTTCTCCAGACGTTTGCCATATTCAGTATCAGGTTTGGTCAATGGATTATGAGCATCCATCCATACCATATACTCCTTACTCATGTTGGCGATGTCCGCATCAGATAAAGTAACGGCTGATACTACGTCTTTACCGGCTTGTAACGCTTTTCCCAAATTAATCTTCTTGCCGAATTGTGCAGAAGCTGTCATACCCATGCCTAACAATACGAAGGCAATCATAGCGATTTCTCTTTTCATACTCTTTTCTAGTTTACAGTTTTATGCATAATTAATACTCAAATGTTATTCCTAATGTGGGGAGCAATGTCCCGCTCGATTGTTTGAGGCGTTTCATTTTATAGTGTTGACTGTCGGCAGGGGCTTCCGGATTTTCGATGATACCGGTGCTCATCAGTACATCTTGCTGTTTCAGTTTGCTTACCGTGATATTTTGCAAATCAAGATAGAATCCCAGCATACAATGTTTCAGATAAAATGTCTTGTCGATACGGAGGTCTACCTGTGCAAAAGCCGGAAGACGTTCTTTATTATATTTAGAATAGTCGTAATATGCTTTACCTTGTGCATCCCAGGCAGATACCAGAGATGACTTTTCTTCATCATAAGGCGTATAAGGAGCACCGCCGATGCAACTGACTTTCATCCCGACACTCCATTGGCGTGCAGATTGTAGGTTCCCCGTAAGTTGAAGATATACCGGTTGTCCCATGCGGATGCAATGTATTCACTCTCTTTGTCGTTGCGGTATTCGCTTTTAAATAAGGTAAAGGAAGAAGCCAGATTCAGTTTCTTGGCGATCAGCCATTTCACCAAAATCTCCGCACCATACGAACGTCCCTGGGCGGTGGAGGTCAGCAATTCGTTGCCAATCACCCCGTAGTCATTCCCTTTGCAGGTAAGAGGAATGCCATCTACAACGGAGAGCGGAATTTTATCATAATCTTTGTAGAATCCTTCCACGGAAACTTCGAAAGTATCTCCTTTGCGCCAACTGATACCCAAGCTTTCCTGGCTGACTTTCATATAGCGGAGATTGTATTTGTTGACATACGTTCCGTTATTATCCTTAAAACCGAGAGCCGTGTAAGGAGGCAACTGGTAATAAAGTCCTGCATTTCCACTTAAAAACCAGTGATCGGCAAGTTGATAGGAAAGCGATATGCGGGGTGAAAGCTGGTCGGAGAGTGATTTCATCGCCGATGAATAATTGTTGGCATCCGCTCTCAATCCCAAAGAAGCAGTGAAGCGTTCGTCCATCGAAGAGTAGCTGATAGTGCCGAAAAGTCCCCAGCGCATCATCCCCAAATAAGTATGGTAATCAAACGTTTGTGCCTGATTGGTATATGCCTTTTGAAAGGTGGTGTTGGTATATTGGCTGTAATCTAGGTTCAATCCGAGGTTGACCTTCCAGTTGCGGAAAGAAGAATTGTTTTCGAAACGGAATTTTGTCTCTTGTTCGGTAGAACGGAGGCGGAGCATCAGATTCTCCGGAATACTTTCATCATTCTGACGGTATTTGGTGTTGCGGTTGTTCAGATAGCTGTGACTGACTACCACTGACTGCACATGTGCGCCTGCATAATGACGATAAACGGCTCCCAATGTAAATGTCTCCTGCTTGATTTTCGGCAGGTAACTAAGAATATATTCGTTGTCTTCGCTATCCGCTTTCGTGTTCAATCGCATATTGTCGATTCCTCCGAGTCCCAGCACTGTCAACTCGTTCTGTTCGTTAAACCGGGTTTTCAATTTGAACTGCGCATCGGTGAAAGTCGGCAGGAAAGGGAGGTCGAGCATATCAAACAGGAATTGCAGATAAGATTGACGTATAGATAGCAGATAAGAGGTCTTTTTCCCGATATGCCCGTTGGAGGCGAGCGAGACTTCGGATGCTCCGAGGGTAGCCTTTACAGAGTTGTGCTCCATATCTCCGTCGCGCAACTTGAAATCAAGAACGGAACTAAGTGCGTTTCCTCTATCAGTGGGGAAAGCACCGGTGTAGAAATTGACTTCACGTATCAGGTCGGCATTGAGGATTCCCACCGGACCACCGGAGGCTCCTTGCGTACTGAAGTGATTGATATTGGGAATCTCCACTCCATCCAAGTAGAAACGGTTTTCAGAAGGAGAACCACCGCGCACAATCAAGTCGTTGCGGTATCCAATCGGTGAGAAGGCAACTCCCGGATAAGACTGAACAATACGTGAAATGTCCCGATTAGCTCCCGGACTTTTTTCTATTTCCTGCAATCCGATAATGCGCAGGCTGACGGGGCTTTCCAAATCACGTCGGAAAGGAGAAGCGGTGACGGTTACTCCTGCGAGTTCGGTCAGGTTCTCTTCCATCTCTATCGAGATATTCAGATCTTTGGTAGATACAATATATTCGGGAGTAGTGACACTTTTGTAGCCGATGGCAGTTGCTTGCAGGCGGTAGATGCCGGGAGGTACTTGTTCGATGGTGAAATGGCCTTCCGCATTGGTGACGCCACCTTTGTTCAGCCCGAGAACCATTACGTTAATGAACTCTAATGGCTGACGGCTGTTTTTCTCAATAACCGTTCCCTGATTCGATGTACAGGTTGTGCCTGTAGCAGGGAAAGTAGAAGGTTTGAAAATAGTAGCAGTGTCAACAGTCTTTTCATGTGATTGCGAATTATTGCTGCGAAAGTACAAAAAAAGTATTAAAGAATGATACCTTCCGTGAATAAAAATAGAGTCACTTCTTATTTGGTTCGTTTTACTTCCTGATAAAGTTAGCCGGATTTTGTTTCTCATTTCATTTTTATATCTTATTTTTGTAGGACATATTAAAAACAGATTCCTTATGAAGACTGTAAAACTGATAACTTGTAATGATGCGATGAAAGCACATATCCTTCAAGGGGCATTGGAGAATGAAGGCATCGAGTCTATTCTGCACAATGAGAACTTCTCTACTTTGTATAAAAGTTGTGTGAGCAGTATAGCGGGGGTGGATATACTGGTGGCAGATGAAGACTACGAGAATGCTGTTCAAGTATTGAGAGATAACGATAGTTGGCCGGAAGAGTTGACGCTTTGTCCGTATTGCGGCTCGTCGGATATCCGGTTGGTTTTGAGGAAGGGAAAGCGATGGCGTGCGATGGGTGCTGCCGTACTTTCGGCATTGATGGTCATTCCTCCGGGAGACAACCACTGGAATTATATTTGTAAGCAATGTCATAAAACCTTTGAAATGCCGGTTTCTAAATTTGATCCTTCCGCAGTAGCAGAGGAATAACTATATCTAACTATATAACACACAATGAAAAAGAAAAAACTTCTATTAATTGCTCTTCTTTTAGTATGGGTGGCTCCTTCGTTTGCTGCCAAAGTAGATACTTTATTAATTAAAAGTCCTTCCATGAATAAGGATGTGCAAGTGGTGGTGGTAACGCCGGATGCTGCGCAGGGGAAGAAAGCGGTAGCTTGTCCCGCCATTTATTTGTTGCACGGTTACGGTGGAAATGCTAAAACATGGATTGGAATTAAACCGAATCTTCCTCAAATTGCGGACGAAAAAGGAATTATATTCGTTTGTCCGGACGGAAAGAATAGCTGGTACTGGGATAGTCCGCTCAATCCGTCTTATCGTTATGAAACTTTTATTTCATCGGAACTGGTGAAGTATATCGACGAACATTACAAGACGATTGCCGACAGAAAAGGACGTGCCATCACCGGATTAAGTATGGGTGGACACGGAGCGATGTGGAATGCGATCCGTCATAAAGATACGTTTGGTGCCAGTGGAAGTACAAGCGGAGGGATGGATATTCGCCCGTTCCCGAAAAACTGGGACATGTCCAAGCAGTTGGGAGAATATGAATCTAACAAGGAAGTATGGGATAATCATACCGTTATCAATCAGATTGATAAGATAGAGAATGGCGATTTGGCTATCATTGTCGATTGTGGAGAAGGAGATTTCTTCTTGAATGTGAACAAGGATTTGCATAACCGCCTGTTAGAAAAAAAGATCGATCATGATTTATTACCCGTCCGGGAGGACATACAGGGCAGGTATTGGAATAACTCCATTGATTATCAGATTCTGTTCTTTGATAAGTTTTTCAAGAAATAAAACCGGGAATACTTGACTTTGGCTTTTCAATGTTGTATCTTTGGATACAGAATCATAAAATAGATTGAGGTTAAACTACGATAGAAGGAGGGAGCGGAAGCTTTCTCCTTTTTTGTTGTATACTTGGGAGGCGTGAGCTTTATCCCGGCTTATAAAAGGGATGAAACCAGAGATTAACGTGTTTTATACCGCAGCTTTATAAAAATTAGACGGTGCGTTACGACTCATTAAACGCTGCGTTAGGAGAAGTTGAAGCCTTTGTTAGGTAAAATCAGAGCCTTTGTTTCGGAATAAACAAAGTTGAGGTATGAAAAGGGGCTTTATATGTTAAGAATCTATAATTCTGCTCTTGACAGAAATAGAGTGATTGTGCTACTTTAAAAGAGAATTCGATGTTCGGAATGAAAGATTATTCGAAAGAAACCGAAATGTTGCGTGTGTATGGATAATAGCTGGCCTGTCCTCCGGCATAGGTCGTTTGACAAATCATCCTGGATGGATTCCCTTTTTTATCAAACTCATACGAATAGATTGTCTTTTCATCGTTACTTCCTGCAGGACAACTGCGTATGGTGAAATGGCGCGGGTCCTTACCCAATAACCCAGCGTAAAGAGCTTCAATATGGAATGTCAGAGGGTGTATTTCTAATAAACCGAGGCAGGGCAAATGGTATGTCGAACTTTCTTCTCCCGGTTCATAAATGAACTTGTTTTCAAGGCCGTTCATCTTGGAACTGATAGAGGTTATATCTCCGTTCTCGTATGTAAGTGATGTTGATGAGTATTCTGTATTGTCAATATTCTCGACAATTCCGGTTAAGTATCCTTCTGCAGAGTAAGAAAATTGATAAATACGATTTTGTGAAGACAAACTGTATACACATTGACTGGCATAGCCTTCGCTATTTAATGTATATACTAAAGTGGGATAGTCAGTGGTAACTGTTACCTGATTATCAGAGTAGCTCAAGTTTACTTCGTTGCTGATTTCTTCTTCGAAATAACGTTGTTTTATAATATGTTGAATCAGGCGCTCACCATCGAACATAAATTTCTCTGTCTTATCTACAGGGTTTGAATCGTTCTTGACGGATTCATTGAAAATCATAGCCCATTGCCCTTTATTCTCTACTGTGCCCTTTTCGTCATCATCCGAACAACTGAATATCAGTATTGCCAGCAATAAAATAGCTATTTTTTTCATCCTTTCTTATTTTAATCGTAATCCGTTACTACTAAAACGTCTACTTGCCGGACTTATTACGCTTTTCTCTATTTTGAATTGCGCTTTTGTGGTCTCTTCGGTTTCTTCATCCTTTGGTGGATAACTTCCGTCAATAACACCGATGGCTACTTTTAACATTCTTTCGTTAGGATCACCGAATGGTAAAAATTCACTATAATTAGTAACTCCATCAATAGTAGTTTCACTGATTTTAAGATCTGTTGCAGGGGAGATAGCTCCTCCGGCATCGTGGTTGGAATCATAGACAGTGCATACTACCGGGTTGATTGACCACAGAAATTCTTCATTAATGAATTGTTCTGTTGCTACATTTTGTCCTTTAGTGACACCACCGATGGTTACGACAGGATAACTGTCTTTCAGTGAAAGACTCCTAATTAACATTTCCGGTGCTCCGGCTGTTGTACTGCTTGTAATAGCAAACAGAGCGGGCAGGTCTAAATTAACACCGCTCTTTAATATCTCACTATCAAAGTTGATGGTAGCATCCTTGTCTCTGTTTTTATTATTATATTCCAGATAGGCCATCGGCTTATTTAATCGTGCCTCTGAAGTCAGAATTGTACCTAATAACTGAACACAATCCAATGAACCACCGGTGTTGTAACGTAGGTCAAGTATAACATATTTCACGCCAGCTGTCTTGAACTCTTGTGAGATTTGTCGCAGTTCGTTATTGTATTTGTCCGGATCACTATTGGTTCCGGCTGTGAAGCTATTGTACATGAGATACCCTACTTTAATATCTCTATTGTTTTCTTTTACCGTAAGTATTTTGGTCTTATGCACTGGATTATCCTCAACGGATCGTGCCGCAGGTAGTTTTAATGTTATGTCATTAGGTACTACCTTGTATACAAATTCTTCTTCTCCTTCTTCCCCTTCTTCCGGCTCAACAGGAACTTCTTTCCATACTCCCATCACCAAATCCCGGGCTTGGGTTCCTTGCAGTAATTGAGTCTCGTATTTCTTGCTGATGTAAGAAGTATCGACTTTCATAATCCAGTTTCCACGTTCCAGTCCGGCTGCTTCTGCCGGTGAACCGGGGATGACGTAAGTAATTAATGCATTATATGCTGTATCGATATCCGCACTTCGAACCAGTGAATAATCAAATCCATAGGTAGGCAGCGGAGTCTCCATCACAGAGTCCACAAACGAATAGCTGTCGTTTTTTGATTTTACTTTAGATAAAACGAGGCAGGTTCCAGAAACAGATTCACATCATCGTAGGAAGGTAGATCTTGATACCACAGATAGTTCTGCTGCATGATGTCGTACATCCATGTATCCAGTGCGGTCTGATGGGCATACTCCGGCCAGCGGTCGACACCACAGGAGAAAAAGCCACTGATAAATACGATGCTCAGGCAGGTATGAGGATTATCTTTCTTAATTTCGTCATCATAAAAAGCTTTTTACTGTGCAAATGTAGGAAATACTTTGCTTATCTACCACATTTATGGTATAAAAATGCCTTCAATATGTGATTGGCTGCTAGAGATTCTTGCCTTATCTTTGTAGCATAGAATTTTTTAATAGGTATTAGCTTACATATAGAACGTTATTAATAGACGAATCATTATTCATGGATATAGCTGCATTATTATCAGGAGGTGTCGACAGTTCGGTTGTTGTACATCTCCTTTGTGAGCAAGGATATAAGCCCACTCTTTTTTATATTAAGATAGGCATGGACGGAGCGGAATATATGGACTGTTCGGCAGAGGAAGATATTGAATTATCTACTGCTACGGCACGTAAGTACGGTCTGTCTTTGGAGGTAGTGGATTTGCATCAGGAGTATTGGGAGAATGTAGCGGCCTATGCCATTGATAAAATCCGGCAGGGACTGACGCCTAATCCGGATGTGATGTGTAATAAGCTTATCAAATTCGGTTGCTTTGAACAGCGTGTTGGGAAAGACTTCGACTTTACGGCAACCGGTCATTATGCCACCACCTTGCAACGCAACGGTAAAACTTGGTTGGGCACAGCGAAAGACCCTGTGAAAGACCAGACAGACTTTCTCGCACAGATTGATTACTTGCAAGTTTCCAAACTCATGTTTCCCATTGGAGGTTTGATGAAACAAGAAGTACGTGAGATTGCCAATAAAGCCGGATTGCCGAGTGCAGAAGGAAAGATAGTCAGGGTATCTGTTTTCTCGGGAAGATAAACTACAATGATTTTGTCCGTCGCTTTTTAGGAGAAAAGGAAGGGGCGATTATTGAATTGGAAACCGGAAAGAAATTGGGTACACATCGCGGCTATTGGTTTCACACAATCGGCCAGCGCAAAGGGCTTGGATTGAGTGGTGGTCCCTGGTTCGTAGTCAAGAAGGATATTGAAGAAAATACAATTTATGTGTCCCGCGGTTACGGTGTGGAAACACAGTACGGCAATGAATTCCGGATGCATGATTTCCATTTCATTACTGATAATCCCTGGAAAGGACAGGAGAAGGAGATAGACATCACTTTCAAGATTCGTCACACTCCCGACTTTACCAAAGGAAAACTGATACAGGAAGGGGAGAAGCAATTCCACATTTTGTCCTCAGAAAAGCTGCAAGGCATTGCTCCGGGACAGTTTGGGGTGATTTATGATGAAGAGACGAAAGTTTGCGTGGGAAGCGGAGAAATCATCTGTTAAATAGTTCCCTTAGAGGGGTAGAGGTTAGTGAATAGCGGTGTCAGATATAGTATTCGGCTAAATCCACAATCCCTGCTCTCATCGCATATTTAGTAGCCTCGTGCACATTATTCACTCCCAATTTACGAAAGATATTTTTACGATGGCTGTTGATCGTATGGAAACTAAGATTTTTCTCTGCGGCAATCTCTTTCGTTGTTTTCCCTAATGCAATTTCTTTTAGGATATTCTTTTCTGTCTGCGTCAGCAAATGGTCGTCCATGCTTGACGCTGCCAGCGGAGAAGAAGTTCCCGAAAGCAGCAGATTGCTGACATGATTGCAAATATACCTTTGTTTGCGGGTGGCGCATTGAATGGCAGTCATGATTTCTTCTTTTGAGTTATCTTTCATCACTACCCCGAAAGCCATGCTGCTGAATAATACCTGACGGAGAAAGTTCAGGCTTAGTTCGTCAGAGAATAGAATCCAGTCGGCTTCCTTGAATCTTTCCTGCAGGACAATCAATTCATCTGCCCCGCAAAATTGAACAAGGTGTAATCCAGGATAATCACTGCTTGCGGATACAATCGTAGCTGCTGAATCAGTTCAGCCTTGTTGTCAGCTTCTAAAAGGAGGGATACCTCCTTTTGTTTACTCAACAGGAACATCATTCCTGCCTTACTGATATCCTGATTGTCTGCAATGATAAATTCTCTCATAAGACCATACTGAATAAAAAAACTCCGCTACAAATGTACGCATTTTGCGCGATTTGTAGCGGAGTTATGATAAGATTCTTGTATCCGGATTACCAGGAACGTCCCTTGAAGATATTTGACTGGTCAAGCGGAACGATATTTCCGTTCAATGTCAGGTTGTTGTTGCTGAAGTTCGGCTGATACTAACCGAAGCTGTATTGTTTCCACTGCTCATATTAATAAATACTTGAGCGGAGATGCCGATACCCTGAACACTGAATGAACAGTTCACATTTCCTTTTTTGTCGATATTCATCTTCATATCCGAAGAATTACCATCTACTGTAACACCACCGATTCCGTTAGGACCTGGGTAAGGAGTGTTGAAAGCAGTCTGTACGGTAGCTCTGTTGCCGTTCATCAGGACGAAGTTGGTATTTGAAGTAACAAAAGCACTCATACCGTTGCGGAAGACAACCTGATTAGCTTCCAATACAAATTGCTTGTTTTTCAAAGCCTGTACAGCTTGTTGATAGGCTGCCATGTCCTGCACCTCTTCTTCGGCACGGAGTTTCGCTCTCTCTGCATCTCTTTGAGCTTTTCTTTCTGCGCGGCGTGCTGCTGCGTTACTTTCTTGTGCATACATCATTGTACTTGCACTCACTAATACTAATGCTACTAATGCAATAAACTTTTTCATAACTTTTTTTTGTTTAGGTTTAATACGTTGTTCGTTTATTGCAAAAACAAAGAGCATGCCAGATTGTTCACGAACGTCTTGCAATTTTATATCCGATGGCTGCCACGGTGATACTCATTAAAGGACTGATAATGTTGAAAAAACAATAAGGGAGATACACAAGTGTGGGTACACTCAAGATAGTGGCTTGAGTCATTCCACAGCTGTTCCACGGGATCAATACGGATGTAACGGTTACTGCATCTTCCGTGGTACGGCTTAGTAAGCAACTTTCATACCCTTTCTTGGCATAAATATCGCGAAACATATTTCCCGTCAGAATAATACTGATATATTGATCGGCAGTGGTCAGATTAAGAAACAGACCGGAACAAACCGTCGCACTGACCACGCTGATTGTTTTCTTCATAAAGCGCACAAAGATGGAAGTGATACTTCCCACCATGCCGCTTGCTGTCATTGCTCCGCCGAAACACATGGCACATAGTATCAACCAAATCGTATTCATCATTCCTGACATGCCACGTGTGGCAATTAAATCTGTCAGAACGGCATTATCCGTGTGTAAATTTGTCTCTCCGTAGATAGTCATCATTAGTCCTTTAAACAGTGAATCGAATCCGGAAGCGGCAATTCCTGAAATTTCTTCCAACAAATCCGGCTGAAAGATCAAAGCAAAAACAGCAGCCAGCAGGGTAGACAGGAACAGCGTAACGATAGACGGCACTTTCTTCGCTATCAATATCCCGGTTGCTACGGGAACTATCAGCAGCCACGGAGTGATATGAAACTTTTCATTCAGAGCAGTTGCCACTTCTGCGATGTGTTGTGTATTGTTGGCATCATGAGAGAATCCTGCTACGGTGAAAATAATTAGCGTAATGACAAGAGATGGAACCGTAGTAATCATCATGTAACGGATGTGACGAAACAGGGGAGTATCTGTGATGGAAGAAGCCAGGATGGTGGTTTCGGATAAAGGAGATATTTTATCTCCGAAGTATGCCCCCGAAATAATGGCTCCGGCAATCCAGCCGTCTTCGAAACCTTGTGCTTTTCCGATACCCATCAGGGCGATACCGATGGTAGCAATGGTAGTCCACGAACTTCCGGTCATAACAGAAATCAATGCGCAGATGATGCAGGTAGATGCCAGGAAGAAACTGGATGGATAATTTGCATCCCATAATAGATTAGCGTAGGCACTACTCCACTAATCATCCAAATCCCACTCAATGCACCGATAATTAATAGAATAATAATGGCTGTTGCCACTCCGGCAATATTGTTGGTTATGGCAAGCTCGTAATCTTTCCAGGGAATTTTATAAAACACCATACCGATAAGGATACAAATAGCTGTAGTGGTGAGTAGTGACACTTGGCTTCCGCCGCTTAGGGCATCACTGCCAAATGTGCGGATAGTGGCAAACAATAATAACACCAGTACAATGATCGGCATCAATGATACAAAGGGAGAGGGGGCTTTCTTCATGTTGATTCTTATAACCTTTTATTTGTTTTTCGGCTACTGTTTTGTTTATAGCCGCGCAAAGATACAACAAAAAAGAATGAA
>ENA-OQIG01000816-OQIG01000816.1-human-gut-metagenome-genome-assembly--contig:-NODE-816-length-16059-cov-4.840321_pt1 | contig 16059 bp, 18 predicted proteins | sample MGYA00242576_ERZ504741 | MGnify/ENA primary metagenome ERZ504741 (study PRJEB26092, sample SAMD00036436) | human gut metagenome | host: Homo sapiens | study: EMG produced TPA metagenomics assembly of... | reverse complement strand
CTAATCATGAGGAGATTTCGGTCTCCTCTTTCTGTTTGTTCACATTGCTTGTTGTATTCTCTTTAACGGTTCCGCTCTCAGGAGACTTTGCGTCTCCTGCCGCTGAGGCAAACCAATGCAGTGTTTTCATGGTTGAGGGCTTACGACACACTGTCGTTTTTGCACTTCTATCTTGAACTTACAGGGATAAACAAGGGATGAACAGGTTCTTAACTTCCCGGATGTACGAAGTTAAGATCCTCCCTGTACGAAGTTAACTTTAACACAATGTTAAAGTTACTTCGTACAGAAAGGATATTAGTAACATATTCTGCTGGTTATTAACCTATTAGAAAGGAGATGCAATAAACAGACATAAATCTGTCGATCGTGTGAGACAGAATGGAACTGACGTAATACTTATTCTGATAAGTACAGAAGAATGATAATTACCGGAAAAGCTTATCGATCTCTTCTTCTTTTATGGTAGTCAGCACCACGCGTCCGTCCGGCGTATAGTTGGGTGAAGGACAGGCAAACAGATTATCGACCAAACTGACCATCTCTTCGTTGCTCAGCACCTGCCCATAGACAATGGCAGCCGCACGGGCAAGAGTCAACGCAAGGATATCCTGAATTTCTTCTTTGACATCATTGCCTTTCTCCATAGCGGTGTGCAGCATGCTACGTACCAAATCGACCGGATTCAGCCCGTCGATGCCTGAAGGTACTCCGTTAATGGCATAGCTGCCACCACCAAGATCACTGAGATCAAAGCCACTGCGATAAATCGTCCATGATACTTTGCAACACAGCCGCCTCGGAAGCCGGAAGTTGCAGGATTTCCGGGAAAAGAACACCTTGTGAGAATCCCTGCTTCTGCTGAATCTGGGCACGATAACGGTCAAAGAGCACACGGATATGTGCGCGATGCTGATCGATCAACATCAATCCGGACTTCACGGACGTAAGGATGAAGCGCCCTTTGAACTGCAAATGCTGCGTACCTTTTTCAATCACGGCCAGCTCACCGGCATAAAGAGTTTCGGGAGCCGCTGTAGCAATGCTCTCTTCTTCGATCACCGCAAACTCTTCCGATTCAGGATCGGAGTCGGAGAAAGGCTGATTCATCTTACTGGCTTTCTCAAGACCGCCATACAAATCTTCCCAGTCCACTTTCGGACGGGAGTAGTTGCCTCCACCGGAAGAAGAGGAGGGCTTGAACGGGTTGAAATCGGAATTGAAATGTACCTTAGGCGGCGCGGGAGGCAGATTCTGTTCAAAAGCAGGAATATCGGGCATGTCCTCCGTATCGAAATCGATAGAAGGTACAGCATTGAACTTGCCCAATGACTCCTTGATCGAAGCAGAAAGAATCTGCCAGATAGCCTGCTCGTTTTCAAATTTGATCTCTGTTTTGGTAGGATGGATATTCACATCGATGTTGGCAGGATCGACTTCAAAGTAAATGAAATAAGAAATCTGTTCGCCTGCGGGAATCAACTGTTCGTAAGCATCCATCACTGCCTTATGGAAATAAGGATGACGCATATAGCGCCCGTTCACAAAGAAATACTGATGGGCGCCTTTCTTACGGGCTGTTTCGGGTTTGGCTACATAACCCGAAACTTTCACCATTGTAGTGTTGACTTCTACACTGAGCAGTTGTTGGTTAAGTTTCTTGCCAAAAACAGAAAGAATACGTTGCCGCAAATGGCAAGCGGGAAGATTGAACAGTTCGGAGTCATTGCTATACAGTGAAAAAGCAACCTCAGGATGTACCAGGCAATACGTTCAAATTCGGCCAGAATATTACTGAGCTCGGTGGAGTTAGCCTTCAGAAACTTACGCCGGGCAGGAATATTGAAAAAGAGATTCTTAATAGAAAAATTGCTTCCTTTGGGACAAGACACCGCTTCCTGACTCTCCACTTTGGAACCCGCAATGATAATCTTGGTTCCCAGCTCTTCGGATTCGGGACGTGTCTTCAGCTCGACCTGAGCAACGGCGGCAATGGAAGCCAATGCTTCACCGCGAAACCCCATCGTGCGAAGGGCAAACAGATCGGATGCTTCACGGATCTTTGAAGTGGCATGCCGCTCGAAAGAGAGGCGTGCATCGGTTTCGGACATTCCCTTACCGTCATCAATCACCTGTATACAGGTTTTACCTGCATCGGTGACCAACACATGAATATTCTGCGCCTCAGCATCGATGGCATTTTCGACTAACTCTTTGATGACAGATGCCGGACGTTGTATCACCTCTCCGGCAGCTATCTGGTTGGCAACCGAATCGGGTAATAAATGAATGATATCGCTCATAATAGATTTAGCTTTGACTGTTTTAGTTTATAGGACTTAGAAAGACCAACTGCCGGTCTGCAAATAATGCCACAGAAAAATAAGCAGGGCAATGATAGCCAGAATTACTCCCAAATGGGCGGGTTTACGTCCGCTCTCTTTACGACGCTTCAGGTGTGTGGTACCTTCGATAAACTTCCCGCGAATATCTTCGGGAGAAAATTCTTTCTCGGGCAATATTCCCAGATCACGCTTGGCATCTTCTTCCATTTTTGCCAGTTTTTCTTTCCTCTCGTCCACATAGATATATTGATGATTAAATCCACGCGGCTTTCGTACATTGAACATTCCCATAGCTATTTCATATTAATTATTTCACGTTTCGGACCACTAATAGCTTTACGTTCGGTTTTACGCAAAGCCTCACCGGCCTTTTTCCCTCTCCAGTTGAAAATGTCTTCTTTGCTTAAAGGACGGACATAATCAAACCAACTAAAGGTGGGCAGTTTCATTTTGTCGGGCGGAATCTGATTCATCGGATAAAGTGTACCATTCGACTTTGGACTCATTACCATTCTCTCCATTTTCCGATCCTTGAGATACATATTTAGCAAACTGGTTTCGGATGTGTTCATGCCAATCATCGTACTATCTTGCTCCTGAGGATAATAAACTACCAGGACATTTCCTATCACATCTACCTTGCGAGCTTCACCTTCGGCAAAGTAAGCCTTGATCTCTTTTCCCGAAATCTGATTAAAATGAATGGAGTCTTTCTGTTCTACCGTAAGTGCCTGATTGATGATATGGGCCCAATCAATCGTACTGTCATTCATATAGACCTTAATCTCTTCACCCAACAGTTGTTGCCCTTCGTTCCAAAGAATAGGATCGCGATACATAGTAAGGCAGGAATCTTTCGTATTGAAAACCAAAGAATCGCAAACACCCTGCAAATCGATGCTGTACATACGCACTTTGTGGAAAGCACGCATCTCACGGAAAAGAGAATCTGTGTCAAGATTATAGCTATTCATCAGTAATGTATCAGCATGCATGAAAAGACTGTCGCCACGCGAATAATCCACAGCCACGGCACGCTTGGTGGCGAGGGCATTCTGCTTCAGCTCGTCATAATAACAATAATCGCCGGTAAGCATGTTCTTATTCACCGTATCATTCATCTGCACATTATCGAACGCTTCGCCATAGCCGGCTTTACGGTCATAGAAAAGGCTGTCTCCGATCAATCGCTTGCCATCATTGGTCAGTACTGAGCGATCCAGCAGCTCGGCTTGTCCGGAAACCGTATTGTAAATGCCACGTTCGGAGTAGATGTGATTTTGTTCACTGACAATATCAGAGGGTCCCAGGATGGTGGCAATCTTCGTATCCGTGCTATACTTCAGGGTATCGGAAGTCAGTACAAAACGGGGATTAACAAGCTTGACGTCGTGATTGAAAACGGATAGTTTGGTGGCGGGACTGTATTCGCCCCAATCAGAAGTCAGCACGTTTTCTTCATCCATCAAGGTGCCTCCATCAAAATAATAGCCCAAATTGTACAAACGGTCATAATTCAGACTATCTGTCAACAGGGTAGTATTCCGGTTGATCATTTTTACATTCTCACGAAGCTGCGCTATCTGGGTCATGCCGTCATAAAACAGATAATCACCATAGATGAAAAGGGTATCCCCCTGCTCCATACGTACATTACTGAATGCTTCGAAAGAATTGGTTTTCTCGTAAATCAAGGCACTGTCACAATACATGTACATGCTGTCATGACGCAACTTGACCGAACCGATCAGCACCTGAACATCGGGGCGGGCCAACTTATCGGCCTGTCCCTGATCGGCATGAAGCAAGTCGACACGTGTTTTCTTTTTACCCTGTGCCTTTTCCGGTTCAACTTTCTGCTCCGGCTGCGCTTTCTTGTCATGCTGAGGTTTCTTGTCCTGAGCCATCAGAAAACATACAGCAAGCAGGCATAGAGTACCCGCTAAGAGAAATCTATGCCTGCCTTGGAATTTATTTTCTTTATTGAATCTAAACATATCAAAATAGGATCAGTCTTTTTTAATCCACCCCGGATATTTAAAATCGCAACGCTGCCATGCCGGATTAATACGTACGTATGTATGCTTCTGTTTTTCAACGATCCATTTCTGCAACGCTTCTTCGCGACGCTTGTCGAGCACGATTTCTTTCAGGTTCTGGTAGTCATCGGTGATCGTGGCTTTATGCCCGTTGATACGTGACTTCAGTTTAACAATGGCACAAACTTCCTTACCATCTTTAGGATTAACCATTGTGAAAGCTTTGGAAATCTCACCGATATTCATTTTATCCACCACTTTAGCAATCTCCTGCGGCAAATCCTGCATTTCGAATTTAGCGGTCTGGTTCTGCGGGTTCTGCATCAGACCGTGGTTGTTGCGCGTATCTTTGTCCTGAGACAAAGCAGAAGCAGCCTGATCAAAGGTAAACTTATCGCTACGGATATCGTTGGCAATAGAGTCGAGACGCGCATTGGCCTCATCCAACTCCTTATCCGACACTTTGGGCTTCAACAGGATATGACGGGTGTTGATACGGTCGCCACGTTTTTCGATCAACTGGATGATATGGAAACCATACTCAGACTCTACGATTTTAGAGATCTTCTTGGTATCCTGCAAGTTGAAAGCGACATTGGCGTATTCGGGAACCATCTGCCCTTTACCCATAAAACCGGTTTCACCACCTTTGATAGCAGAGCCGCGATCTTCGGAATACAGCAGGGCAAGCGTAGAGAAATCACTTTCACCCTTATTGATACGGTCGGTGTATTCACGCAAGCGTCTTTTTACATCTTCAATTTCGGCAACAGGTATTTTAGGCTGCTGCGTAATAATCTGTACTTCTACCTGGGTGGGGACGTAAGGAATACTGTCCTGGGGAAGCTCCTTAAAGTAACGGCGTACTTCCGCCGGAGTCACTTTGATATCACCTACCAGTTTCTGCTGCATCCTTTGTACAATCAATCCGTCACGGGCATTCTCGCGCATGGCTTCACGAATCTGTGTAGAGGTCTTATTAAACTCTGCTTCCATTCTTTCTCTGCTACCCAAAGCCTGAATATAATTACTGATCTGATAGTCGACACGCTGTATGACTTCTGCCTCGGGCACTTCAATACTGTCGAGCACAGCCTGGTGCATATAAAGTTTCTGTACGGCCAACTCTTCGGGAATCACACAATAAGGATCACCATCAAACTTACGCCCTTCATACAAAGCGGCCAGTCGTGCTTCTTCCACATCGGACTTCAGGATAGCTTCGTCGCCAATGACCCAAACCACTTCGTCAATCACATTGTCCTGTGCATAGGATGCCACGTTAGCAACCAGTGCCAGGGCAAACATAACAACAAACTTAAAGTTCACAAACTTCTTCATTCTGTGTATTTAATAATTTATAATCTTCTTTCTTTTTACTGCACGCTCGTACAGATCGTCTTTCACTTGTTTCATAAAGTCAACCCGCTTGATGTTGACAAGCATATCCTTGACTTTCGGCTGGGCAAATTCATAAGGTTCCTGTTCGCCCGCCACACGGAAATCACTGATATTCAGAAAATAGTAAAATGCCGTATCTTTCAGTTCAATATGGCGGTTTTTATCCATATAGGCTTCAGGGGATTCCGCTTTCAACGGGATCATATCCAGCACATCGGCCACCCGCACCCATTTATCATAAAAATACTCATACTTCACTGCGTTTTGCAAACTATACTTTTCCAAATGCTCAACGGCATCCTGAGTCTCCGTCTTGTACCACTTACGCACGTTGCCAGTTGGGGAGCGGTCAGAGGAACTTTGATAAACAGACCTTTCATCAATGGACGGTCCAGCTTAAACAGTTCTTTGTTCTTTTCGTAATAGTCTGCTATTTCTTGTTCGGGGATCTCGCCCGACAATTTCTGGCTGATTAGTTCTTGCTGATAAGTATGCATGATCAATGCTTTCCGGTAATTCTCGACCAACTTATCGATTTCTCCGTTATCGGGAATATTGCTTTGCGCCTGATTGAACAACAAAACATCTTCTACCCAGCTACGGACGTAGTGCTCGGCGAAAAGAAGACTGTCATCTTTTGACAAACCGGCAGGGAGCACAGCCTGAAGGTCCTCTTTGTACAAAAAGTTTCCATCGACCTCTACCAAAGGAGTCTGTCCTTTGTGGTCATGCTTGTCGGCACACGACGCACAGAAAAGGAGAGAGATTAGCAGAAGGCCCGTTTTTCGCATTGTCAACTGAATTATACTTAATTTAAGGTACGAAGATAATACAATAATTCGTTGCATCAGTGATTATTAACCGTTTTTAAAACCTCTTGGTTAATTTCAACCTTAGCAGAAGCTCTGAGACGTTCTGTCCAAAGTGCATCCAGATGATTCTGATAATCCCGGATCAATTGGGGAATGATCTCATGGTAGGACTCCGGCCCTTTCTTTTTCTCACCTAGAACAACAGTAAAAGGATAGGACTTTAAGGGTTCGAAATCTCCTTTTTTAAACACTAACTTATCAACAAAAACATTGTCACCTTCGGCAAAAGTTCCTTGTTCTATCCGGATAGTGGCTGGCGAAGCAGGAGTATTAAACGTCAGGCGGATGGCGTCTTTCCACTCTTCCTCGGGAAGTTTCTTCAAGAATTTACGTGCACTTTTCAGAGTCTTTTTATGGGTTCCATGCAATACGGCACCCTGTAACGGGGCGAATCCCAATTGTAATCGGTCCGGTGTTCCTTAAAAAAGGCTTTCAGCGCAACAGAATCGGACAGACTGACCTGACGCGATTCGCGACGGGTTATAGCGGCTAAAAGCAGATCGTCACGGCGCTGTTGCAAGGCCAGTCGGAAATCAGGATATTTCTGTTCAAGGCGATTGTTTTCGTAATCAAGAATTGATTTCACTACAAAGGCATTCAATTGTCGTTTTATCCCCATGGATGGGCATCGGCAAACCGTTCAAAGTCTTTCCCGGTAAAGCTTTTTCCGTCCAGCGTAAAAAGAGTGCGGGAAGTCCTGCCCGAGGCAAGCAACTCTTTTATCCCGGCCTTGTCCGGAGTATATTGACAGATACTCTTCAGCTTGTTCACCCATAACTCAATTTCTTTATCCGTACCCGGACGACGGGAGAGTTTATGAATCAATTCTCCGCGTATCTGTTCGAATGGAGGAATTTCCCGCCTGCCTGTCACCTTGATAATCTGTATACCCTTGGGTGTAAAAAACGGCTTTGAATACTCTCCATCTTTTAAAGAGAAGGCTACTTCTTCAAACTCCTGCGAAGTCTGCAACCAACCCATCCAAAACTCTTTCTTATCATCCGAGTGCTTGTTTACCAGAGTCTTAAAGTCAATACCGGGATGGGCCTCCAAGACATGATAGAGTGAATCCATCAAGTTCTGTGCCTCCCGCAAATGATGGGGTAAGGCAGTCTGCGGAAGATAACGGAAAATACGCATAACCTTAACTTCGCCGGCAGCAGAGCGGGTTTTCATCTGATCGTAGAGTTTCTTTGCGTAGGCCTCATCGGTAGCAGAATCGGTAAGATAGGACCTGGATAAGGCTCGATGATAATTCTCCATCTCTGTACGAAAATCAGAAACAGTATCCAATCCGGCTTTTTGCGCTGCAGACAACTTCAACTTCATATCGACAAAAAGATCGGCACAGCGTTTCAGAGTCTCCTTCCCGGCTATTCCCGAAGGTTTATTCCGGCGGCAGAAACGCTCAAACTCCGAACGGGTAATATCTTGCCCATTAATCCGCATCAATACCGGATCTTGCTGGGCATGGCCGGCAATCGCCCCAAACAAACAGGTCAGTGTTCCAACCAGAATCTTCTTCATATCATTCTACATTCAGATGTTCATATCAAAACAAAAAAAATGAGCGGATGTTACGGAGCACCTCCAAAGGTGATACGTTCAACCCGCTCAATCGATATTTTCAAAGAATATCTGCCAATATTCCTTTTGTCTTTTTACTATCTATTACTCCGGACGGCTGTAATTAGGCGACTCACTCGTAATCGTCACATCGTGCGGATGGCTCTCCATAACCCCGGCATTGGTGATGCGGGTAAACTTGGCATCATGCAGTTTCTCGATGTCGGGAGCACCACAATATCCCATACCGGCACGCAGACCACCGGTCAATTGGTAAATCACTTCATATAAAGTTCCTTTATAGGGCACGCGGGCGGCAATTCCTTCAGGAACCAGTTTCTTTACGTCCATCTCGCCACTCTGGAAATAACGGTCTTTTGAACCATTCTCCATTGCTTCGAGCGAGCCCATACCACGGTATGACTTAAACTTACGGCCATTGAAAATAATCGTTTCACCCGGACTTTCTTCTGTTCCGGCAACCAATGAACCAATCATAACGCTATATCCTCCGGCAGCCAGGGCTTTCACCACATCGCCCGAATAACGGAGTCCGCCATCGGCGATCAAAGGAATGCCCGTTCCTTTCAAAGCTTTCGCAACATCATAAACAGCCGAGAGCTGAGGTACGCCCACTCCGGCGACAACACGTGTCGTACAAATGGAACCCGGACCGATACCTACCTTCACACCATCGGCTCCGGCTTCCACCAAAGCTTTGGCTGCATCCCCCGTAGCAATATTACCAACTACGATATCAATGTCGGGATAGCGCTTTTTAGCTTCGCGCAGCGTGTCGATCACTCCCTTTGAATGTCCGTGGGCCGTATCGATCACGATGGCATCGGCGCCGGCATCTACCAATGCCTGCATACGGTCGAATGTATCAGCCGTCACACCCACACCGGCAGCAACACGCAGGCGGCCTTTCGAGTCTTTGCAAGCCATGGGTTTATCCTTGGCCTTTGTAATATCTTTGTAAGTCACCAGTCCGATCAACTTTCCTTCTTTGTCGACTACCGGTAATTTCTCAATCTTATGGTACTGCAAAATCTGTGAAGCCGCTTCCAGATCGGTTGACTGATTGGTAGTCACCAGATTTTCTTTTGTCATCACCTCGTCGATACGCTTATCCATGTTACGCTCGAAACGAAGGTCACGATTTGTTACAATACCGACTAAATATCTATTGTCATCCACTACCGGAATACCACCGATTTTATATTCGGCCATCAATGCGAGGGCATCGCGTACGGTAGATCCTTGCTTAATAGTGACAGGATCATAAATCATACCGTTCTCGCACGTTTCACGGTAGCACTTGCTTAGCCTGTTCTTTAATGGACATATTCTTATGAATCACACCGATTCCTCCTCACGCGCAATGGCAATGGCCATCTTAGCTTCGGTAACCGTATCCATGGCAGCAGTTACAAACGGAATCTTTAACTCAATGTTTCTTGAAAACTTTGTCGAGAGATCGACAGTGCGCGGTAAAACTTCAGAATAAGCGGGGATCAACAATACATCATCATAAGTCAATCCGTCCATTACAATCTTATCAGCAATAAATGACATAGGGCTATGCGTTTAAAAATTATTGCGTGCAAATATACAGTTTTTATTCAAGACTGCATAAGTGCACGCAATTTTTTTCGCTTTTTTTAATTAGCCATTTCGGAGATAAACTTGATACGAACCAGACGGACTTCTTCTTCAGTAAATTCGTCACCGAGTTCGTCGAGCGCATCGTCAATCTTATCTGTTGTCGACTCCTTGAAATAATCATAGATGTCGAGCATGTGGTCTTCGTCCATAATCTCATCCAGGAAGTAATCAATATTCAACTTAGTACCCGAATAAACGATTGCCTCCACTTCATCGAGCAATTCGCTGAACTCAATACCCTTGGAAAGCGCAATATCATCCAGGGCTACTTTACGGTCGATGGCTTGAATGATGGCCACTTTCATCTTCGATTTATTGGCCACCGTGCGTACCCGCAAATCTTCCGGACGTTCAATCTCGTTTTCTTCACAATGCCTCTTTATCAGCTTGCAGAACTCTTCGCCGTAACGTTTGGCTTTTCCGGCGCCTACACCGGGAATGTTCTGAAGCTCCTCCAGCGTCACCGGATAGATGGTAGCCATCGCTTCGAGAGACGGATCCTGGAAAATCACATAAGGAGGCACTTCCAGTTTTTTCGATAGTTTCTTCCGGAGATCCTTCAGCATGGAATAGAGAACCGGATCGACCGCACAGGAACCTCCACCTCTTGCCGGTGTTTCTTCTTCTACTTCCTCAAAGTCATTGTCTTCGGTTATCTTGAACGACTTAGGATGTTTAAGGAATTTCTTTCCGGCATCGGTCACTTTCAGTAATCCGTAATTTTCGACATCCTTGCTCAGATAACCGGCTATCAGTGCCTGACGGATCACGGCATTCCAGGTTTTGTCTTCTTCTCCCATTCCTGACCCGAACACTTCCAGATCTTCATGTAAGTGCGCCTGAACTTCGGACGTTTCGCGTCCCTGCAGGACATCAATAATATAATCTGCCTTAAAGTTTTCTTTTACCGCTATGATTGTTTCGATCACAGCACACAATAATTCTTGAGCCTCCACTTGTTTTTTAGGGTTTAAACAGTTGTCACAATTTCCACAATTTTCTTCCGTGTACTCTTCGCCGAAGTAATGTAGTAATGTCTTACGGCGACAAACGGAAGATTCAGCATACGCAGCAGTTTCCAACAGAAGCTGCTTGCCAATTTCTTGTTCTGCCACAGGTTTGCCTTGCATAAACTTCTCGAGTTTCTGCAAGTCTTTGTTTGTATAAAAGGTAATGCACTGGCCTTCTCCGCCGTCTCTGCCGGCGCGGCCCGTTTCCTGGTAATACCCTTCCAGACTCTTTGGAATATCGTAGTGAATCACGAACCTCACATCCGGCTTGTCAATTCCCATACCGAAAGCGATAGTTGCTACAATAACGTCCACTTTTTCCATCAGGAAATCATCCTGATTCTTGGTCCTGGTCAACGAATCCATTCCAGCATGATAAGGACGCGCATTGATACCGTTTGCCTGCAGGATTTCAGCAAGTTCCTCCACTTTTTTCCGGCTAAGGCAATAGATAATGCCCGATTTCTCCGGATTGTTTTTGATAAACTTGATAATATCCCTGTCAATATTAGCGGTCTTCGCACGTACCTCATAATAAAGGTTCGGACGGTTGAACGAAGATTTGAAGACTTGAGCATCCACCATTCCCAGATTTTTCTGGATATCATGCTGCACCTTCGGTGTCGCCGTTGCGGTAAGCGCAATCAACGGAGCTTTACCTATTTCATTGATAATAGGGCGAATCCGCCGGTATTCCGGTCGAAAGTCATGGCCCCATTCAGAAATACAGTGAGCTTCATCCACTGCATAGAACGAAATCTTTACCGAACGCAAAAACTCTACGTTTTCTTCTTTCGTCAGCGACTCCGGCGCTACATATAGCAATTTTGTCTTTCCGGCAAGGATGTCCGACCTCACTTGGTCTATCGCGCCTTTATTTAATGAAGAATTGATAAAATGGGCGACGCCATCTTCTTCACTGAAATTGCGCATTGCATCCACTTGATTCTTCATCAACGCAATGAGCGGAGAAATTACGATTGCCGTACCTTCCATCAAGACCGAAGGTAGCTGATAGCATAAAGATTTCCCGCCACCGGTAGGCATCAGTACAAAGGTATCTTTACCATCGAGCAAGTTATTAATGATCGCTTCCTGGTTTCCCTTGAACTTATTAAATCCGAAATACTTTTTCAGTTCATCTGTTAAATTAATCTTCCCTGCCATCTTAACTAAGGTTGTTTTATTCAGTTCATGGTTTAACTTTAAGTATGTTCTCTTCTTCAAGAGAGCCAAACAAAGTTATAAACAACTTCGTAATTACCAAGCAAAATGCGACTAATATTTTCAAGAAAATACAGTTACGATCATTTTCTGTAGCCTTACTCTTTGATTTTAAGCGGTTTGTAGTCGTGCCATATTCGCTTTTTCCAGTTGCATCTTTGCATAATCCAGCGTCACCTTATACTCTTTTTTGTTCTCTGAAGGGATTTCAAACATGACATCCATCATAATTGTTTCCACAATAGAGCGCAATCCGCGGGCACCTAGCTTATATTCTACCGCCTTGTCGACGATATATTCGAAGACATCATCTTCAAATGTCAGCTTGATACCATCCATTTCAAACAGTTTGATGTACTGTTTGATGATTGAGTTTTTCGGTTCGGTAAGGATCGCACGAAGCGCATCCCGGTCCAGCGGATTCAAATAAGTCAATACCGGAAGACGTCCGATAATTTCGGGAATCAGTCCGAATGACTTCAAATCCTGTGGAGCGATGTACTGCATCATGTTATTCTTGTCTACCGTCGCTGTTTTCTGCGATGCCGTATAACCTACGACATGGGTGTTCAACCGTTGGGCGATCTTCTTCTCGATACCGTCGAACGCACCGCCGCAGATAAAGAGAATATTCTTGGTATTTACCGGAATCATCTTCTGGTCCGGATGCTTACGGCCTCCCTGGGGAGGTACGTTCACCACAGAACCTTCGAGCAATTTCAGTAATCCCTGCTGTACGCCTTCACCGCTCACGTCGCGAGTGATGGAAGGATTATCTCCTTTACGGGCAATTTTGTCGATCTCGTCGATAAACACGATACCCTGTTCAGCTTCAGGTACATTATAATCTGCCACCTGAAGCAAACGGGTTAAAATACTTTCGATATCTTCGCCCACATAACCGGCTTCCGTCAGCACTGTAGCGTCTACAATAGTAAACGGCACGTGCAGTAACTTAGCAATCGTGCGTGCAAGCAACGTTTTCCCGGTTCCGGTACTACCCACCATAATAATGTTCGACTTTTCAATCTCCACATCATCACCGCTGTCTTTTGCAACAGACGTTTATAATGGTTATAGACCGATACAGAAAGGAAGCGTTTCGCATCATCCTGCCCGATCACATACTGGTCGAGGAATTTCTTGATTTCTACCGGTTTGGGCAGTTCTTTTAAGTTGAGCTTGGTAGCTCCTGCACTTTTCTTGCCTTCTCCCAATGCTTCCTGAGTGATCTCATAAGCCTGGGTTGCACAGCTGTCGCAGATGTAGCCGTTCATTCCCGTAATCAGGAATCCGACTTCATTCTCCGACCGTCCACAGAAGCTACACCTTTTCTTTGTTTTTGAATCAGCCATTTTTATTTCTTAATCAATACCTCATCAATCATACCGTACTCTTTCGCTTCCTGAGCTGTCATCCAGTAGTCACGGTCAGAGTCCGCCCATACTTTATCGAAATCAGTATGCGAATGATCGGCGATGATCGTATAAAGTTCTTTCTTCAATTTCTGAATCTCACGAGCTGTGATTTCGATGTCCGATGCTTGTCCCTGCGCACCACCCATCGGCTGATGAATCATCACACGTGAGTGAGGCAATGCAGAACGTTTGCCTTCAGCACCGGCAACCAGCAATACGGCTGCCATTGAAGCTGCCATACCTGTACAGATGGTAGCAACATCGCTTGAAATAAACTGCATCGTATCATAAATGCCCAGTCCGGCATATACACTTCCGCCCGGAGAGTTGATATAGATAGAGATATCCTTACCCGGATCCACAGAATCCAGATACAGCAACTGTGCCTGAAGCGTATTCGCTGTATAGTCATCAACTTGTGTACCAAGGAAAATGATGCGGTCCATCATCAAACGGGAGAAAACGTCGAGTTGAGTTACGTTCAACTGTCTTTCTTCCAGAATATAGGGATTCAAATACCCGCCTGCGACTTAATCACATCATCCAATACCATGCCATTCATTCCTAAATGCTTGGTTGCGTATTTTCTAAAATCATCCATGTTAATTGTTCCTTTCTTATAAATTAAAAATAAACGTAAGTACAAAGAAACGAAAAAGAATACAGAGACACAAAAAAACACAGAGTTATAATTTTATAAAAACTCTGTGTTTCTGTGACTTTATATTTTATTCAACCGAATGATTACTCAAACATTTTATTGAATTCTTCGATCGAAACGTTCTTGTTTTCCAAAGTAACCTGTGCTTTCAGAGCAGCAGCAAGCTTCACTTCTACCACACGACTTACCAAATTATTGATAGTTTCTTTCTTCTTCAACATTTCCTGTGCATAGTTGTCAAGCACATCGTCAGGAATAGACAACATACCGTATTGAGCAAACTGTGCCTTTGTTGTTTCTCTAGCCATCTTCAGAACATCTTCCTGTTCTACTTTGATATCGTTTGCTTCAACCAACTGTTCCTTAATCAGGTGCCAAGTCAGTTCTTCAATGCTCTTATCATAGTTTTCAGCAACATATTCTTCTCCCTTTTCTTCGTTGTTCAGCAACATGATACGTTTCAGCAGGGCATCAGAGAATTCCAGTTTACCTACTTTTTCCATCATCACCTTGCGAATGTCGATCAGGAATTTATAATCGCTGTCAGCCACAAATCTAGCTGCGATTTCTTCTTTAATCTTAGCGCGGAATTCTTCTTCAGTCTTCACAATACCTTCGCCGAATGCCTGGTCGAATACTTCCTGTGTCAATTCACCCGGAACAAAACGAGTGATTTCTTCTACCTGGAAGCTGAAATCAGACTTCACGTCTTTTGCAATTTCCTTGTCAATCTTCAACAAAGAACCCAGTTCAGCAGCATGTCCGTCATAAGCCACATTCGGATTGAACACCAATACATCATTTACTTTTGCATTAGCAAAAATAGCTTTCTGATCGTCGTTCTTCATGTAAGCAGGCATCAATACTGCAGCTTCTACCTGGATACCACCTTCTTTTGTGTTGCCTTCTTCGTCCAACTGTGCCAGCAGACCTTTCAGCATATCATTATCTTCGTAAGCGTCTACCTTATCATACTTGCCAGTGCGTTGAGTATACATCTTCACCTGGTTGTCGATCATTTCGTCAGAAACTTCGATAGTATAATAATCTACTTATCTTTAGCACTTACTTCTGCTTTAAATTCAGGTGCCAAAGCGATGTCGAATACGAAATCGAATTCTTCCATTGTATCGAAATCAATATTCTGTTGCTTTTCCTCGTTAGGCAACGGCTCGCCCAACATATTCACCTTATTTTCTTTAATATAATTGTAAACAGCTTCTTGCAGTGCTTTATTCACAACCTCTGCAATTACCGACTTACCATACATCTTTTTAATAAGACTTGTCGGAACCATACCTTTACGGAATCCCGGAATCTGTGCCTTCTGACGGAGTGATTTCAACTCTTTGTCTACTTTCTCCTGATAATCGGCTTTCTCAAGCTTTACAGTAAGCTCTGCGCTTACTTTGTCAATGTTTTGTAATGAAACGTTCATTCTGACAATTATTTATTTGATTTATACTTTGTTCTATACTCAAAGAGGGTGCAAAATTAGTGCTAATCTTTCAAATTTCAAAAGACATTGCAGATTTATTTCAGCAACGCCACCCATCTTTCACACATCTTTTATCAATATTTCACTGATATTCCATCTATAAACAAGATAAAATCACCATCAACACCCACCCCGCCAGGTTCCCCCGGCCTACTTTTTTTCTGATAATCCGCAAATTAACCTTCCAAAAAGATGGTTAATCCAAAAATTATTCTTTTCTTTGTTGCGGATTGATGGACCATTAGTTTCTCGATTTGATTACAAGGTTTTACTTTCCGTTACCAAAACGCATTGTAAACTCTCTGTCGTTTTAATCTTTTTATTAGTAACCATCTATCCAGTAGAGTTTTATTCATT
>ENA-OQIG01000815-OQIG01000815.1-human-gut-metagenome-genome-assembly--contig:-NODE-815-length-16086-cov-1.920672_pt1 | contig 16086 bp, 13 predicted proteins | sample MGYA00242576_ERZ504741 | MGnify/ENA primary metagenome ERZ504741 (study PRJEB26092, sample SAMD00036436) | human gut metagenome | host: Homo sapiens | study: EMG produced TPA metagenomics assembly of... | reverse complement strand
ATTGTAATATATAATGTAATTAGTTTTTTACGTTAATTTTATATGAAGGTGAGTGCTTTTATGGACATTTACGAATCATTAAACTCTATACTTGTTACGTTGTTTAACGATATTATGAATATAGAGGAAAAAGCTTTAATTACAGATGAATTCAAGGATATTTCCGTGACCGATATGCACATTATAGAAGCTATAGGTATAGATGAACCAAGAACCATGAGTATTATATCAAAGGCTCTTGGTGTTACTATGGGTACGCTTACAGTTGGCATTAACGGACTTGTTAAAAAAGGGTACGTTATCAGAACGCGTGGTGAGAAAGACCGCCGTATTGTATATGCATCACTTACTGATAAAGGGATTGCTGCATATAATCATCACAAAAAGTTCCACAAAGATATGATTAACTACATCACAGAAGACTTAAGCGAAAGTGAAGCCATTGCACTTACTAAGACATTTACAAGACTTGAGGAATATTTTAAGAGCTTTTAAACACCTTAATTGCATTGATACATGAACAAATATTAAAGCCCCCACAGATATAATTCCTGTGGGGGCTTTTTGAAAGATTGTTAATCTTTCCGCCGGACTGTCCGGCAATTATATATATGAGAGTTTTGGAAAAGTAAGCCTGATTATTTAGTTAACTCAGCTGTCTTATATATGAATGTTACTGAGCTTTCCTTTCCATCCTTCTTATCAAGGAATGAATTATAATTCTTACCAAGCTTTATAACCTCCTTGATTGTATCTACTGCTGTATCAGCATCATTTCCTACAAGACTTGTTATAGCTTTTATACCAGAGGCGTTGAATTCAGCCATGCCATCCTTAAGGGTTATAGCACCATCATTAAGCTGTGTAACACCATCTGCTAAGGTTGCTGATGATGACTTAAGTGTTGATGTACCATCAGCAAGCTGTGATGAACCATCTCTTAAAGCTGGATTGTTTGCATTAAGTGTTGCGAAGCCGTTGTATAACTGGGCAATACCTCCATTAAGTGTGCTGTTGTTTGCATTAAGTGTTATAAGACCGCTATCTATCTGGTCTATACCACCATTGATTGTATCATTGTTATCATTAAGCTGTACAAGTCCCCCATTTATCTGGGCTGCACCGTCATTAAGTGCTTTGTTATTACCATTAAGTTCTGTAAGTCCTGTATCTATCTGGGCAACACCATCATTAAGTGCTTTACTGTTTTCATTAAGCTTAACCACACCTGCCTGTAACTGAGAAGCTCCTGTATTTAACTTTTCATTACTGCTATTAAGAGTTGATACGCCTGTATCAAGACTTGCAATACCATTATTCAAATTATCATTATTCTTATTTAATTTTACTAAGCCATCATTAAGCTGTTCTGCACCATCATTAAGTGTTTTATTCATGGAATTAAGAGTGTTAAGTCCATTACTTACAGCTTCTGCTCCTTTTTCAAGCGTCTCTAGGGAACCTGTACTTCCTGAAAGCTGTGTTGCCACCTGAGAAAGTGCACTTGCTGCCCCCTGATTACCGGAAGCCTTTACTAAAAGACCTAACTGACTTGCATATAAACCTGTCAGCTGGCTGCCTGCACCATTATTCACTACACTATTGGTATATGCTATAAGATATTTATTATACATTTCAGTAATCTTAGCTTCTATCTTTTCAGTTTCGCTAGTCTTTGCAAGCACAGTAAGATCATCAGCTATTGTTATATCACTAAGACCTGCCTGAACAGCTGCTTTAGTAAGATTTTCTACATCAGTTGTAATATTCTGGTTCGTTTTATAAGCAGTAATATTATTTTTAAGCTCTGCAGCCATTTTATCTGTAAGCATTTTCTTTAACTGTGAAACACCATTACTTACCTGTAAAGCTCCATCTGCTGCCTTCGTTACACCAGCTGTATAATCATTGATACCCTTTTTCAGAGCGGCAGCACCATTTCCAAGATTCTTAGCTCCTGTTGTGTATGCATTTATACCACTCTTTAAATCCGCAGTTCCAGATGCTGCAGCTGCTACACCAGCTGTATATGTTGAAAGACCATCCTTAAGCTGTGTAGAACCATCTGCAAGCTGTGCTACTCCAGCTGTATAGTCTTCAATACCCTTTTTGAGTGTTCCTGCTCCTGCTGAAGCTTAGATGCTCCTGTTGTATATGCTGCAATACCTGTTGTAAGAGTATCAGAACCCTTTGCAAGCTGTGCTACTCCAGCTGTATATGTTGAAAGACCACCCTTAAGCTGGCCTGCTCCTGCTGAAAGCTAGATGCCCCATCAGTATAAGCTGTGATACCATCCTTAAGCTGGCCTGCTCCTGCTGCCAGTGCTGTTGCACCATCAGTATAAGCGTATATACCATTCTTAAGTGTTCCTGCACCATCATTTAGCTGGTTAACACCATCTGTAAGTGCTGGGATGCTGTCTGCAAGTGTCTGGGTACCATCCTGAAGAGTAACAGTTCCATCTGTAAGCTGGTCTGCTGCTGACTGAAGCTCATTCATCTTATCCTCAAGCTTTGCAAGAGAGAAGTCATCTACATCTACGTCGTTGAGTACACTTGTAGTTGCTACTGACATAGACATATCAAGCTCAAAGTCATTAACATCTGCTGATATTTCAAAGTATTCCGGAATATCCATATCAAGGCTTTCACCATCAAACTTAAGGTTTAAGGTATCCTTTAAACCTGGCATAGTCATACCAAGTGCTATTATATTATCACCAACCTTGCTGACCTTGCCGTTAGTAACTTCTACATTACTGAATTTATCCGTTGGAAGAAGAGTTCCTGTGATCATTGTAAATGGAACATAAGCTGTCTGTGACTTTCCATTAACTTTTATAGTCTTCTTCTCATTGTTAGTGTAATCATATCTGATAGTAACCTTACCACTTTTGCCAATCATATCCTCTGGCTTTGTTTCTACACCGTTTAACTTATAAGTAACCTTCATAGATACAGGTGCACTCTTACTTGAACTGCTCTGGTTAGTTGTTGTATCACCATTAGCATCTGTCACCTTTTCTGTTACAGTTACGTGATCCTGTGTTCCATCTGCCTTACCAAACACATATACCATTTCGTCACGCGTATTTGTCTTCAATGTACTTGTGTTTGATACAGATAACTCATTTTTAATAGCATTGGATATTATGCTTTCTGTATTAGAAGCTGCCTCACTGCTTACTGCAACCTCGCTTGATATCTGATTATATGCTGTGTTTGTTCCACAGGCTGTAAGCGTTGATGCTATAAGAACAACACTCATTAATACTGAACTATATTTGAATAAAGTCTTCTTAACCATAACTATTCCTCCATTTTCTTACTTCCTGATATATTCTTATATCTGTTACGACATATACATCTTTGCCCATTCATTCATCCATCTGGCTACATATCCTGATTCTTCTTAGGCTTAAAACCAAAGCTTGTATTGATAATGAGCTTATCACATAATACGAACAATGATGGAAGTATGAATATAACAACAAACATACTTATAATCGCGCCTCGTGCCATCAATGTACATAATGAACCTATCATATCAACTGATGCTATGCAGCCAACGCCAAATGTAGCTGCGAAGAATCCAAGTGCACTAACGATAATAGATGGTATTGATGCTGCAAGTGCTGTCTGTATAGCTTCCTTCTTAGCAAGTCCCTGGCTTCTTTCCTTCTTATATCTTGTCGTCATAAGAATTGCATAATCGACTGTTGCACCAAGCTGTATAGTACCGATAACAACGGATGCTATGAATGGTATCTGTGTATGTGTGAAATAAGGAATACCCATATTTACAAATATGCAAACTCAATCGCTGCAACAAGTATAACAGGAAGTGATATTGACTTAAGTACAAACAGTATAATAACAAATATAGCTACTATTGATACTGCACTGACTGTCTTAAAGTCCTTATCTGTTATAGTTATAAGATCCTTAGTACAAGGAGCTTCTCCAACAACCATTGCTTTTGAATCATATGACTTTACAATATCATTTACCTTATTAATCTGATTGTTAATATCATCTGATGCTATCTTATAATCAGTAGCAATCATCATTATCTGATAATCCTCACCCTTAAGCTCTGATACCATCTTAGATGGAAGGAATTCCTGAGGAATACCTGACTTAAGTGCTGTATCAAGTCCGAGTGCAAACTGTACACCGTCTACATCATTAAGCTTATCAAGCATTTCATTTGCCGTATCTGTAGACATATTCGTATCTGCAAGTATCATATATATTGAATTCATATCAAAGTTTTCTTCAAGCTTCTTGTTAGCCTGTGAGCATGCAAGCTCCTCTGGAAGCGTATCAGACAGATCATAATATACTGATGTATGGCTCTGTCCATATATAGCAGGTCCTAACAACGCAAGGAAGATAATAATAAATATCCACGAATGATTTACTATAAATGCAGCAAGCTTATCAAAGCCCGGCATAACCTCTCTATGCATTGTCTTCTCTAATGCCCTGTCAAATGTAAGAATCAGGGATGGCAGTATAGTTACACATCCGATAACACCAAATATAACGCCCTTTGCCATAACAATACCAAGGTCAAGACCAAGTGTGAAGCTCATAAAACAAAGTGCAATAAAACCTGCAACAGTTGTTATAGAAGATCCGACAACTGATGTAAGTGTATTGCCAATGGCAACTGCCATCGCTTCCTTATGGTCATTTGGATACTGTGCCTTCATTTCCTTATAGCTGTGCCATAGGAATATTGAATAATCCAGCGTAACACCTAACTGGAGTACCGCTGCAAGTGCCTTTGTTATGTATGAAACCTCTCCCAAAAGGATATTTGAACCAAGGTTGTATACAATTGCCATTCCTATACTCAGCATAAAGAATACTGGCACAAGAAATGAGTCCATAAATATAGCAAGTACGATACAAACAAGCACTACCGCTATAAGTACATAAAGTGGAGTTTCTTTCTCTGAAAGATTCTTTGTATCTGTAACTACTGCTGACATACCACTTATGAATGCCTGACCTTCTGTTTCTTTTCTTATCTGTGTTATAGCATTCATAGTGTCATCACTTGAAGTTGTATTATCGAAGAATATAGCAAATAACGTTGTATCTGTGCTGTCATTCTCGAAATACTTCCTGAACTTTGAAGGTACCATTTCTGATGGAACATCCTCACCAACTATTCCTGTATAAGAAATAACCTGTGCAACATGTTCTACATTCTCTACCTTCTTGATAAGCTTATTAGCAGCTTTTGCATCCATATCCTGGACAACTACCATAGCATAGGCACCCTTATTGAAATCATCCATAAGAATGTCCTGTCCCTGCATAGTCTCAATCTCATCCGGAAGATAATACAGGATATCATAGTTAACCCTTGTATTAACATATCCAATTGCGGATGGAATAAGAAGCAGGATACTTAGAACCAGAATAGGAATTCTAAGCTTAACAATTACTTTTCCAAACTTTTCCATACATTCGCCTCATTTCTACGTCTGCGACGTCTTCTTATATATTTATCCACCTTAGTATCAGCCTTAACAGCTCTCACAGATAAATATATTGATAAAAACTCTCAAATATGACTTGTGGTCATTTTCTTTACAAACGATATTCTAACACAAAATGACTGATAGTCAATATTGAAAATGACTTTAAGTCATTTTTTATAGATTTTTTATTTTTTTCATGTTAGAATAGTTATAGCTTTAAGAAATGAGGTTTTTGTATGGGAAAACTAGAAAGTAATAAACAACAAAAAGAAACTTCTCTTTTAGATACAGCATTTAAACTTTTTACAACACAGGGGGTATCAAAAACATCTATTGCTGAGATATCACAGAAAGCTGGAATAGCCAAAGGAACCTTTTACCTTTACTTTAAAGATAAATATGACATCAGAAACAAGCTGATTTCTCATGAGGCAAGCAAACTTTTCAAGAATGCTGCTACAGCTCTTAACAGGCACATATATGAGGAGACAGCTAAAAATGCTGCTTTTACAATCTCACTTACTAATCAAATTGTATTCATTGCTGACCATATAATCAATGCTCTCAATGATAACCAGACTCTTCTTACTTTCATTTCAAAGAATCTGTCCTGGGGAATATTCAAAGAGGCTCTGACAACCAATGTTGCTGATGATGATCTTAACTTCAAAGATGTATATTACGATATGCTGTCAGAATCCGGACTTAACCTTAAAGAACCTGAAATAATGCTCTTTATGATAGTAGAACTTATAAGCTCTACTTGCTACAGTGCTATTCTCTATAAAGAACCTGCTGATATTGATACATTAAAGCTTATCTTTATAACACTATACGGGCTATTATCAATGAACACACTATCAGCAATTAAATATAGTTTCTTCTTTTTTTCTATACATAAAATAAAAAGTTCAGGATAAACATCGACTTGATGTTTATCCTGAACCTTTTTCACGTTTATCTTTAGTTTCTTCACTACTTCCCTCGTATATTACAGTATACAGACCCCCATCTGCATACTGTAATCCTGTTAACTTTTCTGCCAACCCTATATTCGGCTGACTGCAAAGCTTACTACTTTCTCATATTAAAATACCTTATTATTAAATCACTGATTTAATCAGCTTCTAATCAACTTCAATTGAAAAGATTAACTAAATTCTTTTCTTCTTGTTATCATATACAACTACTGATAATACAAGTCCTGCTGCCATCATAGCTAATACTGCATATACTGCTGTATTAGCCATATCGCCAGTTGCTGTGCTTTCACCTGACTCTGTTGCAGCATCTGTATTGCCTGTTACATCGCCTGTAGATGGCTTTTCTGGTGTAACTGGCTTCTGTTGGTTTATCAGGTGTTGAAGGTGTGTTATCATCACCCTTATTGCTATCATCTGAACCAGAATTTCCTTTTACTGTATCCTTGTATACAATTACATATGTAGAGAACTTATCTGTATTGAATGAGATAACGAGCCTGCCATCAACAGTTTCTGTCTTAGCACCCTCAAGTACCTCAGCAACTCCATTATGAAGTCTTACAATACTGTACTCTCTAGTCTTTGTTGAATCTGTATTAATAAGCTTTTCTGGTACAGTTACGCTTACTGCTACAGGATGATTTGTTTCTGTTACTTCTGTTGTAGTTTCACCAATAGTCTTGTTGATTGAGATATCAACATACTGTCCAACCACGCCATCCTTAACAGCTTCTGCTACCTTATCTTCAACTAACTTCTTATCTGTATCACTTACTGTTGCATCTGCATTGTTAACATCAAGTGTTACCTTAACGTCAGTACCATTATTATTAGCTTCTAATTCCTCAGCTGTAAGTACATCTGCTAATTCTAATTTAGCATTAACTGTTGGTGTATCGGCCTTTTCTACAGTGTCAGCTATTTCAGCCTTACCTGGCATACTTGGCTTAACTGATATTGCTTCTTACTTGTAACATCAAGTCTTGCACCTGTATTAGAAGGAGCTGCATCTGTTAATTCAAGAAGACCATGCATATCGATAGTACCGTCTTCATTTCTTGTTGGAACTACAGATACATCTACACTCTTAAACCAATCATTAGTAACTACCTTACCTTCGCTGTTTCTTGACTCTGCACCATTGAAGATGAAGTTATCTTCACTGTTGTAAGAAAAAGGAATTAAATCAGCTGTTGTTGTATAATCTGTACTTGTTGTAGAAATAAGTCCCTTAACAACCCATTCCTTTAAGTTAGTCTCTTTAGTATTAAGACCTACATTATAAACAGCACCATCACCTATTGCATTGCCAAATGATGTACAATCATATATCTGGCAGTCTGGACAGCTGTTACTTGTAATACCCTTTGCAAGGTTATTGAATGATACACAGTTCTTAAGGATATGTCCACCCTTCATATAAGAACCACCAAGCTTGAAGCCGTTACCTTCACCTGTAAGCTTAGGATCATCCTTACCTTCGTAAGATAACCATCCATTATTGTAAGCTACACAGTTTTCGATTGTAACAACACCGATTTCACCTGATATTGTCTTAGAGAAAAGATCCCATCCATCATCAATGTTGTTGTGTGATATACATCCATAGAATACATTGCCATCACCACTTGTAAGCTTAGCTGCAAAACCATCAGCATCGTTACGTCCTGGGTCGCAGTTATCAAATGACTCACAGTTCTTTACAAGGTTGTATGATGGCCATAATAAGCCCTGTCTTCCTGCTACATTATTAGCACTACCTGTTCTGCTTATCTGGATACCTGTATTCTGTGAACCTTCTACTGTACACATATCTATTGTGTTGTAGTTACCACAGATCTGGATACCTACCGATGCTGGCTTCTTGACATATATACCATATACATCCCAGTAGCTGCCTGAAATATTAAGTCCCATTCCATCAAAGATTACTTTATTAGCTTCTTCAGCTACTAACTTAATATGCTTATCTGCTGTACCTGATACGCTATAGTTAATCTTTACATCTGAACCTGTATATGTACCATTAAGTAATGTAATATACTGTCCCGGCTGTGCATACTTAACTACAGAATAGATATCCATAGGATCTTCCTTAGTACCTGCTGCACCTTCCTTACCATCTGGTGAAACATAAAGCATTTCTTTTGTATCACCAAGTACCTTATATTCTACTTTAGATGACTTCTTAATAACATCATAAGATGTAAGACTTTGTGAGTTATCTGGTGTAAATTCAGATGTTATTGTATTTTCGCCTTCCTTAACAGGAACCTTAACTCTGGCAACTTCATCTGCATTTAAAGTAACCTTATTTACTGACTTTCCATCATTATCAAATACTTCAAGAGTACCTGCTACATTAGGTGTATATATGTATTCATACTCACTTGAGTTAGCTGTACCTGTTGAAGCTACATATACAGAAGGTGTTGTCTTATCATTAGAAACATTTTCACCTACACCTGTACTTTCGCTCTTAGTGAACTTAATATCACTAATTTCTACACCAACTTTTCTTGCTGAGAATACACCTACTGCTATTGAACCATCTTCCTGTACACTAAGTGCTGCAAGATTGTCATACTTAAGTTCTTCTCCATTGCTGATAGATATCCATGCATCATTTGTCTTCTTTAATGTAAATGTGTATGTTTCACCTTCTGTAAAGTTGCTGCTTGTATTCTTAAAGCTCTGCTGTTCTGTTGTTCTTGTTACATCGTCAAAGCTTGATGTATCAATAGAATTATAACCTGTAATAGCTCTGTTACCTACAAACTTAGCCTTAACACTGTACATCTGTGTTGATATATTGTTGAAAAGCTTATGAACATAGTCAGGCTTTCCCCAATAATTGTAACCAAGCATATCTGATGCGATTACACCAAAACCTGTCTGGTTATCTGGTGTAAGTGATGTATCAGTTATCTTAAATGTTGCTGTGAGTTCAAAGTTTTCTGTATTAGGATTAATCATTGTATAATAATACTGGAAACCTTCCTCACCATCTGAAATCTTACCATTGTCTGTTGCTTTAAATGTAACAGAACCATTGCTTCCTGTAACATCCTTTGCACTTGTAAGACCTACTTTTTCAGCTGCATCATCCTTAGATGACATATCTACAGTCTGAATAACTTCTCCTGCTGCGTCCTTTACAGTTGCCTTTGTCATCTGTGCTGAACCAACTGTTGCAAAGAACCAGTCATTTGTATCATCCTGTACTACTTCAAAGTTTTCCTTAACATATGATGCTACATATGAATCAGAATTTCTCTTAGCATCAATCTTAAAATCATATTTCTTGCCTACTGTAAGACCTGTAATAGTTGCATTTCCCTTTGTGTTAGCTTCTTCTGCAACTATATACTCAGCTGCATCGCTTAACTTATATGATACTGCATATGAGTCTGCATCTGTAATATTCATCCAGTCAAGATATACTGTTCCGTTACCCTTATTCTGGGCAAGTTCGATAACTGGCTTCTTAACTGCAAGGACATAATTGTCATATTTAACTTCTTCACTTGCCTTATCAGCTTCACCAGTCCTTTGTGCAACTACCTTGAATGAATAGTTACCACTCCACTGAGGTGTGAACTTAGCTGAATCCTTCTGGCTCTTGATAACCTCTGTAGATACCTCGAAACCATTATAGAACATAGTAACCTGTACATCCTCTGCACCTTCATACTGATCTATAACTGCATCAAAATTAACAATGAAGCTGCCATCTACTACATCAACACTCTTAATGACTGGAGCTTTTACCTCTGACCAAGGTGTTGCTGCCTTTTCGCTGATTGGAGAGTAATATACTTTCCAGATCTGTGCTGTTGCTCCACCAAGGTATGCATAATATGTCTTTCCTGCCTCTACTTGCGCTGTTACTGTATTATATGTACTTGCATCCGTAGTATTCTTTACCTCTGCTGCCTTTGTTCCATCTGCAGCTACTACATAGAATGTCTTTCCTTTTCCAATCTTTGTATCTATTGAAAGAGTTCCGTTTGCTGGTGCTGTATATGTTACATAACATCCTGCTACTGGTACTGTTCCAGCTGCTAACTTTCCATCTTCTCCTGATGCTTTCTTAGAGCCTGCCTTTGCATTATCTCCTAATGCTGAGAAGCCATCTTCAAATGTCTTTTCATCTGTGGCATTATTGTTTGACCAGCCATCTCCGCATAATGTAAGTCCATTATCTCCATTAGCCGCTGCAAGTATATCTGCTGCTGACCATGAAACAACTGACTTATCAGTTTCTGCTGTCGCTGCCTTTACTACATCAGTATTATTAAACATTGTAAATGGCATAATGCTTACAACCATTAATACTGCAAGAACAAGCGACATAACTTTTCTTGTCTTCTTCTTCATAACTTCCTCCTGATATATATTTGATTCACATTTCCAAAAAACTGTACAATATAAACAATTCCTCAATTAAAACAATCAATTCTTTAAATAATTATTATAACATTGCCCAAAAAACGCCTTTTCTTTTTTGTAACACTTTTATAATTATTTTTCTTTTACACAATATTTTTTAGAAATATTTCACAAGTAAACGTATTATATCTCATTTATTATAATAAAGCAACCTATTTTACATAAGTTTTGTAACATTTTTGTAACAAAAATAATTTTATTCACTTTCAAGCAGCTTATTGTATATATCCCTCTTAGATACACCTCTGTCCTTAGCTGCTGCCTTCATAGCTTCCTTCTTATCCATCCCCTGGTCCATATACATCTGTACATGCTCCATCTCAGACATAGCCTTCCACTTATCCTGTTCCTCCTGCTTTATCGCATCACGGCTCTTACCTGCGATAACAAGAACAAACTCGCCTCTTGGCTCATTCACTTCATAATACTCACAGGCTCCATCAAGTGTTGTCACCATACTGTTTTCATATCTTTTCGTAAGCTCCTTGCACACTGTTATTGCACGTTCACCACCAAGCACTGTGCTAAGCTCCTTAAGTGTCTTTAACAGCCTGTGAGGTGCTTCATATATAATCATTGTTCTTGTTTCTGACTCAAGCTCTGAAAGTATGTCTTTTCTCTCATTTTTGTCCGATGGAAGAAATGCTTCAAATGCAAATCTTCTTGTAGCCTGTCCTGACATTGTTAGTGCTGTTATACAAGCTGCTGCCCCAGGCACACTTGATACCTTTATACCTGCCTCAAGCGCTGTCGTACAAGCTCCTCTCCAGGATCTGATATGCCAGGTGTTCCTGCATCAGTTATAACGGCCACATTTTCACCCTTAAGCATTTTCTCAACTAATGTCTTTGCCTTGTCATACTTGTTATACTCATGATAACTAGTCATTGGCGTATTTATTTCAAAATGATTAAGCAGCTTTATACTGTTTCTCGTATCCTCTGCTGCTATAACATCAACCTCTTTTAATATTCTTAACACCCTGAATGTTATATCCTCAAGATTTCCTATAGGTGTCGCACATAAATATAACTGTCCTATACCCTGCTTATGCCTTTATCCGATTCCAATATATCTTTATTATCCATACAAACACCCTTTCATATTATAGTATCCATTTAATAGTCTTCCATTTAATAAGCTTGCATTAATTTATAACCTTCCAGATTATTCATATCCGAAATCATCCCAGATTCATTCTTTCATTCCATACATATCCAGAAGCTCTGCTGTATAACTTCCGTCTTTATTATATACAATAAGTGGTTCCTCCACTTTAAGCTGTGAATTTCCACCTTTAACTGCCTCTATAAGCACCATATTGGCAGGCTTATCCACATATGGATATACAAGCCTCATTCGTTTAGGCTCTAAGTGGTTGTTCTTCATAGATGTAAATATATCTACTAATCTTGATGGCCTGTGCACCATATACATATGCCCCTTAAACCTTAAGACACTTAGATGCCTCTCTTACTACATCTTCAAGACTACATAAAAGCTCATGCCTTGCTATGGCCTTTGCACTTTCAGGATTAACTATTCCATGATTCTCATTCATATATGGTGGATTACTTGTCACAACATTAAAAGAAGCCCCACCAAATATACGTGAAGCTTCCTTAATATCACCCTGAACCATATTTACGTGATCAGAAAGGTTATTCAAACTGACATTTCTTGCTGCAAGATTGAAGCTTATATCCTGTATCTCAAGTCCTGTATACATACCACCAGGATTCTTAGCCTGCATAAGGATAGGTATTATACCATTCCCTGTACCAAGATCCAGCACCTTATCATTCTTTCCTGCTTTTGCAAATGTAGACAATAAAACAGCATCCATACCAAAACAGAACACATCTGTATTCTGGATTAACTTAAGATTATCCCTGCATAAATCATCTATTCGTTCATTAGCATTAATCTTATATTCTGCATTAATACAAGCTTCTGCATTTATCTTAACATCAGTCATCATTGATATGGGCTTTTCCTTCCTTTCTCTCAAGCTCTTCAAGCTCTTTTAACTCTTTATCATCTATGTTCATTCTGTCGTTTTTTCTTTTAGGCTTAAATCGCAGCTCTGAAACAGGATATTCCCTTATTTCTTTTTCATCGCCATCAAGTGTTACTATAACTTAACAAGCTGTCTTAATACATTGACACTTGACACCTCACCTTTAAGCTTCTCAGGAGTGGTTACATAATCTCCTACACTTGGAAGATGGCTGTTAAGCTCTTCATAAGTTTCCTGCTCATTCTTAAGGCAGCACATAAGTCGTCCACACACACCTGATATTTTAGATGGATTAAGTGAGAGATTCTGCTCCTTTGCCATCTTAATAGATACTGGTACGAACTCTGGCATATATGTTGCACAGCACAGTGGTCTTCCACATGAACCTATACCACCTAGAATCTTAGTTTCATCCCTTACACCTATCTGCCTTAACTCTATACGTGTCTTAAACACTGATGCAAGATCCTTAACAAGCTCCCTGAAATCTATTCTTCCATCTGCTGTAAAGTAGAACAATACTTTATTATTATCAAATGTATACTCAACCTTGATAAGCTTCATAGTAAGATTATGTTTCTTAATCTTTTCCAGACATATCTTATAGGCTTCCTTTTCTTTTTCCCTGTTCTTTGCTTCTCTTTCATCATCCTCCAGAGTAGCTATCCTTATAATCGCTTTGAGTGGCTGGACTACATCACTGTCTTCAACTTCTCTCTCTCCAAGTACAACAGAACCATACTCAACACCACGCGCTGTTTCAACTATAACGTGCTGGCCAACCTCAACACTATATTTGCCAGGTGCAAAGAAATATATCTTTCCCACCTGTCTGAATCTAACTCCAACAACCTTAGTCATTTTAATCTCCATTCTTGCGCTGCTTCTCAGCGCATCTCAAGTTTGTGCGTAAGCACAAATCTTGCGTGTGAAAAATCTTATTTTTCACACTATTCTCCTAACCTTTAGTCAGTTTATTTGCATTTAATGTGCGTTGAAACTTCCATAAAGCCACATCCATGACTTTTTATTTCATTTTCAATGTTGTCATTCTCATATTGTCATATCCAATATATTACATCTTAACTTATACCTACATAGCCTCTTTCATAGCCATAATAAGAAGCTCTATACATAAATCAAAGTTAACATTAGCTTTGAGTCTTATTCTCACCTTATCTATGGAATTAAGTATATCCTGAATGCCCTCATATGACATAATCTGTGCCTGTGACTTAATAAGCGATATTTCATCACTGAATATAAGATAATTCGTATCATTTGTACTCTTAAACAATAACACATCCCTAAACCACATAGCCATAAGATCAAGATAATCATCTATTGTAAGCTTATAATTCGTTATGTCTTTAACTACAGACATAATCTCTGCTGATGACATCTCCTTAGCATTCTTTATAACATGCATGACATCCTGCTTAAGATGTGCAAACTCTGTACTTTCTACAATCGTTTTTGCACGTCCTATCTTTCCCTGTGCGAAATTCGCTGCAAACCTGCATTCATACTCTGATATATCATAATTGCTTTTAAGATATTCCTCTACAACACTATCCTTTATAGGTCTTAAATCAAGCATTACACATCTTGATAATATTGTCTGAAGGAATATATCTGCGTTGGTTGTAAGAAATATTACGATACCATAGACCGGTGGTTCTTCTATAGTCTTAAGAAGTGCGTTCTGTGCTGCAACTGTGAGCTTTTCAGCCTCATCTATAATATATATCTTATATCTGCTTGAATATGGCTTAATCTGCATATCAGATATTATCTGGTCTCTTACATCATCAACACCAATACTTGTTGGTTTCTCATGCTTAACCCATATAATATCAGGCTGGCTGCCTGAATCTGCCTGTATGCAGGAATGACATTTATTACATGGATTAACTGTCTCTTCCATATTCTCACACTGCAGAGTCTTAGCAAATATTCCTGCTAACATCTTTTTTCCTGAACCAAGTCCGCCATTTATAATATATGCGTGTGATACTTACCAAGCTTAATGGCACTCTGCATATGCTCTTTAATTGTTTCATATCCATAAATATCTGAAAAACTACTCATTTTGTTTATTCCTGCATCTTTCTACTTCTTTTTATATGACTATGCTGTGATATCAAGAAGAAGCCCCCTTATATCATCTATCCTTCCAACGATTTCAAGGTGATTCTTTTCTTCTTTAACAAGTTCACCTGCAAGTTCATCAAGATTCTTATCAACAAGCTTGACTATGCATATACTCTGTGACGGCCTCTTCTGTCAAGAAAGTTCTCTCTTGAAAACTTATGCGAACGGTTAACTACCTCATTTAAAAAGCCTTTTACGAGTTCTCTGTACTTACGCATATCTTTAATATCCATATGCTTAGCAATCTTTTCTCCCTGCTCAGTAATCTCCTGCATCATATTACCAAGCTTTTCCTGAAGGTCTTTTTCTTCAATATTACTTATTAATGTAAACTTGAAACTATCATCTGAACTTGCTGTGCTTTTTACACTCTGTATCTGAGATGACGCTTTAATATCATTAACTTTAATATCCATAGCAAACTCCAATCATATAACATATTATCATAAATACAGCATTAAAACAATCTTGTCTTTATTTCCTCTTTTATATTATATATACATTCATCAATTGAGCCGTTATTACTGAATCTTTTAACAATACCGGCATTTCTTATATTTTCCTCTGAAAAATCAACGCTGTCAGCTAAAAATCTTCTGCACATTTCCTCGTAATGTGGAACATCCTGCTCCTGTTCTCTCTTAATAGCCCTCTGCAGTCTTAGTCCATCTTCTACTTCAATATATATCGGAAGCATACACTCTTTTCCAAAGTACTCCACGAATTTGTTATATGCCTCTATTGTTCCAATAACTATGTAACGCTTTCCACTTCCAGACTCTATCTGACCATCATCTGCTGTGAAATATTTCCACTCTCCGTATACAGTCTGATATTTTCTCATTTCAATGATTTTATTATTTTTCTCAAACTCGCAGTACTTTGTTATCATTCTACAAAATAATACTCAACCCCATCTGTTTCACCAGCTCTCATAGGCGTGTTGTATACATGGTTATTGTACTTAACCAAGTGTTTCA
>ENA-OQIG01000814-OQIG01000814.1-human-gut-metagenome-genome-assembly--contig:-NODE-814-length-16100-cov-2.329368_pt1 | contig 16100 bp, 18 predicted proteins | sample MGYA00242576_ERZ504741 | MGnify/ENA primary metagenome ERZ504741 (study PRJEB26092, sample SAMD00036436) | human gut metagenome | host: Homo sapiens | study: EMG produced TPA metagenomics assembly of... | reverse complement strand
CTGGGGCGATGATTTTTACACCGTCGGGCGTCCCCATCCGATGATCGACCCGACCTTACGCAACCTGTTAATTGCCGATCTCGGCGCTAAACCGCAAGTGCGCGTGTTGCTGCTTGATGTCGTGATTGGCTTCGGTGCGACTGCCGATCCTGCCGCCTCACTGGTAAGCGCTTGGCAAAAAGCCTGTGCCGCGCGTTCAGACAATCAACCACTGTATGCCATTGCCACGGTGACAGGCACTGAACGTGACCCGCAATGCCGCTCGCAGCAAATCGCCACGCTGGAAGATGCGGGGATCGCGGTAGTGAGTTCGCTGCCGGAAGCCACCTTGCTGGCGGCAGCGTTAATTTATCCGCTCTCGCCTGCCGCACAGCAACATACACCGTCATTACTGGAAAACGTCGCCGTGATTAACATCGGATTACGCAGCTTTGCGCTGGAGCTACAAAGCGCCAGCAAACCGGTTGTGCATTACCAATGGTCGCCAGTTGCCGGCGGCAATAAAAAACTGGCTCGTTTATTAGAACGTTTGCAATAAGGGGTTCCCATGTTTACATCAGTGGCGCAAGCCAATGCTGCGGTTATCGAACAAATTCGTCGTGCTCGTCCACACTGGCTGGATGTGCAACCGGCTTTTTCACTTATCAGCGAACTAAACGAGGGCAAAACACTGCTTCACGCCGGGCCGCCAATGCGCTGGCAGGAGATGACCGGACCCATGAAAGGGGCGTGCGTGGGCGCATGTCTGTTCGAAGGCTGGGCGAAAGATGAAGCGCAGGCACTGGCGATGCTGGAGCAGGGGGAAGTGAACTTCATTCCTTGTCACCATGTGAATGCCGTCGGGCCAATGGGCGGCATTACTTCTGCCAGTATGCCGATGCTGGTGGTCGAGAACGTGACCGACGGCAACCGGGCGTACTGCAACCTCAACGAAGGTATCGGCAAAGTGATGCGTTTTGGCGCTTACGGCGAAGATGTCCTGACTCGCCATCGCTGGATGCGCGATGTGTTAATGCCAGTATTAAGCGCGGCGCTGGGGCGCATGGAGCGCGGTATCGATCTCACGGCGATGATGGCGCAGGGCATTACGATGGGCGATGAGTTCCATCAACGCAATATTGCTTCCTCTGCACTGTTAATGCGTGCGCTGGCCCCACAAATTGCTCGCCTCGATCATGATAAACAGCACATCGCCGAAGTGATGGATTTCCTCAGCGTGACCGATCAGTTCTTCCTCAACCTCGCGATGGCTTACTGCAAGGCGGCGATGGATGCTGGCGCGATGATCCGCGCAGGCAGCATCGTCACGGCAATGACCCGCAACGGCAATATGTTCGGGATTCGGGTAAGCGGGCTGGGCGAACGCTGGTTTACTGCGCCTGTAAACACTCCGCAAGGTCTGTTTTTCACCGGCTTCTCGCAGGAGCAGGCGAACCCGGATATGGGCGATAGCGCGATTACCGAAACCTTTGGTATCGGAGGTGCGGCAATGATCGCAGCGCCTGGCGTAACGCGCTTTGTCGGTGCGGGTGGCATGGAAGCGGCCAGAGCGGTATCTGAAGAGATGGCGGAAATTTACCTTGAGCGCAATATGCAGTTGCAGATCCCAGGCTGGGATTTTCAGGCGCGTGCCTGGGACTGGACATTCGTCGCGTGGTAGAAACCGGCATTACGCCACTCATCAATACCGGTATCGCCCATAAAGAGGCGGGGATCGGGCAGATTGGCGCAGGCACTGTGCGGGCACCGCTGGCGTGTTTTGAACAGGCGCTGGAAGCACTGGCTGAAAGCATGGGGATTGGTTGAGGAACGCGCAATGACGATCATCCATCCTCTGCTTGCCAGCCGTAGTGCACCGAATTATCGCCAGTCCTGGCGGTTAGCGGGAGTGTGGCGACGGGCGATTAACCTGATGACGGAAAGCGGCGAACTGTTAACGCTGCATCGTCAGGGTAGTGGTTTCGGCCCCGGAGGATGGGTGCTTCGCCGCGCGCAATTCGATGCGTTATGCGGTGGATTATGCGGCAATGAACGACCACAGGTTGTGGCTCAAGGGATTCGCCTCGGGCGTTCACGGTTAAACAGCCACAGCGTTATTGTTTGCTGCGTATTACGCCGCCTGCGCATCCTCAACCGCTTGCAGCTGCATGGATGCAACGCGCGGAGGAAACCGGGCTTTTCGGGCCACTGGCGTTGGCGGCAGGCGATCCGCTGCCTGCTGAGTTACGCCAGTTTCGTCACTGTTTTCAGGCCGCGCTCAATGGCGTTAAGACCGACTGGCGGCACTGGCTGGGTAAAGGCCCCGGATTAACGCCAAGTCATGATGACACGCTGAGCGGAATGCTGCTGGCGGCCTGGTATTATGGTGCTTTAGATGCGCGCTCCGGTCGCCAGTTTTTTGCCTGTTCCGACAATCTTCAACTCGTTACCACAGCGGTGAGCGTCAGTTATTTACGTTATGCCGCGCAAGGATATTTCGCCTCGCCACTCCTGCACTTTGTCCATGCTCTGAGTTGCCCGAAACGTACCGCTGTTGCGATTGATTCGCTGCTGGCGCTGGGGCATACGTCAGGGGCAGATACACTGCTGGGGTTCTGGCTTGGTCAACAATTATTACAAGGAAAACCATGAAAACACTGGTTGTAGCTCTTGGGGGCAATGCCTTGCTTCAGCGCGGTGAGGCGCTGACGGCAGAAAATCAATATCGCAATATCGCCAGTGCTGTACCTGCGCTGCGCGCCTGGCCCGTTCTTATCGGCTGGCGATTGTTCACGGCAACGGGCCGCAGGTGGGGCTGCTGGCGTTACAGAATCTGGCGTGGAAAGAAGTGGAACGTATCGCTGGATGTGCTGGTGGCAGAAAGTCAGGGGATGATTGGCTATATGCTGGCGCAGAGTTTGAGCGCACAGCCGCAGATGCCGCCTGTCACGACGGTGCTGACGCGCATTGAAGTTTCGCCTGATGATCCGGCGTTTTTGCAGCCAGAGAAGTTTATCGGTCCGGTCTATCAGCCAGAAGAACAAGAGGCACTGGAAGCAGCTTACGGCTGGCAGATGAAACGTGATGGTAAATATTTGCGCCGGGTGGTGGCGTCTCCGCAACCGCGTAAATTCTCGACAGCGAAGCCATCGAGTTGTTGCTCAAAGAGGGGCATGTGGTGATTTGCAGTGGCGGCGGCGGTGTGCCTGTGACGGATGACGGGGCAGGGAGTGAAGCGGTGATTGATAAAGATCTCGCCGCTGCGTTGCTCGCCGAGCAAATTAACGCCGATGGACTGGTGATCCTCACCGATGCTGATGCGGTATATGAAAACTGGGGAACGCCGCAGCAACGTGCCATTCGCCATGCCACACCGGATGAGTTAGCGCCATTTGCCAAAGCCGATGGTTCGATGGGGCCGAAGGTAACGGCGGTGAGTGGCTATGTCAGAAGCCGTGGCAAACCTGCGTGGATTGGGGCGTTATCGCGGATTGAAGAGACGCTGGCGGGCGAAGCGGGGACCTGTATTTCGCTGTAGTGATGAGAGCATCCGGCAATCGGTGCACCATGCCTGATGCGACGCTTGACGCGTCTTATCAGGCCTACAACCGGTGCCGCATCCGGCAATTGGTGCACAATGCCTGATGCGATGCTTGACGCATCTTATCAGCCTACAATGGGTACCGGATCGGTAGGCCGGATAAGGCGTTTACGCCGCATCCGGCAAGAATAGAGCACCAGTAACCGAACTTACTCTGCGCCCAAATCACGCCGCTGGCATATTCCGGCGGCAGCAGCGGGATTAAGGCTTCCAGCGTCGCAGTCAGACGCGATGTGTCGCTGTCGGTCAAATTCAGATGCCCCACTTACGCCCCGGACGGACTTCTTTGTCGTACCAGTGCAGATGCACCAGCGGCAATTTCAGCCAGTCATAATTCACATCGCTACCAATCAGATTGATCATCACCGACGGACTATTCACTACTGGTTGCGGTAACGGCAGATCGGTAATCGCCCGCAGATGCAGCTCAAACTGGCTGATGCTGGCACCGTTTTGTGTCCAGTGACCGCTGTTATGCACACGCGGAGCCAGTTCGTTGATCAGCAGACCTTGCGGGGTGACAAAACACTCCATCGCCATCACGCCCACATAGCCCAGCTCCTGCATAATCGCCGACAGCATCTCTTCGGCTTGCGCCTGCTGCTGTGCGTTGGCCTGCGGAAAAGCGACGCTGGTGCGCAAAATACCGTCCTGATGCAGGTTATGCGTCAGCGGATAAAACACGGTGCTGCCATCAAAGCCGCGCGCGCCAACCAGCGACACTTCACCAGAGAAGTTAATGCCCTGCTCGACAATACATTCGCCGTAACACTCTGCCGGTAACTGTTCGGTTTCATTTGCGCGTAAACGCCATTGACCGCGACCGTCATAACCACCAGTGCGACGCTTAACAATCGCCAGCTCACCTAAACGATCAAACACCGCAGGCCACTCGCTGCGTTCGGCAAGTAACTGCCACGGTGCAGTCGGCAGGTGGAGCTTATCGAAAAGCTGCTTCTGAGTCAGACGGTCAGCAATAATCGGGAACACATCGCGGTTCACAAAGGCCGGATGGCGCGCCAGCTCGCGGGTTAATGCGGTTTCCGGCCAGCGTTCTATCTCAGCGGTAATCACGCTTTGTTGAAAAGGCACCGCCGCCGGTTCAGCGTCCAGCCCGACTGGCCAGACAGCAATGCCTAACGGTTCGCCTGCCTGACGCAGCATACGGCCTAACTGCCCGTTACCGAGGACGCAAACCTGTTTCATGCCGCACCTCGCGGGTCCGGGTTTTCCAGCACTTCGTCGGTCTGGGCTTTGCGCCAGTCATTCAGACGCTGGTGCAGTTCTTTATCATGAGTCGCAAGAATTTGTGCTGCCAGTAACGCCGCGTTTGCCGCGCCAGCTTTACCAATCGCCAGCGTACCCACCGGAATGCCGCGCGGCATTTGTACGATGGAGTAGAGGCTATCGACACCGCTCAGTGCGGCGCTCTGTACTGGCACGCCCAGCACCGGCACCAGCGTTTTGGCGGCAATCATGCCTGGCAGATGCGCTGCGCCGCCTGCGCCCGCAATAATCACCTGATAACCGTTCTCTTCGGCGCTTTCGGCGAAGCTGAACAGTTTATCGGGGGTGCGGTGAGCAGAAACCACTTCAACGTGGTGCGGGACATTCAGGATTTCGAAGATTTCGGCGGCGAACTGCATGGTAGCCAGTCGCTTTTGGACCCCATCACGATGGCGACACGCGCCGGATTATTGCGGGAAGACATGCGTCTTAAAACTCCTGTGGTGCACAACTCTCGGCTTTAGAGGGCACAGAGAATAGCACGGAAAGAGAGCAAGGAAAACGGTTGCGTGGCTGTGAAATCAGCAAAGTTGCGGGTTTTTTAAAACGGAAAATGAATTAGCTCAACGTCATCCGCCGTGACTTTCACCATCGAACCTTCCGTATGCCAGGCACCCAGTACCACGCGAAAAGCAGGTTGCTGATTGGCGATAAGTTCATGCACCGCCGGGCGATGGGTATGCCCGTGGATCAGCCATTGCACCTGATGTTTTTCCATCGCACTGACTACCGCGTTTTGGTTAACGTCCATGATCGCCAGCGATTTACTGCTATTGGCTTCTTTACTGTTCGCGCGCATTCGCGCGGCAATGCGTTTGCGCACAAACAACGGCAGAGCGAGGAATAGCATTTGCAGCCAGGGTTTGTGGACTTTGGCGCGAAAAGCCTGATAACCCGCGTCATCGGTGCACAGCGTGTCGCCATGCATAATCAACACCCGGCGACCATAAAGTTCGAGCACCTTTCTTCCGGCAATAATGTCATGCCGCTTTCACGGGCAAAGCGTTTGCCGAGCAGAAAATCACGGTTGCCATGAATGAAATAACAGGGAACGCCGGAATCGGACACCGCTTTGATCGCTGCCGCCATCTGGCGATGGAGTGGGTTGGGATCGTCGTCGCCAATCCATGCTTCAAACAGATCGCCAAGAATATACAGCGCGTCGGCCTTGCGGGCTTCCCCCGCTAAAAAACGCAGAAAACCGGCGGTGATCGCCGGTTCTTCCACGCAGAGATGAAGATCTGCAATAAAGAGTGTCGCCACGATTACTCGCTAACGGTCACGCTTTCAATGATAACGTCTTCTTTTGGCACGTCCTGGTGCATACCGCTACGACCGGTTGCAACACCTTTGATTTTGTCTACCACGTCCATGCCGTCAACCACTTCAGCAAACACGCAGTAGCCCCAACCTTGCACTTTCGCCAGAGAAGTTCAGGAAGTCGTTATCAACCACGTTGATGAAGAACTGTGCAGTTGCAGAGTGCGGAGCCTGAGTACGTGCCATTGCCAGCGTACCACGGGTATTTTTCAGGCCGTTGTTGGCTTCGTTTTTGATCGGTTCTTTGGTGGCTTTTTGTTTCATGCCCGGTTCAAAACCGCCGCCCTGAATCATAAAGCCGTTGATAACACGGTGGAAAATGGTGTTGTTGTAAAAACCTTCGCGGCAGTAGTCCAGGAAGTTTTTAACTGTTTCAGGTGCTTTATCGTCAAAAGTTTTGATGACAATATCGCCGTGATTGGTGTGGAAAGTAACCATTTTTGCATCCTGTTCCGTTTGATTGGTGCTTCAACCCAGTTCGGGTCATATATAGGGTGGTGTTATAGCATAACCGCACGATCGGATCATCACGCAATGTATGCTGATTCGCGCGGGAAATATGGGTATTATACGCAACTCAATTACCCACACATGTCTAAACGGAATCTTCGATGCTAAAAATCTTCAATACTCTGACACGCCAAAAAGAGGAATTTAAGCCTATTCACGCCGGGGAAGTCGGCATGTACGTGTGTGGAATCACCGTTTACGATCTCTGTCATATCGGTCACGGGCGTACCTTTGTTGCTTTTGACGTGGTTGCGCGCTATCTGCGTTTCCTCGGCTATAAGCTGAAGTATGTGCGCAACATTACCGATATCGACGACAAAATCATCAAACGCGCCAATGAAAATGGCGAAAGCTTTGTGGCGCTGGTGGATCGCATGATCGCCGAAATGCACAAAGATTTTGATGCGTTGAACATTCTGCGCCCGGATATGGAGCCGCGCGCGACGCACCATATCGCAGAAATTATTGAACTCACTGAACAACTGATCGCCAAAGGTCACGCTTATGTGGCGGACAACGGCGACGTGATGTTCGACGTCCCGACCGATCCAACTTATGGCGTGCTGTCGCGTCAGGATCTCGACCAGCTGCAGGCAGGCGCGCGCGTTGACGTGGTCGACGACAAACGCAACCCAATGGACTTCGTTCTGTGGAAGATGTCGAAAGAGGGCGAACCGAGCTGGCCGTCTCCGTGGGGCGCGGGTCGTCCTGGCTGGCACATTGAATGTTCGGCAATGAACTGCAAGCAGCTGGGTAACCACTTTGATATCCACGGCGGCGGTTCAGACCTGATGTTCCCGCACCACGAAAACGAAATCGCGCAGTCCACCTGTGCCCATGATGGTCAGTATGTGAACTACTGGATGCACTCGGGATGGTGATGGTTGACCGCGAGAAGATGTCCAAATCGCTGGGTAACTTCTTTACCGTGCGCGATGTGCTGAAATACTACGACGCGGAAACCGTGCGTTACTTCCTGATGTCGGGCCACTATCGCAGCCAGCTGAACTATAGCGAAGAGAACCTGAAGCAGGCGCGTGCGGCGCTGGAGCGTCTCTACACTGCGCTGCGCGGCACAGATAAAACCGTTGCGCCTGCCGGTGGCGAAGCGTTTGAAGCGCGCTTTATTGAAGCGATGGACGACGATTTCAACACCCCGGAAGCCTATTCCGTGCTGTTTGATATGGCGCGTGAAGTAAACCGTCTGAAAGCAGAAGATATGGCAGCGGCGAATGCAATGGCATCTCACCTGCGTAAACTTTCCGCCGTATTGGGCCTGCTGGAGCAAGAACCGGAAGCGTTCCTGCAAAGCGGCGCGCAGGCAGACGACAGCGAAGTGGCTGAGATTGAAGCGTTAATTCAACAGCGTCTGGATGCCCGTAAAGCGAAAGACTGGGCGGCGGCAGATGCGGCGCGTGACCGTCTTAATGAGATGGGGATCGTGCTGGAAGATGGCCCGCAAGGGACCACCTGGCGTCGTAAGTAATTGCGCTATTGCCGGATGCGAGTTTTCGCATCCGGTTATCGTCTGCGCCACCACAACATTCCCATCAGTAGCATCCCCGGCAACCACACCCACATCAATTCAGAAATAATCACCTGATGCCCGTACGCTGTGGTGTAACGAGACAATGCAAACGGCGCGACTTTAATCACCTGCCAGGGAGCGAAAAGCGTTCATCTGACCACGGCCACAGCCAGCCAACCCCTTTACCGCCAGTGGTTACCGAATCCAGCAAGCTGTGCGATAGCAACGAGACGGTTAAAAACAGCCAGCAGCGAATCAGCCCAGCCCTGAACCATCGACGTCCAATCAGCACACATAACAGCGGGACAACAAACGCAAACACCAGCGAATGGGTAAACCCGCGATGACCAAAAACATTGCCGTAAGCAACGCCAAAATTAAACGACAAGACGTCGGCATCGGGCAGCATCGCAGGATGATTCCGGCAAATAACAGGCGCGGAGGGATGACTTTCGAACCCAACCCTAAACCAATGCATAGGGGAACGGCGGCGTGCGTAATAACGGTTGGCATGATGGTCGCTTCGGCAAAATGTCGATGCTATCAGCATGGATGAACGGGGCGTAGAGGGCAAAAGTCTGAAAAGAGAACCGGCCTGTTGATACAGGCCGGGAAAGGAATCAGGCAACAACCTGTACGCTGTGACCTGCAAAACTCACTGTCTGACCGGCGACGATTTTGCAGCGTTTGCGCGTTTCAACCGCACCGTCGACTTTCACCTGGCCTTCGGCAATCGCGATTTTCGCCTGCGCGCCGCTTTCGCTCCAGCCTTCCAGTTTCAGCAAGTCGCACAGCTCAACGTGCGGATGTTTACCTAAAGAAAATGTCGCCATGTTACTCATCCTGTGGATCATGATATTCAACGCACGCCTGTAGCGTGTTTTCAATCAGCGTGGCAACCGTCATCGGGCCAACGCCGCCGGGAACAGGCGTAATGTATGAGCGCGTTTAGCCGCGTCTTCAAACACGACGTCGCCCACAACTTGCCATTTTCCAGACGGTTGATGCCGACATCAATCACAATTGCGCCTTCTTTGATCCAGTCACCGGGAATAAAGCCTGGCTTGCCAACGGCAACGATCAATAGATCGGCATTTTCTACGTGATGACGCAGATTTTAGTGAAGCGGTGAGTCACTGTAGTGGTGCAACCTGCCAGCAGCAGTTCCATGCTCATCGGGCGGCCAACGATATTCGATGCGCCAATCACCACGGCGTTGAGGCCGAAGGTATCAATGTTGTAACGCTCAAGCAGCGTGACGATACCGCGCGGGGTGCAGGGACGCAGACGCGGCGCGCGCTGGCACAGGCGACCGACGTTGTAAGGATGGAAACCGTCCACGTCTTTGTCCGGATGAATACGTTCCAGCACTTTGACGTTATCAATACCCGCCGGTAACGGCAGTTGAACCAGAATGCCATCGATGGTGTTGTCGGCATTCAGCGTATCGATAAGCTCCAGCAGCTCCGCTTCGCTGGTGGTTTCCGGGAGGTCATAAGAGCGGGAGACGAACCCGACTTCTTCACAAGCCTTGCGTTTGCTTGCGACATAAATTTGCGATGCAGGGTTACTACCCACCAGCACAACGGCCAGTCCTGGTGCCCGCAGTCCGGCTGCAATACGCGCCTGAACTTTTTGAGCAACTTCAGAGCGCACCTGCTGCGCAATCGTTTTACCGTCAATAATCTTTGCTGCCATCAGAGAGAGGATTCCATCTGTTACGTAGGTCGAAGGGGATGCGCCTATTTTGTCAGAAGCGGGGCGCGCTGTCAGGTTTCGTTTCAGATTTATCGCGTGAAGCGACCTCTTGCGAAGGTGAGGCGCACCGTCGCTGAGACTGAAAGCTTCATTTTTCGTCCATGATGGCGTTGTAAATCTGGAACTGATTTATTTCCTTGTCTAAGGATTAAGATAATTTAAGAAATACTTGACAATATAAAAAGAATTTTCAGCCTGGTAATTTACCGCTTCAGGTCTATATTTGTGTTGAATATATTATGCGCGGAAGTATTCATCTAACGGGGCTCTCTATTTTTTTAGAATAGAGTGCATATTTTCAATTAAGACATTCTTAGAGGATAAAAAGGAATTTACTACTATCAGTGTCTTAAATAAAGTAATCGGTTATATACGGATGTGGAGTCGATAAATGAGATTGAAGGAATATATATGAAATTAAGATTTATTTCGTCTGCGCTGGCTGCCGCACTATTCGCCGCTACGGGTAGTTATGCTGCCGTTGTAGATGGCGGTACAATTCACTTTGAAGGCGAACTGGTGAATGCTGCCTGTTCAGTGAATACTGACTCGGCAGACCAGGTTGTCACACTCGGTCAATATCGTACCGATTATTTTCAATGCTGTTGGTAATACCTCTGATTAATTCCATTCACCATTCAGTTGAACGACTGCGATCCTGTTGTTGCCGCTAATGCTGCCGTTGCATTTTCTGGTCAGGCTGATGCAATCAATGATAATTTATTAGCCATTGCATCCAGTACCAATACAACAACAGCAACGGGTGTCGGTATTGAAATACTTGATAATACATCCGCAATTCTCAAACCTGATGGGAATAGCTTCTCAACCAACCAGAACTTGATCCCCGGGACCAACGTTCTTCATTTTTCTGCACGTTATAAAGGCACCGGTACAAGTGCATCAGCAGGGCAAGTAAATGCTGACGCGACTTTTATTATGAGATATGAATAATCAAAACCACGTTGTTTTGAATTATATATCACGTCTTATAACAAAGTAATGTACCGGTTGTCTGAAGCGGTATGGTGGCAATGTAAATCGAAATCATGTTCACTTTGTATCATGCCGCTTTATTAAATAAAAAGGGAATGATGTGTTGTAAGAAACCAAAGCAATCATTTCTTTATATTCCTTATTTTTGCCGTCAGGAATACACAAGGCGTATTAACTATGATGACTAAAATAAAGTTATTGATGCTCATTATATTTTATTTAATCATTTCGGCCAGCGCCCATGCTGCCGGAGGGATCGCATTAGGTGCCACGCGTATTATTTATCCCGCTGATGCTAAACAGACTGCGGTATGGATTAGAAATAGCCATACCAATGAGCGCTTTCTGGTCAATTCGTGGATTGAAAACAGCAGCGGTGTAAAAGAAAGTCATTCATCATTACACCGCCACTGTTTGTTAGTGAACCCAAAAGCGAAAATACTTTGCGTATTATTTACACCGGTCCACCGCTGGCAGCAGATCGTGAGTCTCTGTTCTGGATGAATGTTAAGACGATCCCTTCGGTAGATAAAAATGCATTGAACGGCAGGAATGTTTTGCAACTGGCGATTTTATCGCGCATGAAATTATTTCTCCGTCCAATTCAATTACAAGAATTACCCGCAGAAGCGCCGGACACACTCAAGTTTTCGCGATCCGGTAACTATATCAATGTTCATAATCCATCACCTTTTTATGTCACCCTGGTTAACTTACAAGTGGGCAGCCAAAAGTTGGGGAATGCTATGGCTGCACCCAGAGTTAATTCACAAATTCCCTTACCCTCAGGAGTGCAGGGAAAGCTGAAATTTCAGACCGTTAATGATTATGGTTCAGTAACTCCGGTCAGAGAAGTGAACTTAAACTAACCGAATCATCTGACAATATCAGAGCTAATTATGAAAATACCCACTACTACGGATATTCCGCAGAGGTATACCTGGTGTCTGGCCGGAATTTGTTATTCATCTCTTGCCATTTTACCCTCCTTTTTAAGCTATGCGGAAAGTTATTTCAACCCGGCATTTTTATTAGAGAATGGCACATCCGTTGCTGATTTATCGCGCTTTGAGAGAGGTAATCATCAACCTGCGGGCGTGTATCGGGTGGATCTCTGGCGTAATGATGAGTTCATTGGTTCGCAGGATATCGTATTTGAATCGACAACAGAAAATACAGGTGATAAATCAGGTGGGTTAATGCCCTGTTTTAACCAGGTACTTCTTGAACGAATTGGCCTTAATAGCAGTGCATTTCCCGAGTTAGCCCAGCAGCAAAACAATAAATGCATCAATTTACTGAAAGCTGTACCTGATGCCACAATTAACTTTGATTTTGCAGCGATGCGCCTGAACATCACTATTCCTCAGATAGCGTTGTTGAGTAGCGCTCACGGTTACATTCCGCCTGAAGAGTGGGATGAAGGTATTCCTACTTTACTCCTGAATTATAATTTCACCGGTAACAGAGGTAATGGTAACGATAGCTATTTTTTTAGTGAGCTCAGCGGGATTAATATTGGCCCGTGGCGTTTACGCAACAATGGTTCCTGGAACTATTTTCGCGGAAATGGATATCATTCAGAACAGTGGAATAATATTGGCACCTGGGTACAGCGCGCCATTATTCCGCTGAAAAGTGAACTGGTAATGGGAGACGGCAATACAGGAAGTGATATTTTCGATGGCGTTGGATTTCGTGGTGTACGGCTTTATTCTTCTGATAATATGTATCCTGATAGCCAGCAAGGGTTTGCCCCAACGGTACGTGGGATTGCCCGTACGGCGGCCCAGCTAACGATTCGGCAAAATGGTTTTATTATCTATCAAAGCTATGTTTCCCCCGGCGCTTTTGAAATTACAGATTTGCACCCGACATCTTCAAATGGCGATCTGGACGTCACCATCGACGAGCGCGATGGCAATCAGCAGAATTACACAATTCCGTATTCAACAGTGCCAATTTTACAACGCGAAGGGCGTTTCAAATTTGATCTGACGGCGGGCGATTTTCGTAGCGGTAATAGTCAGCAATCATCACCTTTCTTTTTTCAGGGCACGGCACTCGGTGGTTTACCACAGGAATTTACTGCCTACGGCGGGACGCAATTATCTGCCAATTACACCGCCTTTTTGTTAGGGCTGGGGCGCAACCTCGGAACTGGGGCGCAGTGTCGCTGGATGTAACGCATGCGCGCAGTCAGTTAGCCGACGACAGTCGTCATGAGGGGGATCCATTCGCTTCCTCTATGCGAAATCAATGAACACCTTCGGCACCAATTTTCAGTTAATGGGTTACCGCTATTCGACACAAGGTTTTTATACCCTTGATGATGTTGCGTATCGTCGAATGGAGGGGTACGAATATGATTACGATTACGACGGTGAGCATCGCGATGAACCGATAATCGTGAATTACCACAATTTATGCTTTAGCCGTAAAGACCGTTTGCAGTTAAATATTTCACAATCACTTAATGACTTTGGCTCGCTTTATATCTCTGGTACCCATCAAAAATACTGGAATACTTCGGATTCAGATACGTGGTATCAGGTGGGGTATACCAGCAGCTGGGTTGGCATCAGTTATTCGCTCTCATTTTCGTGGAATGAATCTGTAGGGATCCCCGATAACGAACGTATTGTCGGACTTAATGTTTCAGTGCCTTTCAATGTTTTGACCAAACGTCGCTACACCCGGGAAAATGCGCTCGACCGCGCTTATGCCTCCTTTAACGCCAACCGTAACAGCAACGGGCAAAATAGCTGGCTGGCAGGTGTAGGTGGGACCTTACTGGAAGGCCACAACCTGAGTTATCACGTAAGCCAGGGTGATACCTCGAATAATGGGTACACGGGCAGCGCCACGGCAAACTGGCAGGCCGCTTACGGTACGCTGGGGGTCGGGTATAACTACGACCGCGATCAACATGACGTTAACTGGCAGCTGTCTGGCGGTGTGGTCGGGCATGAAAATGGCATAACGCTGAGCCAGCCTTTAGGGGATACCAATGTTTTGATTAAAGCGCCTGGCGCAGGCGGTGTACGCATTGAAAATCAAACTGGCATTTTAACCGACTGGCGCGGCTATGCGGTGATGCCGTATGCCACGGTTTATCGGTATAACCGTATCGCGCTTGATACCAATACGATGGGGAATTCCATCGATGTTGAAAAAAATATTAGCAGCGTTGTGCCGACGCAAGGCGCGTTGGTTCGTGCCAATTTTGATACCCGCATAGGCGTGCGGGCGCTCATTACCGTTACCTAGGGCGGAAAACCGGTGCCGTTTGGATCACTGGTACGGGAAAACAGTACCGGAATAACCAGTATGGTGGGTGATGACGGGCAAGTTTATTTAAGTGGTGCGCCATTGTCTGGTGAATTACTGGTTCAGTGGGGAGACGGCGCGAACTCACGCTGCATTGCGCACTATGTATTGCCGAAGCAAAGCTTACAGCAAGCCGTCACTGTTATTTCGGCAGTTTGCACACATCCTGGCTCATAAAGGAAATTATCAATAAGATAATCTGCAGATTATTATTGGCGATGGCATGTTTGTGTCTGGCAAACATATCCTGGGCTACTGTTTGTGCAAATAGTACTGGCGTAGCAGAAGATGAACACTATGATCTCTCAAATATCTTTAATAGCACCAATAACCAGCCAGGGCAGATTGTTGTTTTACCGGAAAAATCCGGCTGGGTAGGTGTCTCAGCAATTTGTCCACCCGGTACGCTGGTGAATTATACATACCGTAGTTATGTCACCAACTTTATTGTTCAGGAAACTATCGATAATTATAAATATATGCAATTACATGATTATCTATTAGGTGCGATGAGTCTGGTTGATAGTGTGATGGATATTCAGTTCCCCCCGCAAAATTATATTCGGATGGGAACAGATCCTAACGTTTCGCAAAACCTTCCATTCGGGGTGATGGATTCTCGTTTAATATTTCGTTTAAAGGTTATTCGTCCCTTTATTAACATGGTGGAGATCCCCAGACAGGTGATGTTTACCGTGTATGTGACATCAACGCCTTACGATCCGTTGGTTACACCTGTTTATACCATTAGTTTTGGTGGCCGGGTTGAAGTGCCGCAAAACTGCGAATTAAATGCCGGGCAGATTGTTGAATTTGATTTTGGTGATATCGGCGCATCGTTATTTAGTGCGGCAGGGCCGGGGAATCGACCAGCTGGCGTCATGCCGCAAACCAAGAGCATTGCGGTCAAATGTACGAATGTTGCTGCGCAGGCTTATTTAACAATGCGTCTGGAAGCCAGTGCCGTTTCTGGTCAGGCGATGGTGTCGGACAATCAGGATTTAGGTTTTATTGTCGCCGATCAGAACGATACGCCGATTACGCCTAACGATCTCAATAGCGTTATTCCTTTCCGTCTGGATGCAGCTGCGGCAGCCAATGTCACACTTCGCGCCTGGCCTATCAGTATTACCGGTCAAAAACCGACCGAGGGGCCGTTTAGCGCGCTGGGGTATTTACGCGTCGATTATCAATGAGGTACGGAGAATGAGAAGAGTACTCTTTAGCTGTTTCTGCGGGTTACTGTGGAGTTCCAGTGGATGGGCAGCTGACCTTTAGGAACGATTAATATCAATTTGCACGGTAACGTTGTTGATTTCTCCTGTACCGTAAACACAGCGGATATTGATAAGACGGTAGATTTAGGCAGATGCCTACGACACAATTACTGAACGCTGGCGATACCACGGCACTCGTCCTTTTACCTGCGGCTGGAGGGATGTCCTCCGGGTTCAGTTGCGATTTTATTTACGGGAACGCCGGCATCCGATACCAACCTGCTGGCTCTGGATGATCCCGCAATGGCACAAACCGTCGCCATCGAATTACGTAATAGCGATCGCTCCCGCTCGCACTGGGGGAGGCGAGCCCGACTGAGGAAGTAGATGCAAATGGCAATGTCACACTAAACTTTTTTGCCAATTATCGAGCGTTAGCCAGCGGTGTTCGGCCAGGTGTGGCGAAAGCGGATGCGATATTTATGATCAATTATAATTAATATTATATTAATTCGTATAATTTGGCGTAGTCGATAAGCTCTACAATTGAATGCAAACCTAGCTTGCCATAAAT
>ENA-OQIG01000813-OQIG01000813.1-human-gut-metagenome-genome-assembly--contig:-NODE-813-length-16140-cov-2.712546_pt1 | contig 16140 bp, 20 predicted proteins | sample MGYA00242576_ERZ504741 | MGnify/ENA primary metagenome ERZ504741 (study PRJEB26092, sample SAMD00036436) | human gut metagenome | host: Homo sapiens | study: EMG produced TPA metagenomics assembly of... | reverse complement strand
GCGGTGCTTTTGCCGTTACGCACCACCCGTCAGTAGCTGAACAGGAGGACAGCTGATAGAAACAGAAGCCACTGGAGCACCTCAAAAACACCATCATACACTAAATCAGTAAGTTGGCAGCATCACCCTTATGCCTTTCATTTAAATATGCGGCTGGAAAGAGTGTTGCCTGCTGATTTACTTGATATCGCAAGTGAAAATAATCTACGTGGCGTCAAAATCCATGTTCTGGATGCGAGCGTTTTTCTCTTGGTAATATGGACGATAAAGAACTCTCTGCCTTTGGAGATAAAGCCCGCCGTCTGAACCTTGATATTCATATTGAAACCAGCGCCTCAGATAAGGCATCTATTGACGAAGCCGTCGCCATCGCGTTGAAAACTGGGGCATCGTCCGTACGTTTTTATCCACGTTATGAAGGTAATTTGCGCGACGTATTATCGATTATCGCTAACGACATTGCCTATGTACGGGAAACGTATCAGGACAGCGGCCTGACTTTTACGATCGAGCAGCATGAAGATTTAAAAAGTCATGAGCTGGTGTCGCTGGTCAAAGAAAGTGAGATGGAGTCTCTTTCCTTACTGTTTGATTTTGCGAACATGATCAATGCAAATGAGCATCCCATCGACGCCTTAAAAACGATGGCACCGCATATTACCCAGGTCCATATCAAAGATGCCTTGATCGTTAAAGAACAGGGTGGCCTGGGTCATAAAGCCTGTATTTCAGGTCAGGGTGATATGCCGTTCAAAGCGTTATTAACGCACCTTATCTGCCTGGGTGGATGATGAGCCGCAGGTGACGGCATATGGCTGGAAGAAGAGGTTGATTACTATGCGCCGGCGTTCCGCTTTGAAGACGAAGATGATAATCCGTGGATCCCTTATCGCCAGATGAGTGAAACACCATTGCCAGAAAATCATTTACTGGATGCGCGGTTACGTAAAGAAAAAGAAGATGCAATTAATCAGATAAATCATGTGCGTAACGTACTACAACAAATCAAACAAGAGGCAAACCATCTTCTGAACCACTAATAAGTTTTAACTCATACGCAGTTAATAAAACCATTCCATATGAATGGTCGGTATCTTATTGCCTATAAAACAGTGATTTTAAAAATCGCTTAGGGGATGTTATGCTCACGAAAAAGAAATGGGCGTTATTTAGTCTATTAACATTGTGTGGCGGTACAATTTATAAATTACCGTCGCTGAAAGATGCGTTTTATATCCCGATGCAGGAATATTTCCATTTGACCAATGGTCAAATTGGTAATGCTATGTCGGTAAACTCATTTGTCACGACAGTGGGTTTTTTTCTATCTATTTATTTTTGCCGATAAACTACCGCGCAGATACACCATGTCATTCTCACTCATTGCGACAGGATTACTGGGTGTTTATTTGACGACAATGCCGGGGTATTGGGGCATCCTCTTTGTCTGGGCGCTATTTGGCGTTACTTGCGACATGATGAACTGGCCGGTCTTGCTCAAGTCGGTAAGTCGATTGGGCAATAGCGAACAACAAGGTCGGTTGTTTGGCTTCTTCGAAACAGGGCGTGGCATTGTCGATACCGTGGTGGCATTTTCTGCGTTGGCAGTATTTACCTGGTTTGGCAGTGGCTTATTGGGTTTTAAAGCAGGCATCTGGTTCTATTCCCTTATTGTGATTGCCGTAGGCATTATCATTTTCTTTGTTCTGAATGACAAAGAAGAGGCACCGTCCGTTGAGGTGAAAAAAGAAGACGGAGCATCGAAAAACACCAGTATGACCTCGGTGCTGAAAGACAAAACTATCTGGCTTATCGCTTTTAACGTCTTCTTCGTTTACGCGGTTTACTGTGGCCTGACATTCTTCATTCCATTCCTGAAAAACATCTATCTATTGCCCGTTGCGCTGGTGGGGGCTTACGGCATCATTAACCAATACTGTCTGAAAATGATTGGTGGACCGATTGGTGGCATGATTTCAGATAAGATCCTGAAATCGCCAAGTAAATATCTATGCTACACCTTTATCATTAGTACCGCTGCGCTCGTACTGTTGATTATGCTGCCGCACGAAGTATGCCGTCTATTTAGGGATGGCATGTACGCTGGGCTTTGGCGCGATAGTCTTTACACAGCGAGCCGTATTTTTTGCACCTATCGGCGAAGCAAAAATTGCTGAAAATAAAACAGGTGCGGCGATGGCGTTGGGTAGCTTTATTGGTTACGCTCCGGCGATGTTCTGCTTCAGTCTGTATGGCTACATTCTGGATTTAAATCGGGGATTATTGGCTACAAAATCGTGTTTGGCATTATGGCCTGCTTCGCATTCAGTGGTGCGGTGGTTTCCGTAATGCTGGTTAAGCGTATTAGCAACGTAAGAAAGAGATGCTGGCGGCTGAAGCTTAATTAATGGCCGGATGTGCTTAATCCGGCCAATGAAAACCGTATCAACCGTAGGCCGGATAAGGCGTTTACGCCGCATCCGGCAGTTTCACATCAGAAGAAATACTTCGTCCCGATACGGATCTGGTTTTGCTCGCGGTGGTACGGTTCGACGTTGCGGTCTAACCAGCGCAATTCGAAATAAGGGAGCCAGTGTTCATTAATACGGTAACGGAAGGTGTTAGTGATTTCCCAATGATGATCTTTCCCGTTGCTACTATTAAAGTCATTCACTCGCATGAAGTAATGTGGCTCAAATGTATAGGAAAATTTATCGGTGATTTTAAAATTCCAGTAGGTGCCAATTTCATAGGTGTCATTATTATCCAGTTCCCCGCTCAAATCTGTTGAACTATAGTTATTATGGTTATAGCGATTTCGTACTGTCAGATTAAACCATGGTACAAATTTATAGTTGACGTCCAGATACACTGCACCACCCGAACCGATACTCTTATCATTAATTAAGCCACCGGGCTGGATGGTTAATTTATCGGTTGGTTTAAATAACGGATACCAGCCTTCAATTTCGTTATATCCATGTTTTAGTTCATCTTCTCGCTGAAAGTTGTAGGTATTGGTTAACATAATACCCGCGCCCATATCGAAGTTATAACCCACACGTAGCATAACCTCGCCCTGATCGGAGGCAAGATTATATGCCTCCCTGTTTTCGACGTATGCGCCAGCAAATACCGAGGCAGAGGTCAGAGAAGATAATAAAATTATTGCATTAATCTTTTTCATAATAAGTCCATTTTTTAAACGTAGGGAGGCCGCCACCCACCAGGATGGAAATAGCGGCTATTGACATTTATAACGTTACGGAAGCCGTTTTTTCTTCTGTCGCCATCTCTTTATTTTTGCGTTGGTTGATTTCCTCAATAATCAATGCAAACCGTTTTTCATTGAGTGTGTAAAAGAATCCCATCGTCAATGCAGCAATAATTGCCAGTGCACAAGGCCAGATAAAATGAGCTGACGCAAACCCTGTAATGTCGCATCGCTTTGCGCGATGTTGGGAACATAACCAATTTGCGTCAGCATAATGCCTGGCAAGAAGCCAGCAAGTGCGGCAGAAATTTTACGAAAGAAGGTATAACCGGTATAAACAGAACCTTCGGCACGAATACCGGTTTTCCATTCACCGTAATCTACGGTATCTGGTACCAGTGCCCAGTTCAGGCTGTTTACAAAGGCCGTGCCAAAAAAGGCGACACAAGAGAACATGACGAAAGTGAAAGAGTTACTTCCCCAGAAATAATTCAGTATATCACCCACCGCCCACAGCACCATGCCAGCCAGATAAACCTGTTTTTTACCAAAACATTTTACAGTTAATGGCACCAGTAATACGCCGATGAGGATGCATCCCATACTGAAGAATCCCATCCACGACAATAAATTAATATCATTCAGCACATACTGGGTGTAATAGACCTGAATCGCCAGTTTGATATTAAATGCCGCCAGGGTACACAAGTTAGCAATGCATAAAACCAGCAATGGCGGATTCCGAAATATCGCGCAAAATGATTTGAGAATACTGGCTTTATGTCCGGTTGGCGTTGTGTCCACATAATGCTCTTTGACGCCTCTGTAGCACAGCATCATAAAAATAAAGCCGCCAATGGAGAACATAAGTGCCGCACAGGCATAACCGACGGTTGAGTCAGAAAAAAGCGACTGCAACGGAATAAACGCCACGGTACAAATCAATAGCCCTATGGTTGCACCACCCTGGCGGTAAGCCGCGAGCTGCGCGCGCTCATTCGGGTTTTTGGTAATTGCCGGGATCATCGCACCATACGAGCAGTTCATCAGACTGTATGAAAGTCTAAACATCATAAACAGCGCGGTGGCAATCGTCGTTTTAACCGGCAAACAAAAGGTGGTGGCGATAAACTGGAGCGTTGCAATTAACGCCGCCGGAACCGCTGCATATAAAATAAAGGGACGAAATTTGCCTTTAGGCCCAATATTTTTCCGCGAGTCGAGTAAAAATCCGGTGAGCATATCGGTAAACGCGGTAAAAAACTTCGCCACCAGAAAGATAATCCCGCCATAGTAAGCAGGCATCCCTAATTCATCGGTATAAAATTTGAGGAGATACAGAGTACCGATGCAGAGCATTAAATTCGAACCGACGTCGCCCATACCATAGGCGATTTTTTCCCGCAGATTCAGTTTTAATGTCAGTGGATTATGGTCAGACATAATCACTCCTTATAACGCCCCGCAGGGCGTCGTTTATTATTATTACGCCGTGCGTTTACGGGCTTCTATCTCTTCCACAATGCGGACATACATCTTCTCGTTCAGGCTGTAGAAGCAACCCATCGCCACAATGGTGACTACCGCCAGTGCGCTTGTAGATGAAGATCAACTGGCGTAACCCTTCAATGGTGTGGTCAGCCTGTGCGACGTTCGGCACATAGCCAATTTGCGTCAGCATCCAGCCGGGGAAGAAACCAGCCAGCGCCTGAGACACTTTGCGAAAGAAGGTGAAGCCGGTGTAGACCGTGCCTTCCGAACGCACGCCGGTGCGCCACTCGCCGTACTCGACGGTGTCGGAAACCAGCGCCCAGTTCAGGCTGTTAACAAACGCTGAGCCGAAGAACGCCAGGCAGGAGAACGCCACAAAGCTGACCGAGCCGCCGCCGAAGAAATAGTTGAGCAGATCGCCCAGCACCCAAATCAGCAGGCCGCCGATATAGACCTTCTTCTTACCAAAACGTCTGACTGCGCCAGGCATCAGGAACACGCCGATGAAAATACAGCCCATGCTGAAAAATCCCATATACGACAACAGGATGGGATCGTTAAGTACGTACTGGGTGTAATAGACCTGAATGGCGAGCTTGACGTTAAACGCCCCTAAGGTGCAGAGGTTGGCAATACACAGAATGAACAGTGGGCGGTTACCGGCAATTGCGCGGAAAGATTGCAACAGGCCAGGCTTTTGCGCCGGATTGGTTGGTTGGGTTTCGACATAACGCTCTTTCACGCCTGAGTAGCAGATCCACATAAACAGCAGGCCGAACAGTGAAAACAGCGTGGCGGCGAAGATATAGCCAAGTTTCTGATTACCTTCGATAAGATTCATAACTGGCACGAATCCCACCGTGCACAGCAGCAGGCCCAGCGTAGCGCCGCCCTGACGCCATGCCGCCAGTGAGGCGCGTTCGTTGGGGTTTTTGGTGATTGCCGGGACCATTGCGCCGTAGGAGCAGTTCATCATGCTGAAAAACAGTCCGTAAAGCATAAACAGAATAGTGCCATCACCGTTTTACCGGTGACATCAAACGGTGTGCCGACAAAGTTGCGATCGCCAGTAAGGTGACCGGGAATGACGCATACAGAATAAAAGGACGGAACTTACCTTTTGGACCGATCTTGCGTCGGGAATCCAACATAATGCCGGTACCCATATCGGTAAACGCAGTAAAGAATTTTGAAATCAAAAAGATAATGCCGCCATAGGTGCCTGGCAGCCCCAGAACGTCGGTATAAAACTTCAAAAGATAAAGCGTACCGATATCCAGCAGGATGTTAGAGGCCAGGTCGCCAATACCGTAAGAGAGTTTCTCTTTAAAGGGCAGGCGTAAAGTTGCTGGATCTTCCGTTGTGATGTGACTCATCGATGTTCTCCCTTTGCCCATGAGTTTCCCCACGGGCGGATGTGATTAGATGCTTTTTAACGACGCGAACAGTGCCGCCCATTCGCTATCGGCGCGATAAAAGACCGGCGGCTTGCCGATGGGCGCATTAACGGTAACTTCCCCGCCCCGGAACGCTTCACCCGTCCAGGCGTGGACCCAGTTATCCTCCGGCAGATAGAGCGTCCAGTCGCTACGGCCTTCTTCATGCACCGGAGCGACCAGAATGTCGCGACCTAACAGGTACTGATATTTCAGGGTGTAAGTGTGCGCATCGTCTTCGTAATGCAGGAACAGCGGGCGCATAACCGGCAGGCCGGACTTCGCATTCAGCGCGACAGCCTCTTTCAGGTAAGGTTTCAGGGTGGTGAAGACGGAGGTCATACGGGCAAAATGGGCGATAGTTTCTGCGTCGCCGTCAAACTGCCAGTTGTCGCCAGGACGGTTACCTTCGTGGGTGCGCATCATCGGCGTGAAGGCGCTGAAATCGCACCAGCGCAGCAACAGCTCTTTGCTGCGCTTCATCTCAAACAGGGTGGTGTAACCGCCAATGTCGCTGTGATGCAGGCCATGTCCGGTCATTGCCAGCGACAGCGCCGGCCGGGACAACCGACGCCAGGCATCGTCGAGATCCAGTCGACGTTCTGGTCGCCCGCCCACATCATGGTGGAGTATTTCTGGCTACCGGTAGAACCGGCGCGCATAAAGAAAAGGATCTCGCCGAGCTTGCCCGTTTCTTCAAGGCTTCGTAGTTACACTTCGCCCACAGCGCGGGCCAGGCGTTATGCATAATTTCGGCGCTGACGCCGTTATGCAGGTAAGTGTCGGTGGGCAGATACTCGCCGAAGTCAGCCATCCAGCCGCCGCAGCCGAGTTCAATCATGTTCTTTTTGATCACTTCCTTGAACCAAGCGTAGGCTTCAGGATTAGTGAGATCGACAACGCCGCCGTAGAACTCGCCAAATTCCACCAGATAATCGCCACCGGCGGCATCTTTTGCCAGATAGCCGCGCTTTGCCGCTTCTTCGCAGAGGTCTTTATCGCTGGCAACATACGGGTTGATATAGGCCAGGAACTGCACGCCCTCCTGGTTCCACTGCTTAATGCATGAGTCCAGTTGCGGGTAGTTTTCGCTGTTCCACTTCCAGTTCCACATTACGCGTTTGCCAAAAGAGGTCATACGAATACCGGACCAGTCCTGCGCCAGATGCCGTTGACCTTCACGCCCGCGTTACGCATGGTGTCCAGTTTCTTCTGGCACACCTCAGTGCCGCCCTGAATACCGAGCGTCACCCCGTCATAAATCCAGTCGGGCAGTTCTGGCTGGCGTCCCAGCAGGGCGGTTAATTTTTCTAACAGGGAGATGTATGTGTCAGCACATTCAAAACGCAGCGTTGCTTTGTCTTCCCACAGCGCCAGTTCATGGTATTCCGGGGCACTAAAGTCGAAGTTCATGTAGCAACTGTTATCAACATGGCAGTAATACTTCTGCGTGCTGACAAACGTAGGCTGCGGGAAGAAAGTCCAGTAATAGTCGCCGCCCGCATTTTCTTTGCAGTCGGCCTGCCAGGTGACATAGGTTTGTTTGTTGCGACCAACGCCTTGTTCACTGGTCCACAGTGGGAACGGTTTGCCGCGCAGATCAAAGTAGGAAAACTGTTCACCGCAGCCGTAGATATGATCTTCCGGCTGTGCGGCAAGGCGCAGCCAGATGCGGTTGTGGTTAAGGTTGTCGTTTTGTAGTTCCAGCAATAAACGGCCCTGATCGTCGGCAGAGATATTCAGCGTGGCGCTAATGTCAGAACCACGGCTGAAATGAATTAACCAACCATCCGGTGACTGGCTGACGATGGCGTCGGTAAGCGCAATTTTCTCCTGTAGTTTATCTTTAATGCTGAAATTACCGCGGAACATATCGATATCCGCTATACCTGAGCCAATCCATAAACAAGGATTATCTTTGCTATGGGTTAAAATAAGACGTTGTTGAAAATGTAGGGTAAAACTGTCGTTATTCTGATGAAATTGAAAATCTAATAACTGTGGACGTGGCGTATCCATAACTAATCTCCATAGAGTTGAGAACGAGATTGTTGCCTTCCTGTTATTACAGGCTTATATAAAATGATTCTCATAAAACTGATATATAAAAAACTTTACAGAAGCTGAGCTGTTTTTAACTTAATAAATTGAAGATACATAATGTTGCCTTTAGCGAGTGAAATGTTCTTCAATGATTTTGACTGCTAATCAATACAAGTTATTTTCTCTGTCCGTAAATATTAAAAAACAGGCGGTGCGGTTTTCCTGGTTCCAGTAATAATAAGTCGATACCTGAATTAAAGGCGTTAGGCGGGCAACTCATAGGTTCAACTGCCAGTCCCTGACGCTGTAATTTTTCACCGCTATAAACCTGCACCCAGGGTTGATCGGAACAAAGGCTTACCGAAAGCGCCTGCTGTGGATGGGTAATGGTCATTTCCCACAAATCATTAGCGGTTTTAAAGGTGTGGTCGATTTTTGTCGCGGCTATTTTTTTCGCCTGCGTGAAATTTAAATCCAGCTCATCAACGTGGTGAAGCGTTGTCGGATTTACGTGTTCATCAACGGCATAAACTTGGTTTGCCGGAAGCTGGAACAGATATTCATCAACAGATGTTAAGTTGCAGGTTAAATAAGGATGAATACCCACACCATAGGGTGCGGTCACAGTACCAATATTCTGACTTGCGATCTCAACGGAAAGACCCGTGCGTGCATTGAGCGAATAAACAACCTGCGAAGCCAGCATAAACGGATAGCCGTAACTGGGTGGCAGAAAAGCTGTCAGGGTAACGCTGGTGGCAGTTAATTCGCTGATTTGCCAGTCATGCCAGGCGAGCAGCCCATGAATAGCGGCTTTTGAACCATGTTCATTAATGGGTAACTGATAATCCTGCCCCTGATAGCGGTAACAGCCGTTGGCGATCCGGTTCGGCCACGGAATAAGGACTTTGCCAGATGTGCCAGCGGCATCTCTTCGGGTTTATGCGGAATAACTAAATGACAGCCCTGAAAGGTTAATTCAGCCAGACCTGCACCGACGGTCACAATGGTCGCGTGATAATCCCCCGCGGCAAGTGAAACGGTCTGTCCACTGCAATGCCTGTTGGTGATTTGCATACGATGTACCTTTATTGAATAACGACATACCCGGCGTGCAGCCTGATATGTCGTTTTTTTAGTCAGTTATTTCGCATTAATATCCAGCAGACCCGCTGCAACCGCTGGAGCCATGCCGGGCGCTAACGGGATACGCGGGATCACCAGGCAATGCAGCAGGTGATAAATATCCTGTTTGCCGTCCCAGACTTTGGTGGTGACCTTATTGTCCGCATCCAGCTCCTGCCACCAGGAACCATTTTCATAGTCCATCAGGTACTTAATGCAGTACTCCCACCATGTTTGATACCAGGTTTCATACTGGCGATCGCCAGTGACGGTGTAGAGCGCGTAGGCCGTACCCATTGCTTCGACGATAGGCCAACGTACACGTTCGCGGACCACCGGTTTTCCTTCCCAGTCAACGGTATAAACAATCCCGTCCGCGCCATCGGGTGCCCAGGCATCGCGCACGGTGGCGTTAAACAGACCTTTGGCATCTTCTAGCAGCCATGCTGGTGGTTGTTCGCAACGGGCTTCCAGGGCAGCATGGATGTGCAGCATTAAACGGCCCCATTCGATCCAGTGGCCTGGTGTACCTCCGAACGCGCGGAAGCGATGCGCCGGGTTATCTTTGTTGTAATCCGGCAGCGGATTCCACTGGGTATCGAAGTGTTCGTTAACGCGATAATGATTATTTCTGGCGACGTCGTGGATAATCACGGAAGCCACGCGAATCGCGCGATCCAGACATTTTTTGTCATGCATTACGTCATAAACAATCAAGAAAGCTTCCACCGCGTGCATATTGGCATTGCCGCCGCGGTACTCTTCGGTTTTGCTGAAGCTTCGTCCAGGATTCCAGGCACATCTGCTCTTCTTCGCTCCAGAAATATTTCTCGATAATTTCAATGGTGTAATCGAGCAGCTTGCGCGCTTCCGGATGACCGGTAGTGACGGCGCTGGCAGCACCCAGCAGAGCAAAGAAATGTTGATAGCCCTGTTTGGAGGCATCCACCACGCCCTCGTCATTCACGCAGGCATACCAACCGCCATATTTTTTATCGCGCAGTGCGCCATTCATGGCTTTGATACCGTGATCAACCAACGAGTAAGCGCCAGGTCGACCCATCGCCGCAGCAACGGAATAAACGTGCAACATACGAGCGGTGATCCACAGATGGGTGCCCATCTCTTCTTTGATTTGCCCTTTATTGCCTAACCAGCCAAAACCAGTCGGCACTACGGAATTTTTACCAAAATCAAAGATGCGGTCGGTTTCCTGTTCCAGCCAACGGTTGTGACTTAAGGTGTTAAACCATTTCATTTTTGTATCCCCATCTTAACGGCGTTTGGCCATCATTTCGTCGACGATATCGCCAAGTTGTTGTAATTTCGGTGCGCAAACGTCACGCAGCATCAGCTCGTTGTCTGGTAAACCGACGACCGATGCCCAGACTGCACGGCCTGCCAGGAATCCCGATGCGCCCGCCGTCATTGCCACGCGTACGGCACGCGGGAACAGTTTTTCGTCGACACCGGAAGAGAGGATCACCCACGGCATATTGATATGGTCATTCAGACGTTGTGAAGCACTGAGAAGCTCTTGTTGCGGACCTTTGCCATAAAGCGGCATTTCAACTTTGTAGAGGTCAGCGCCACTGTCGCCCAGCTCTTTGGCGGCATCGATGATGCTTGTTCGCGATCGAATTTATCGCCACGACGCGGTGGGCGGACGACTGGCTCAATAATGCTTACCAGACCGTGTGAGTGGCACAGTTCGTTGAACTCTTTCACCATATCCAGACGTTGCTGCGCATCTTCATCACTACGCCACAGCACCAGCAGTTTTAAGGCTTTGCCACCGTCTTGTTTGATTTGTAGCGGGTTGATTTTGCGGTCAATAACCACGCTATCGACCGGAATACCGTTGCCAGGAATGAATTCATCGGCGGCGACAATCATGGCGCAACTTTTGGCAATCGCGTTTTGCTCAACCACCTGGCGGTAGCAGAATTGTTGATCTACCAGAATCGCCGAGGCATAAGGCGAGAGGGCCTTTGCAGCGTTAACTTTGAAATCAGTTAAAACGCTATCGGCTACCGGAGCGGGTGCCCCAGCCGCGGCAAACATCATGCGCATGGCTTCGCGCTGATCGACCGCCAGCATGGCAAAACCGCCCGATGCGCGCGTAATGTCGTTGATGGTGTACTTATTCATTCATTTATTCCTTTATCCAGTCGTTACATTTTTACTTTGGCAGTCATCCCGGCACTGACACGGACCTGTTCCAGAATGGCGGACCAGTCCTGGCGACCGCGACCCGCTGCGCGCGCCTGGCTATAAACCTCCCGTGAGGCGGCCCCCAGCGGCATTGGCACATGCAGCTGGTTGGCGACATCAAGGGCGATGCCAAGATCCTTATGGGCAAGATCGATCATGAAGGCGGGAGAAAGATCTCCGCTGAGGACTTTGTTTGGCCAGGAAGTGGTGAAGTGCCTTTACCGGCGGCGGTACCGCTCATCACTTTGACGGCAACATCGAAGGGAAGATTCAGGGCTTCGCACAAAACGGCGGCTTCTGCCGAAAGCGCATTGAGCGCGATGCTCATGTAGTTGTTGATGAGCTTAACGCGGATCCCCATGCCCGGACCGCCAGCGTTGATCAACTCACTGCCCATCGCCATCAGGATCGGTGTGGCACGTTCAACTTGTTCAGCGGTGCCGCCAGCCAGCAGTAACAGAGTACCGGTAATGGCATTTGCAGAAGTACGGCCTACCGGAACATCCATCATGCTGAAGCCTTTGGCTTGCATATCGGCAATCAATTTATCGGTTTGCAGCGGATGGATGGTGGACATATCAATGACCAGCGCATCGGTAGATAAGCCTTCGCAAACGCCGTTTTCACCGAACAACACGTTGCGCACCAGATCGCCATTCGGCAACATGGTAATGATAAATTCGGCATCTTTAGCGGCCTGCGCCGGGTTGGCGGCGGGAGTCGCACCTTTGTCTACCAGATGCCGCACAGCTTCGGCGTTCACATCAAAGACGCGAAGTTGATGCCCTTGCTGCAATAAATTGCTCGCCATTGGCGAACCCATTTGTCCTAAACCGATAAACGCGATTGCTGCCATAACCCTCTCCTGAATACAGTGATGTCACTTTTTGTCATTTATGACATGCTTTGCTTGTCTGTTTTTGATCGTATTTGTAATTTATCGTCAAAATTGACAGCCGTCACTTTTTAAACAATTGGTGAAATTAAAATGAACGCATCCCAAAATGTTTAAGGAATGACCATGATTCGTGTTGCTTGTGTAGGTATAACCGTGATGGATCGCATCTATTACGTGGAAGGGTTACCGACGGAGAGCGGTAAATACGTGGCGAGAAATTATACGGAAGTTGGTGGCGGGCCAGCGGCGACGGCAGCGGTTGCGGCGGCAAGGCTGGGGGCGCAGGTCGATTTTATTGGTCGCGTAGGTGATGACGACACGGGCAACAGCCTGCTGGCAGAGCTGGAATCCTGGGGCGTTAACACCCGTTACACCAAACGGTATAACCAGGCGAAATCTTCGCAATCCGCCATCATGGTGGATACCAAAGGCGAGCGGATAATCATTAACTACCCCAGCCCGGATCTGCTGCCTGACGCAGAGTGGTTGGAGGAAATTGATTTCTCTCAGTGGGATGTTGTGCTGGCAGATGTACGCTGGCACGACGGCGCTAAAAAAGCCTTCACCCTGGCCCGTCAGGCGGGTGTGATGACCGTTCTGGACGGGGACATTACGCCGCAGGATATCAGTGAGCTGGTGGCATTAAGCGATCACGCGGCCTTTTCAGAACCGGGTCTGGCGCGCTTAACGGGCGTGAAAGAGATGGCCAGTGCGCTAAAACAGGCACAAACGCTCACAAATGGTCATGTCTATGTGACCCAGGGTAGCGCAGGCTGCGACTGGCTGGAAAATGGTGGGCGTCAGCATCAACCGGCCTTCAAAGTTGATGTGGTAGATACCACAGGTGCGGGTGATGTTTTTCACGGCGCTTTGGCGGTGGCGCTGGCAACAAGTGGGGATTTAGCGGAGTCAGTCCGCTTCGCCAGCGGTGTAGCGGCGTTAAAATGCACACGTCCCGGTGGACGAGCCGGGATCCTGACTGTGATCAAACCCGATCTTTTTTGTCACTTTTTGTATAAAATGCCAGGGTGATGGTTTTTCGAGGAATTTTCATGAGCCTTACCGAACTAACCGGTAACCCGCGGCACGACCAACTCCTCATGCTGATCGCCGAGCGTGGGTATATGAATATTGATGAGCTGGCAAATCTGCTGGATGTCTCCACGCAGACGGTCCGCCGGGATATTCGTAAATTAAGCGAGCAAGGCCTGATTACGCGCCATCACGGTGGCGCGGGTCGGGCTTCCAGCGTCGTTAATACGGCGTTCGAGCAGCGTGAGGTTTCGCAAACCGAGGAAAAAAAAGCGATTGCCGAAGCGGTGGCAGACTATATTCCTGATGGTTCAACAATATTTATCACCATTGGTACGACTGTTGAGCATGTTGCCCGGGCGTTACTTAACCATAATCATTTGCGGATAATCACCAACAGCCTGCGTGTGGCGCATATTCTTTACCACAACCCGCGCTTTGAAGTGATGGTGCCCGGCGGTACGTTGCGCTCTCATAATAGCGGGATCATTGGCCCTTCAGCGGCGTCCTTTGTGGCTGATTTTCGTGCTGATTATCTGGTAACAAGCGTTGGGGCGATTGAGAGCGATGGCGCGTTGATGGAGTTTGATGTAAACGAAGCTAACGTGGTGAAAACGATGATGGCGCACGCGAGAAATATTCTGCTGGTCGCCGATCACACTAAGTATCATGCTTCGGCGGCGGTTGAAATTGGTAACGTGGCACAGGTCACTGCGCTCTTTACCGACGAGCTGCCGCCCGCTGCGCTAAAATCACGCTTACAAGACAGCCAAATTGAAATCATTCTTCCCCAGGAAGACGCGTAGATTTTTGTGACCGTTAACCTGGCTTCATACCTTGCCACATAGCCAAACCCATCCTTTCCCGCTACAGTTAATTTCTTGTGGCGCGAAAGGAGGCAAAAATGCTCTATATCTTTGATTTAGGTAATGTGATTGTCGATATCGACTTTAACCGTGTGCTGGGAGCCTGGAGCGATTTAACGCGTATTCCGCTGGCATCGCTTAAGAAGAGTTTTCATATGGGGGAGGCGTTTCATCAGCATGAGCGTGGGGAAATTAGCGACGAAGCGTTCGCAGAGGCGCTGTGTCATGAGATGGCTCTACCGCTAAGCTACGAGCAGTTCTCTCACGGCTGGCAGGCGGTGTTTGTTGCGCTGCGCCCGGAAGTGATCGCCATCATGCATAAACTGCGTGAGCAGGGGCATCGCGTGGTGGTGCTTTCCAATACCAACCGCCTGCATACCACCTTCTGGCCGGAAGAATACCCGGAAATTCGTGATGCTGCTGACCATATCTATCTGTCGCAAGATCTGGGGATGCGCAAACCTGAAGCACGAATTTACCAGCATGTTTTGCAGGCGGAAGGTTTTTCACCCAGCGATACGGTCTTTTTCGACGATAACGCCGATAATATAGAAGGAGCCAATCAGCTGGGCATTACCAGTATTCTGGTGAAAGATAAAACCACCATCCCGGACTATTTCGCGAAGGTGTTATGCTAAAAACCATTCAGGATAAAGCCAGGCACCGTACCCGTCCACTATGGGCCTGGCTAAAACTACTCTGGCAACGCTTGATGAGGACAACATGACAACCCTGGCAGGTAACCTTGCCTATGTGTCGTTGCTCTCATTAGTGCCGCTGGTTGCCGTTGTTTTTGCGCTTTTCGCCGCTTTTCCCATGTTTTCCGACGTCAGCATTCAGTTACGTCACTTTATTTTTGCCAACTTTCTGCCTGCTACTGGCGATGTTATCCAGCGATATATCGAACAGTTTGTCGCCAATTCCAACAAAATGACCGCCGTCGGGGCGTGCGGGCTGATCGTCACCGCGTTATTGTTGATGTACTCCATCGATAGCGCGTTGAATACCATCTGGCGCAGTAAACGAGCGCGACCAAAAATTTACTCGTTCGCCGTGTACTGGATGATTTTAACGCTGGGGCCGCTGCTGGCAGGGGCCAGTCTGGCGATCAGTTCCTATTTGCTCTCCCTGCGCTGGGCGAGCGATCTCAATACTGTCATCGACAACGTGCTGCGTATTTTTCCGTTGCTGTTGTCGTGGATCTCCTTCTGGTTGCTGTACAGCATTGTTCCTACCATCCGCGTACCTAACCGCGACGCGATTGTCGGCGCGTTTGTCGCCGCACTCCTGTTCGAAGCAGGAAAGAAAGGTTTCGCGCTTTATATCACCATGTTCCCGTCATATCAGCTCATTTACGGTGTGCTGGCGGTGATCCCCATTCTCTTTGTTTGGGTCTACTGGACATGGTGTATCGTCTTGCTTGGCGCGGAAATTACTGTCACTCTCGGGGAATACCGCAAACTAAAACAAGCAGCTGAACAAGAAGAAGACGACGAACCATGATTGCATTAATTCAACGCGTAACCCCGTGCCAGCGTCACCGTGGAGGGAGAAGTGACGGGCGAAATTGGCGCGGGACTTTTGGTGTTATTGGGTGTCGAAAAGGATGACGACGAACAGAAAGCAAACCGTCTGTGCGAGCGTGTGCTTGGCTATCGCATCTTCAGCGATGCCGATGGCAAGATGAATCTCAACGTGCAACAGGCGGGCGGCAGTGTGCTGGTGGTTTCCCAGTTTACCCTCGCCGCAGATACCGGAACGGGGGATGCGCCCAAGCCTTCTACAAAGGCGCATCACCGGATCGCGCAGAGGCGTTATATG